>Ga0157375_10000127_pt1 | contig 75142 bp, 74 predicted proteins | sample M35metaG_FD_115311 | JGI IMG/M metagenome (GOLD analysis project Ga0157375, IMG submission 115311) | Miscanthus rhizosphere microbial communities from Kellogg Biological Station, Michigan, USA - M3-5 metaG | ecosystem: Host-associated > Plants > Roots > Rhizosphere > Soil | place: USA: Michigan...
GCCGGCGACGAGCGGGCCGCCCTTGCCGGCCCGCTCGAGCAGCGCGTCCACGTGCCACTCCTTGTTCAGTCGGGTTACGAACAACGAGGCGACGAAGAGCACGCCCATGGCGATGATCAGCGCGGCCGAGATCTTGGTCAGCAGTTGCTTGTGGTCCTGCAACGTCGCGCCGACGGCGGTTGCGGTCAGGCCGAGCAGGATGAAGATCGCCGAGAAGCTGGCGACGAAGAGCAGGCTCGGCCCCAGCACGCGGCGCCAGCCGGCGTCGTCGAGCTCCGCCGCAGAGACGCCCGTCACGGCCGAGAGGTAGCCCGGAACGAGCGGCAGCACGCAGGGGGAGAGGAAGGAGACGATGCCCGCCGCGAGGGCGGCAAGGATGCCGACGCCCGCGGTCGGGTCGCTGCTCAGCTCGGCGACGATCACGACCCCTCAGAGTACTTGCACAGCGGTCCATCTCCGTGCTTAAACTCGGCCCGCCACGCCAGGCGATCGTTCGACACCAGCGCTTTTCGACGCCGCCGGAGCGGCCCGCCGCCTGCGTGCCTCGCCGCTGCTCGCCTTCGGTCCGAGCGCCGCCGGCCCGGCGCTGCGCCGCGGCGCCCTCGTCGCCATCCCGGTCGGCGCGGCGCTGCTGTACGAGCTGGGGACGGGCGCCGAGAGCCAGGGGGCGATCGCGACCGGGGCGCTCTTCGTCGGCTTTCCGGGGCTCGACGCACCGGCGCGGGCCCGAGCGGCCTGGCAGGCGGCCGTCACGCCGCTCGTCGGGCTCGCGGCCGCGCTGGGCGTACTCACCGGCCGCTCGGCTGCGCTGTCGGTGGCGGCGATGCTGATCGTGGGCGCAGCGGCGGGCTATTGCTTCGCCGTCTCCCTGCGCCTCTCGATCGCCGGGCTCTCGGTGGCGCTCGCCCTGGTCGTCTCGCAGGGCCTCGGGATTCCCACCTCGCACACGCTCGAGGCGTTGGCCTTCACCGCGCTCGGCGGGCTGCTCCAGGCGGGCTTCTCGCTCTGCGTGTACGCGGCCGGCGATCGCACGGAGGAGGGGGGAGCCGGCGGGTGGGACACCCGCGCGGCGCTGCAGGCTCTGTCGGCCAACCTCACCCTGGGCTCGACCAGCGCCCGGCATGCGCTGCGCTTCGGCTCCGCCCTCGCCGCCGGCGTCGCCGCCTACTGGCTGCTGGGGATGCGCGAGCACGGCTTCTGGATCCCGCTGACGATCCTCTTCGTGCTGCGGCCGGAAGAGGGGGAGACCTTCCACCGCCTGATCCTGCGCGCCGTCGGCACCGCGATCGGCCTCGCCCTCGCCACGGCGCTCTCATTCTGGCTCAACGGCGACGGAGTCGCGCTTGCGGTCGCGCTGACCGTGGCCACCGCCTTCGCCTACGGCCTGCTCACCGTCCAGTACGCGCTGTTCACCGCCGCGATCACCACCTACGCCGTCCTGCTCGCCGACACGCTGGGCGAGCCCGCGTGGCACGCGGCCGGGCAGCGCGCGGTCGCGACCGCGATCGGCATCGTCATCGCCGGCGCCGCCTTCCTGCTCTGGTCGAATCCGGGCGAACGGGCGGGGCCGGTCGCGCGGCCTGACCCGGCCCGGTAGATTTCTTTGGCCAGCCAGCCAAACCGCCGCGGGGCCGCGGCAGACCACAGGAGCAGACTTTGAGCAACCGCACGTACGTGATCGGGGTCGGGATGACCAAGTTCGAGAAGCCCGGCACGAAGGAGGGCGACTACCCGGATTGGGCCAAGGAGGCGGGGGAGAAGGCGCTCGCCGACGCCGGCATCCCCTACACCGACGTCGAGCAGGCCTACGCGGGCTACTGCTACGGCGACTCGACCTACGGCCAGCGGGCGCTCTACCAGCTCGGCCTGACCGGGATCCCGGTGGTCAACGTCAACAACAACTGCTCGACCGGCTCCTCGGCGCTGTTCCTCGCCCGCCAGGCGGTCAAGGGCGGCCTCGTCGAGTGCGCGATGGCGCTCGGCTTCGAGAAGATGGAGCCCGGCTCGCTCGGCGTCAAGTACACCGACCGCACCAACGCGCTCGACAAGCACGCGATGCGGATGTTCGAGATCCGCGACCCCGAGCAGTCGCCCCCTGCGCCGCAGATGTTCGGCAACGCCGGCCGCGACCACATGCAGAAGTACGGCTCCAACCCCGACCACTACGCCTGGATCGGCTGGAAGAACCACAAGCACTCGGTCAACAACCCCTACGCCCAGTTCCAGGACGTATACAGCCTCGAGGAGATCAAGTCGGCGAGGATGATCCACGAGCCGTTGACCAAGCTGCAGTGCTCGCCGACCTCCGACGGCTCGGCCTGCGCGATCGTCGCCTCCGAGCGCTACGTCGAAGAGCACGGCCTCGGCGGCCAGGCGATCGAGATCGCCGGCCAGTCGATGGTCACCGACCTCAGCTCGACCTTCGCAGAGGACACCGACTGCATGAAGATCGTCGGCTCCGACATGTCGAAGCAGGCCGCCGAGGAGGCCTACGCCGAGGCCGGCGTCGCCGCCGACGAGGTCGATGTCTGCGAGCTCCACGACTGCTTCAGCGCCAACGAGCTGATCACCTACGAAGCGCTCGGCTTCGCGGCCGAGGGGGAGGCCCACAAGCTGGTCGAGGAAGAGGCGACCACCTTCGGCGGCAGGGTCGTCGTCAACCCCTCCGGCGGGCTGATCTCCAAGGGCCACCCGCTCGGCGCGACCGGCCTGGCGCAGTGCTCGGAGCTGACCTGGCAGCTGCGCGGGGAAGCCGACAAGCGACAGGTGGACGGCGCCAAGACCGCCCTGCAGCACAACATCGGCCTCGGCGGCGCCGCCGTGGTCACCGTCTACAAGCCGGCGGCCTAGGAAGGGCACACCGGCAGGAGGAGGGTCCGATGGCGAAACAGCGACGCTCACTCAGCGGCAGGGTCGTGGCGATCACCGGGGGCGCCCGGGGGATCGGCAAGGCGACGGCGACGGCGCTGGTCCGCAAGGGGTGTCGCGTCGCGATCGGCGACCTCGACCTGGCGCTCGCCGAGCAGACCGCGGCGGAGCTGGGCGGCGGCACGATCGCGGTCGGGCTCGACGTCACCGACCGCGCCTCCTTCGCCTCCTTCCTCGACGAGGCCGAGCGCCGGCTCGGCCCGCTCGACGTCCTCGTCAACAACGCCGGGATCATGCCGGTCACGCCGTTCGCCGAGGAGTCGGCCGACTCGATCAGGCGCCAGCTCGACATCAACGTCTTCGGCGTGATCGCCGGCATGCAGCTGGCGATCGAGCGGATGCGCCCGCGCGGTTCCGGCCACATCGTCAACCTCGCCTCGCAGGCCGGCAAAGGCGGCTTTCCGGGGATCGCCACCTACTCGGGCACCAAGCACGCCGTCGTCGGCATCAGCGAGGCGGTGCGAGCGGAGCTGCGCGGCAGCGGGGTCGAGATCGCCTGCGTGATGCCGACCGTGGTCAATACCGAGCTGACCTCGGGCGTCGGCCAGAAGATGATCAAGCCGGTCGAGGCTTCCGACGTCGCCGACGAGATCGTCGACGCGCTCGAAGTGCCGCGCTTCGACGTCTGGGTCCCGCGTGAGAACGGCGTCCTCTTCAAGCTCGTGGCGCTGCTGCCACGCCCGGCCCGAGAGGCGCTCGGCCGCTTGATGAAGGTCGACAAGCTTATGACCGAAGTCGACCACGGCGCCCGCCGCGCCTACGAGGAGCGCGCAGCGCACAGCGAGCCGGCGCTGGACCCCGAGGCGGAGCCGGCAAACCAGCGCGACGCGGCCTGAACCCGGACGAGGGTTCTGCCGTATAGGAGTCCAGATGGGCCGGATCTACGACGCAACCTGGGGCAGGGGCTTCGCGGCGCTCTACGACCGTGCCTTTGCCGCGACCGAAGACGCCGGCCTGCGCGAGATGCGGAGCCGCGCCCTCTCCGAGGCGCAGGGGCGCACCATCGATATCGGCGCCGGAACGGGCGCCAATCTGGAGCTCTATCCGGAGGCCGTAACCGATCTGGTCCTCGCCGAGCCCGATCCTCATATGTTCAAGCAGCTTCGCGTCAAAGTGGCGGAGAGCGGCATCGAGGCCGAGACGACCGATGCCCCCGCCGAAAAGCTGCCCTTTCCGGATGCCGGCTTCGACACCGCGGTATTCACGCTGGTGCTCTGCACGGTTCCGAATCCTCGGGCGGCGCTGGCGGAGGCCGCGCGGATCCTCAAACCTGGCGGGAAGCTGCTCTTCTTGGAGCACGTCCGCGCGAAAGACGCCGGCTTGGCGCACTGGCAGGACCGCCTCGAAAAGCCCTGGCGCTTCATCGGCGACGGCTGCCACTGCAACCGCGACACGGTGGCGACGATCGAAGCCTCGCCGCTGACGTTGGAGCAGGTCGAGCACGGCAAGCTGCCGAAGGCGCCGCCGCTGGTCAGGCCCTTGGTGCTGGGCAGCGCCAGCCTGCCCGGCTGAGATCCCGCGGCGGCCGGCGAGCACGGGGGCCGCTCCTCGCATATTCAACGCACGATAATGGTGGTTATGTCAACTCGGGAGAGGACGGCTCAGGAGGCGGCTTCGATCGCTTCTTCGAGCTGACGGGCTTCCCCGGGCGTGCCCAGGGTCTCCAATCCGCTCGTCCCGGGCCCTTCGACGGCGAACGAGGGCGTGCCGGTGAATCCGAGTCGTTCGGCTTCTTCGGTCGTGCGCTTCACCTCGGCGAGGGTCGCGGCGGCCTTGCGGTCCTTGTTCCACTTGGCGATGTCCGGCACGCCGGCGCCGCGGGCGATTTCGGTGAGGAATTCGTCGTTGACGTAGCTGGCGGTCTCCAGGCCCTGGTTGCGGTAGAAGAGCTCTATGAAGCTCCAGCCGCGCCCCTGCTTGCCGGCGGCGATCGCCGCCGCGCCGGCCGGGGTCGATTCCTCGTCGATGATCGTGAAGTTCTCGAACTGGATCTTGGCTTCGCCGCCGCGCACCTTGGAGTCGATCACCCCGGGGATGATTTCTTCCGAGAACCCCTTGCAGACCGGGCACTTGAGGTCGCCGAACTCGTAAAGCGTCACCCTGGCGCCGGGCTCGCCGAGCACGAGGCCATTCTGGGGAATCCCCTTGAGCTGCTTGGCGACCAGGCCGACGTCCTCGAGGTTGGTGTCGCCGCCGCTGGTCTTGCTCGCGTTGACGACGATCAGCACCAGCACCGCGGCAACCACCAGGAAGACCGCGGCGCTGCCGATCTGAAGCAGCCGCCTACGCCGCTCCTCCGCGCCGTTCATGCGGGTTTCCCGACGTAGCCGATCATGCGGATCGCGTTGAGGCAGAAGAGGATCGTCATCAACGCCGCGCTCGCCACGCACCACTCGCAGATCGCTTCGATCTTGAACAGCTCCAGATAGGTGAGGTAGACGCTGTAGCCGAAGCCGACCAGCGAGAGCCCGAAGCCGGCCATCCGGGCGGCGTCACCCCGCAGCAGCGAGGCCGCGAGCAGCAACACGTAGCCGGCGATGCCGAAGACCGCGATGTTGGCGCCGAGCAGGTGCGAGTAGGTGCTCTCGGCGACGGTTTCGCAGCCGCTGCCACCGGCGATGCAGACCGGCGAGCCGCCGCCCGAGTCGGCGATCGCGATGTAGGTGGCGACGCCGATGCCGAAGGCCGCGATGAAGGTGGCGATCGTCCGCAACGTCCCCTCCGCCGGCGCTCTCATCGCCGCAACCGTATTCGACTCGCCTTCAGCCTGGCTAAGCGCGGCCTTCACGCGACCTCTGCGCAGAATGCGGCTATCTCGCGGGAGAGCCTGCCGCCCTGCCACGCGAGCGGCGACTCGCCCTCGGCCTCGCCCGTCAGCCGGGCCCGCGGCAGGCGCTCCGCGTACGCCTCGGCGACGCGGCGAGGGTGACCCGGGTCGGCTGCGTCGTGGCTGGCCACGACCAGAGCGGGAACCTCGATCGACTCGAGCTCTGTCATCTCGCCGAACGGGCGCGAGCGCGGCGTCTGGCGCAGCGCGTCCACCAGCGCCCCCGGATGGCGCTGGCGCAGGATCCGCTCGCGGGTGAAGCGCCGGACGGAGTCGCGCCAGGCCGGATCGGCGCCCTGATTGGCCTCGACGTAGTCGACGAAGCCGTCGACGCCCCCGTCCTCCAGCGCCGCCGCGAGCCCGTCCCAGTAGGCAAGCGACTCGGCCGAGATCTCACCGGCGTACGTCGGGCCGATGAGGACGAGGCCGGCGAGGCGCTCCGGATGCCCCAGCGCGTAGGCGACCGCGGTGTGGGCGCCCATCGAGTGCCCCGCCAGGACGAAAGGCCCGGCTCCGATCGCGGAAGCCACCACCGCCTCCAGGTCCCCGACCAGCTCCGGGTATCCATAACCCTGGCCGTCTGGCGCCGGGTCGGACTCGCCGTGACCGCGGGCATCGTAGGAGACGACGGTGTGACCGGCGCGCTCCAGCACGCGCGAGCCGTGCACGACATAGCGCCGGGTCGCGGTGATCCCGTGACAGAGGACGATCGGCGCCCCCTCCCCCGCCACCTCGCCGCGAATCGCCGGATGCCCGCCGGCGACGAACGGCCGCGGCTCGGCCGGCATCAGGCCGGGTTCAGCGCGGCTACGGCCTGCTCGAGGTCGTCGACCGTCTGGAAGGTGCTGCCGGTGCGCGAGACGTGCCGGTAGCGGACGATCCCCCCGGCGTCGACGACGAAGATCGCGCGCATTATGTAGCGGCCGCCGGGCGCCTCGTTGAGCTCGGTGAACCTCGCCAGCGGCCCGAGCCAACCGGTGACGCCGTAGCGCCTGCTCACGGCGAGGTCCGTATCGGCCAGCAGCGGCACGTTGAGGCTCTGCCCTTCGATCCAGTGCTCGTGCGAGTCGACCGACTGGGGCGAGATGCCGAGCACCTCGGCGTCGAGCTCGTCGATGCGGTCGCTGTTGTCGCGGTAGGAGCAGAACTGCGCCGTGCAGACGGTCGTCGCGTCGCCCGGATAGAAGGCCAGAACGACGTTCTTGCCGCGATGGTCGGAGAGCTTGTACGTCTTGCCGCCGGTGCCCGGCAGCTCAAAGTCCGGCGCCGCGTCTCCTACGTCGACCTTCGCCATGGGCTCAGACTAGACCGTCAGCCCTTTTCGATCGTGATCTTTTCAATAAGGACGACCTGCTTCGGTTTTTCCGTTTCCGGATTGCCGAGCTTGCCGATCCTTTCGACCACGTCGAAGCCCTTGTCGACCTTGCCGACCAGCGCGTATTCCGGCGGCAGCCCGGCGTCGGCCGAGAGCACGACGAAGAACTGGCTGCCCGAGCGGCCGGGCGGCTCCGTCGAGCCCTTCGCCATCGCGACGACGCCTTTGGTGTAAGCGAGGTTGGCGGGAGGTTTCTCGTCGACGCTGTAGCCGGGGTCGCCGATGGTCGTGTCGAGCGGGCTTCCGCCCTGGATGACGAATTCCGGCGCCACCCGCGCGAAGGTGAGGTCGTCGTAGAAGCCTTCGTCGGCGAGGAAGGCGAAGGAGTTGGCCGTCTTCGGCGCGCGCCCCGTGTCGAGCGCTATGTAGAAGGCGCCGCAGCTGGTTTCGACCACCGCGGTCGCCTTCTCGCCCTTGGCGAGCACTTGCTTCGGCGCCCTGAAGCTGACCGTCTTCGGCTTCGGCGCTTCGACCTGCCTGCAGCCCGAGCTGCTCGCCGTCGCGGTCGAGTCGGTCCCGCCGCCGCTGCGCCCGATGAGGATCGCGGAGACGACGCCCGCTGCGATCAGCGCGAAGACGCCGAGCGCGATCCACTTCCTGCGTTCCTCCCGAAAGCCCTCCATCGCGGCGAGATCCTAGATGATCGGCGGGTGCCGTCGTCTTCGCTGATCGCGCTCGCCGCCGCCGTCCTCCGCGTTCCGGCCCAGCCCGAGCGGGTGCTCGAGGTCGGCTGCGGCGACGGCGAGGCGGTTCTCTTCCTCGCCCGCGAGTACCCGTCGGCGCGGGTGCGCGGAGTCGATGCCTCGGCCGAGGCGGTCCGCGAGGCCGTCTCCCGCATCGGCCTCGACCCCGAGGGACGGGTCGCCTTCAAGCAGGGCAGGCCGCGCGCGCTCCCCTTCCCCGACGGCTTCTTCGACCTCGTCGCCCAGGCCGGCGGGCGCCTGCATCCGGGCGAGATCGCACGCGTGCTGCGTCCGAAGGGATACCTCGTCGTGATCGGCGGCTGGCGCTGGCTGGACTGGCGCCTCGGCGGCCACGGCTTCGTTCCGGTCGAGGACGGCGAAGCGGAGGGGGAGCGCTTCCACGTCCTGCGGCTCGATACCGCCGAGCCGCCGCCCGAATAGGCTGCCGCAGGCGATGCGAGTCGAAGGGATGCCTCTGGCGCTGCTGGTCAACCCTGCCTCGGCCCACGGGCGCACGCTCGAGCTGCTGCCGCGGCTCGAGCGCGAGCTGGACGCGCGGCGCATCTCCTTCCGGGTCGAGCGCACCCGCGGCCTCGAGGACGGGGTCGAACGGGCCCTGCGCGCCGCCGAGGCGGACGAGGTTCCGGTCGTCGTCAGCGGCGACGGGCTGATCGGGGCCATCGGCGGTGCCCTCTCCGGCTCGGAGGTCCCGCTGGGGATCGTGCCCGGCGGGCGCGGCAACGACCTCGCCCGCGTGCTCGGAATCCCCTCCGAGCCCGAGGCGGCCGTGGCGATGCTCGCGGCCGGTCAGACGCGCCGCATCGACGTCGGCGAGGTCAACGGCAAGCGCTTCCTCGGCATCGTCAGCGCCGGCTTCGACTCGGAAGCCAACCGGCTCGCAAACGAAACCAGATGGCTGCGCGGCAATCTCGTCTACGCCTACGCCGGCCTGCGCACGCTGCTCGGCTGGAAGCCGGCGCGCTTCACGGTTCGCGTCGGCGAGCGGTGCGAGCGCTTCACCGGCTACTCGGTCTCGGTCGCCAACAGCAAGGCCTTCGGCGGCGGCATGTTCATCGCCCCCGACGCCGAGCTCGACGACGGCGAGTTCGACGTGGTGACGGTCGGCGAGCACGGCAAGCTGCGCTCCCTGGCTATCCTGCCCAAGGTGTTCAAGGGCACCCACGTGGAGGAGGACGAGGTGCGGGTGTTCCGCGCCTCGCGCCTCGAGCTGAGCGCGAACCGCCCCTTCCCCGTCTATGCCGACGGCGAGCATCTGACCGATCTGCCCGCGACGCTGCGGGTCCTGCCGCGGGCGCTGAGCGTGATCGTCCCGTCGCAGGCCGAGGAGTGAGCAGGGACCGCAGCGGGGTGCTGTTCGGGGCCAAGCGCCTCCTCGCTCGCGGGGTCGGCCGCGCCAGCCGCGCCAGCGGGCGGGGTGGCGGAACGACGCTGCCTGGACGCCTGCTGCTGCGGCTCGACCGGCGGTCGATTGCCCGCCTCGGCTCGCGGCTCGACGACGGTGTCACCCTGGTCAGCGCCACCAACGGCAAGACCACGACCGCGGGGATGCTGGCCGCCCTTCTCGCCGCCGACGGTCGCGTGCCCGTCCACAACCGGGCCGGGTCGAACATGGCCTGGGGAATCGCCACGGCGCTGCTCGAGCAGCGCGGCAGGGAGGGGCTGTTCGAGGTCGACGAGGCGTGGCTGCCGCAGGTGGCCGACGAACTCGATCCCTCGCTGGTCGTACTCGGCAACCTCTTCCGCGACCAGCTCGACCGCTACGGCGAGACCGAGGCCCTGGCCGACGCCTGGGCGACGGTCGTCGGCAGGCAAGCGGGGCGCACCCGCTTCGCCCTCAATGCCGACGATCCGCTCGTCGCCGACCTCGGACGCGACGGAGAGGGCGAGCGGCGTGAGGGGGTCGTCTACTTCGGCGTCGACGACGAGGCCCAGGCGCTGCCCGAGCTGCAGCATGCCTTCGACGCCAGGCACTGCCGCCGCTGCGGCCATGCCTACGCCTACCAGCGCGCCTTCCTCGCCCACCTGGGCCATTACTCCTGTCCGGACTGCGGTGCGGGCCGGCCGCAGCCGGAGGTCGCGGCGACCCGGATCGAGCTGCACGGCATGCACGGCTCCTCGCTCACCGTGCGCACCCCGCAGGGCGAGCTGGCGATCGAGCTGCCGCTGCCGGGGCTCTACAACGCCTACAACGCGCTCGCGGCGATCGCCGCGGCCCTGCAGCTCGGGATCTCCCCCAAGTGGATCCCACCGGCCCTGAGCGAGCTGCGCGGCGCCTTCGGCCGGGTGGAGACGGTCGAGGCGGACGGCAAGCAGGTCTCGATCCTGCTGATCAAGAACCCGGCCGGAGCAAACGAGGTGCTGCGCACGCTGAAGCTCGAGGCGGAGGGCGGCCGGCTCGACCTCTGGGTCGCCCTCAACGACGGCATCGCCGACGGCCGCGACGTGTCGTGGATCTGGGATGCCGACTTCGAGCTGCTCGAGGGGGCCGTCCGCCGTGTCGTCTGCGCCGGCACGCGGGCGCCGGAGATGGCGCTGCGGCTGAAGTACGCGGGGTTGCCCGAGGACGCGATCGCCGTCGAGCCCGGGATCGAGGCTTCCCTCGACCGGGCGGTGGCCGAGGCGCCTGGACGGCTCTTCGCCCTGCCCACCTACACGGCGCTGCTCGAGCTGCACAAGGTGCTCTCGGGGCGCGGATTGACCGAGGAGTTCTGGCGGTGACCCCTGGCGAGGGACAGGACATACGGCGGGCGGGTCCTGTCATGGGGGAAGGGGGGGCGCTGCGGGCGGGCCACGGTCCGTCCTCGACCCCCCCTTCCCCCATGCCACCCGCCCGAGATTCGTCTGTTGTCTGGCATGAGGTCGAGTGCGGGGGTTACTCGGCGGATCTTCCGCTCTGGGAGGAGCTGGCGGGGGACGCGGGCCGGCGGGTTCTCGACCTTGGTTGCGGGACGGGGCGCGTTGCGTTGCACCTGGCGCGGCGGGGACACCGGGTCACCGCGCTCGATGCTGAGCCTGCGTTCATAGACATGCTGGAAAAGCGCTCCGGGAAGCTTCCGGTTACCGCCATAGAGGGCGATGCGCGGGCATTCGACCTGGGCCCCGAGTTCGACCTCGTGCTGGCGCCCATGCAACTGCTCCAGCTGTTTGGCAGTGCGAACGAACGTGAGCGATGCCTCTGCTGCGTCGCCGCGCACCTTGCGCCTGACGGGATTGCCGCGTTTGCGATCGTCGAGGGCATTCCCGATCCGGTCAACGGTCCCCCGCCACTGCCCGACACGCGCGAGGTCGACGGCTGGGTCTACTCGAGCCTGCCGATCGAGGCGGGGATCGACGCAGGCGTGCTGCGCGCACGCCGCCTGCGTCAGACGGTATCCCCGGACGGAGAGCTGAGCGAGGAACTCGACGAGATACTGCTGAGGATGCTCGACCGTCCGACCCTGGAGCGCGAGGCGGAACCCGCCGGGCTGCGACCCGCGGGCGTCCGCATCGTCCCCCCCACCGCCGATCACGTCGGCTCGACCGTCGTCCTGCTGCGGAGGGAGCCATGATGGAGCTGCGCCTGCTCGCCCTCTACCCGGACCAGATGAACATCTACGCCGACCGCGGCAACATCCTCTTCCTGCGGCGGCGCTGCGAGTGGCGCGGCATCGGCTTCTCCTACGCCGCGGCGGGCCCCGGCGAGGGGCTCGATCCCGCGGCGCACGATCTCCTCTACCTCGGCGGCGGTCAGGACCGTGACCAGCGGATGGTCGCGGCTGACATGGTCGCGAGCAAGCGCGAGGCCCTGGCGGAAGCCGTCGATGACGGCGCGGTCCTGCTCGCAGTCTGCGGCGGCTACCAGCTGCTCGGCCACAGCTATCAGCTCGGCGAGGAGCGCCTGCCGGGGCTCGGGCTGGCCGACCTGGAGACGACGCGCGAGCCGGGCGAGCGCCTGATCGGGAACGTCGCGATCGAGGCGGACCTCGGCGGGGGACCCCAGATGATCGCCGGCTTCGAGAACCACGGCGGGCGCACTTACCTGGGTGAGAGCGCCACCCCGCTCGGTCGCGTCGTGAAGGGATTCGGCAACAACGGCAGGGACGGCTTCGAGGGCGTCCGCCGCGACAACCTGATCGGCACCTACCTGCACGGCCCGCTGTTGCCCAAGAACGCCTGGCTCGCCGATCGCCTGATCGCGCTGGCGCTGGAGCGGCGCTACGGCTCGGCCCCGGTGCTGGAGCCGCTGGACGACGCGCTGGAGCTGGCCGCCCAGAGCTGCGCCCAGCAGGTCGCCCTGCGCAACTGAGTGTCGAGAACCCGGTTCGGGTAGGTGATGGAGATGTCACCCGACCCCAGGCCCCGGCGCGGTCGAGCCCACGACCGCCGTGCGGCTCAAGCCTCGACCGCGCTCGCGGTGGCGCTCGTGGCGACGCTGGCGTGGGTGCTGCTCCCCTCCGCGGCGAGCGCGGCGCCGAGCTGCGCGGAAGGACCCGAAAGGGTCGGCGACACGGTGTCGGGCACGCCATGCGATGACGTGATCCACGCTCCCGCCGGCATCGACTCCGTTCAGGGCGGCGCCGGCGACGACACGATCGTGGCCGCCCCCGTCGCCGCCGCTGCCCCCTGCGACGAGACCTGCGAGCACCTCGGCGTCGGCAGCCAGACCTTCGAAGGCGGCCCCGGCAACGACGTGATCTTCGGCGAGCGCGGCAACGACACGCTGAACGGCGGCGGTGGCGACGACAGCCTCTACGGCGGCATCGGCGACGACGTCCTGCGGGGCGGCTCCGGGAACGACCTGCTCTCGGGTGGCTTCGGCGCCGACTCGATCGACGGCGGGGAAGGCAGCGACTTCGTCCGCGGCGACGCGACCCTCGACCGCATCTTCGACAGCGGCGGCGTCTTCGACGACGACACGCTCAGCTACGCGACCGGGGTGACGCCGGGCTTCAGCAACGGCAACGTGGAAGCCGCCTTTCCGGAATTCACCACCGAATACCCGAGCTTCCCTTCACACAGCGGGCAGCGCGGCGTCTATCTCAACCTGGAAGAGGGTCTCGGTGACGACGGCAGCGCCCCCGACGGCGGCGGAGTCGACGGCGCCGGCACGGGCGAACTCACCGCGAGCGACTTCGAGACCGTCGTCGGCAGCCCGTTCTCCGACTTCATCGTCGGCACGTCGTCGCGACAGACGATCTACGGCGGCGGCGGGGCCGATGTGATCCTCGGTAGAGGCGGTGGAGACACGGTTCACGGCGGAGCGGACGGCGACAGCTGCGAAGCCGAGAGCGGCGGCGCGATCGAATGCGAGACCAGCGCAAAGACCGTCACCCCCCGCGACCCGAGCAAGGTCAGCGTGGGCATCATGGCCCCGCTGGAGGCCGCGAACCCCGGCGTCTACCTGGCCGGCAGCGAAGGCGCCGACGACGTGCTCGCGACGTACGCGACCTCACCGGCGCGAGTGGTGTTCTCACTGGCAAGCGGGAGTTTCGACGAAGCTCCGTCGGACAGCGGCGGCTGTACCATCGTCAACGCCACGGAAGCCGTCTGCGCGCTCGGCGAAGCGCCGGACTCGCTCCTCCTTGCCGGAATGGGGGGCGACGACACCGTCCACGTGGACGGCTTCCCGGATACGACCTCGATCGTCGAGCTCGGCGGGAACGGCGGAGACTCGCTCACCGGCGGCGACGAAAACGAAGATGTGCTCGCCGACGGCCCCGGGAACGACACGCTCGGCTCGCTCGGCGGCGACGACGCGCTGCTCGACAACGAAGGCGTCGAGCAGCTCGACGGCGGCGCCGGCAGCGACCTGCTCCTCTCCAATTCGCTCTGCGACGGCGACACGCTCTACGGGGGCGAAGGCGAATACCGCGACAATGCCTCCTGGACGAAACTGAAGGAACCGGTGGAGGCGCGGCTCGACAGCGGCAAGGCGGGCGAACCCGCCGGCGAACAGCCGGGCTGCTCGGGCGGGTCGCTCGACGACCTGACGAGCATCGAGGACCTCGAGGGCAGCGCCCACGACGACATCTTCTACGGCGACCAGAACGCCAATCAGCTGCTCGGCCATCTCGGCGCCGACGCCTATCACGCGCTGGGCGGCAACGACACGATCCTCGCCAACTCGGCCGACAGCGACCTGGCGATCGACTGCGGCGAAGGAGCAGCCGACACGGCCTTCGTCGACATACCGACGACCGGATACGCGGATCCCCCGACGATCGGGTGCGAGAACGTCTTCGAGGGGGCTCCGAACGATTTCCAGCCACCCGGGACGCCGCTCGGCCCGCCGCCTCCCGCCCCCGCACCGCTCCCACCGCCGGCGAAGTCCACGCGGTCGGATCGAAAGGCGCCGCGCACCGAGCTGCTTCGCGGACCGGCCAGAGTGGTCTATACCAGAGGCAGATGGCGTCGCGTCGCCTTCGTCTTCGGCTCGAACGAGTCCGGATCGAGCTTTCGCTGCAAGCTCGACCGCCATCCGTTCAGGCCGTGCCTCTCGCCCAGCCGCTACCGCCTGCGCCTCGGCCGCCACACCTTCCACGTCTTCGCCATCGATCGCGCCGGCAACCGCGACCGCTCCCCCGCCCTGTTCTCTTTTCGGATCCGCCGCCGCTAACGCCCGCTAGAGCCAAAGCCACCGTCGCCGCGCACCGAATCGCCGAGCGCCTCGACCTCGACCGGCTCGGCGATCGCAACCGGTGCGATCACGAGCTGCGCGATCCGGTCCCCCGGCTTGACCCGAAAGGTCTCAGCCGGATCGGTGTTCAACAGCAGCACCCGAACTTCACCCCGATAGCCGGCATCGATCAACCCGGGGCTGTTGACCAGCGCGATCCCATGATCCCGCGCCAACCCCGACCGCGGCAGCACCAACCCGGCATGCCCCGCGGGAATCTCAACCGCCACCCCGGCGCCGACGCTCCACCTCTCCCCCGGCCCCAGGTGAGCAGCCTCACACGAGTAGAGATCCAAGCCGGCATCCCCCTCATGCGCGCGCGTCGGAATCCGCGCCCCATCCATCAGCATCTCAACCCGAAGATCCAAGCCGCGCACCCTACCGCCCCCGCGCTTACCCACCTACGCCGCGTCAGCAGCGCGCAGATCGTCGAACCGGTGCAGCTCGGCCACCGGCACCCGCGCCCGCACGAGCACACCATCCCCCCGCTCGGTCCGGGTCAAATCCCCGGCCACCTCGTGCAGCTCGTGCAGCCGCGCACCCTCGCTATAGGGGATCAGCAGCTCGACCTCGGCCAGCGTGTCCCGGAACGCCTCCTCGACGCCGTCGCGCAGCGTCTCGATCCCCTCCCCGGCCAGGGCGGAGACGAGGATCGCCCCAGGGTGGCGGAGCAGCGCCTCGCGGCGCTCGTCGGGGTCGAGCAGGTCGGCCTTGTTGAGCACGAGCAGGCGCGGCTTGCCGCCGGCGCCGATCTCCTCCAGCACCGCGTCGACCGCCGCCAGGTCGGCCAGGCGCCGCTCCCCGGGCGCCGCCGCGTCGACCACCTGCAGGATCAGGTCGGCGAGGACCGTCTCCTCCAGGGTCGCCTTGAAGGCCTCGACCAGCTGGTGGGGCAGCTTCTCGATGAAGCCGACCGTGTCGGTGAAGAGGAAGTCGCGGCCGGAGAGGGCGACGCTGCGCGTGGTCGGGTCGAGCGTGTGGAAGAGCCTGTCCCCCACGCCGACCTCCTCGCTGCCGGTCAGCGCGTTGAGCAGGGTCGACTTGCCGGCGTTGGTGTAGCCGGCGAGGGCGACCCGGGGCAGCGAGGACTGCTCCCGCCGCGCCCGCATCACGCCGCGATTGCGCTCGAGGCGGGCGAGGCGCCGCCGCAACGCCGCGATCCGGTCGCGGGCGAGGCGGCGGTCGGTCTCGATCTGGCTCTCCCCCGGGCCCCTGGTGCCGATGCCGCCACCGAGGCGCTCGAGGTGGGTCCAGAGGCCCCGCATCCGCGCGAGGTTGTACTCGAGCTGGGCCAGCTCCACCTGCAGCTTGCCCTCGGCGGAATGGGCGTGGTCGGCGAAGATGTCGAGGATCACGGCCGTGCGGTCGATCACCGGCACGCCCAGGGCGCTCTCGAGGTTGCGCTCCTGTCGTGGGGCCAGCTCGTCGTCGCAGGCGACCAGGTTCGCGTCGCAGACAGCCACCCGCTCCTTCACCTCGGCCAGCTTGCCACGACCGAGATAGCGGTCGGGATCGGGCTTGGCGCGCTGCTGGACGGCCTCGCCGGCGGTCGCGACGCCGGCGGTGCGCAGCAGCTCCTTCAGCTCGGCGAGCGGGTCACCGTCCTCATTGCCATCGGAAATGCCGATCGCCAGAGCCCGCTGCCGGGCACGCGGGTTGGAGACGCCGGCGCCGTCGGCGGCGTACTGCGTCTGCTTGTTGCGCCCGTTCCTGGATCGATCCACTCAGGCCGATTGTAGGCGTCGCCGCAGTCCGGATAGGATCAGCGGCCGTGAAGGTCTTCGTAACCGGGGGAACCGGGTTCATCGGCGGCGCCGTCGCGCGCCGGCTGTGCGAGCGCGGCGACGACGTCGTCTGCCTCGTCCGCAGCCCCGGGAAGGCGGCCAAGCTGACCGCGCTCGGCTGCGAGCTCGCCGCCGGCGACCTGGGCGACCGGGCCGCGCTCCGCGCCGGCATGGAGGGCTGCGACGCCGTCGTCCACGCCGCCGCGATGTACGAGGTCGGGATCCCGGCCAGGCAGCACCCGGCGATGTGGGAGGCGAACGTGGCCGGCACCGAGAACGTGCTCAGTACCGCCGGCGACGCCGGCGTCGCCAAGCTCGTCTACGTCTCCACCTGCGGGGTCTTCGGCAACACTCACGGGCGGGTCGTCGACGAGACCTACCAGCACCCGGGCAAGGAGTTCACCTCCTATTACGAGGAGACCAAGCTGGAGGCGCACCGGATCGCCAGGCGGATGATCGAGGACGGGCTCCCCGGCGTGATCGTGCAGCCGGGCGGGGTCTACGGCCCCGACGACACCTCCCAGGTTGCCGACCTGCTGCAGGAATTCTTCGCCGGGAAGCTGCCGCTCCTGCCCTTCCCCGAGCTCGGCATCTGCATGACCCACGTCGAGGACATCGCCGGGGGCATCCTGCTCGCCCTCGACAAGGGCCGGATCGGAGAGACCTATGTGCTGAGCGGCCCGGTGACGACGATGCGCGAGACGATCGAGACGATCGCCGCCGTCAGCGGACGCAAGGCCCCGAAACACGCGATGCCTACCGTGCTGATGAAGGCGCTGATCCCGATCGGCCCCCTGGTCGGGAAGATGCTGGGGCAGCCGCCCAACCTGCGTGAGCTGATCTCCTCGGCCGACGGCGTCACCTTCTGGGCCAGTCACGAGAAGGCCAGTCGCGAGCTCGGCTACGCGCCGCGCGGCATGGAGGAGGGCTGGCGGCAGACGCTCGAGGCGGACGAGCGGTTTCCTGATCCGGTTGCTTGAGGGAGCGGGGGGACCCTACCCCGGAGGCCGTCGCGCAGCTGGGCGCGGGCTTGGGTTCTAAGGCGGTTCCAGGAGCCTCCGGGGCAGGGTCCCCCCGCTCCCATAGGGTGACGGGATGCGCGTAATCGATGTCATGCACCTCGGGCGTCCGCATGTGATCGGCTGCTGGGAGGTGGATGAGGTGTTGGTCGATCCCGGGCCTGAGTCCTCGCTGCCGACGCTGCTCGAGGCGCTTGGCGAGGAGCGGCCGCGGGCGCTTCTGCTGACCCACATCCACCTCGACCACGCCGCTGCTGCCGGAGCCCTGGTGCGCCGCTGGCCGGACCTCGAGGTCTACGTCCACGAGCGCGGGGCGCCGCACCTGATCGACCCCTCCAAGCTCTTGGCCAGCGCCGAGCGCCTCTACGGCGATCAGATGCAGCGGCTCTGGGGCGAGATCGTGCCGGTGCCCGAGGCCAACGTGAAGCCGCTGTCGGGGGGCGAGCATGTGCTCGGCATGCGCGTCGTCTACACCCCGGGCCACGCCTCCCACCACGTCTGCTACCTGCACGAGGAGAGCGGCGTCGCTTTCGTCGGCGACGTCGCCGCCGTGCGCCTGCCCGGCGTCGACCTGATCGTCCCCCCCACCCCACCGCCGGACATAGATATCGAGCTCTGGGAAGACTCGATCGGGATCGTCGAGAGCTGGCAACCGGCGAAGCTGGCCCTGACCCACTTCGCCGCGATCGACGACCCCGAGCCGCATCTCGCGCGTGTCAGGGAGCGCCTGCGCGAGGAGGCTCAGCTAGCACGCGAGCTGCCCGAGGAAGCCTACGAGCAACGCCACCGCAACCTCGTCACCGCCCACGCCGAGTCCATCGACTCAGCTGAAGAGCTGATCCAGTGCGTTCCACCCCAATACCAATGGCGAGGGCTGGACAGGTATTGGACCAAGCGCACCGAGCGAGAGGCGTCCGGGTAGGCCCGGAACGTCTTGTACTTTTTCGGTGTCGGCTCCGGGCGTCAGCCCATCAGCGCTTCACCGAAAAAGTTAAGTGGAGGGCCTACCCGGACGCCTCCCCACCTCAGGCCAAATGCGCCCGCATCCGCTCAACCGCCTCTGAGATCCGCTCGTCAGGAGTGGTGAGCGCAATGCGGAAGAACCCCTCGCCGCTGGGCCCGTACATCGAGCCCGGCGAGACCACGACCGCGGCCTCTTCGAGCACGAGCTCAGCAAAGGAGGTCGAGGTGTGGCCGTCGGGCACGGGCGCCCAGACGTAGATCGTCCCCCTCGGCGCGCTGACCTCGACGCCGATCTCCGCCAACGCCGAGACGACCAGGTCGCGTCGCCGGGCGTAGGTCTCGTTCATCCGCGCGAGCGGATCGGCCGGTCCCTCCAGCGCCGCAATGCCGGCCTTCTGGACCGCCTCGAACAGACCCGAGTCGACGTTCGTCTTCAGTCGCCAGTAGGTCTGCACCGCATCGGCGTTGCCGAGGATCGCGGCGCAGCGCCAACCGGTCATGTTGAAGCCCTTGGAGAGCGAGAAGACCTCGACGCCGACCTCCTTGGCGCCGGGCGTCGCCAGGAAGCTGGGAGCGACGTAGCCGTCGTAGGTCGTCTCCGAGTAGGCGTTGTCGTGGACGACGAGGATCTCGTGCTCGCGGGCAAAGGAGACGACGCGCTCGAAGAACCCCTTGGGAACGACAGCGCCGGTCGGGTTGTTGGGGTAGTTGACGAACATCAGCCGCGCCTTGGCGGCGACGTCCGCCGGCACGGCATCGAGGTCGGGGGCAAAGCCGAGCTCGGGCGCCAATGGCAGCAGCTCGGGCGTCGCGCCGGCGAGGATCGGACCTCCCGTGTAGACCGGGTAGCCGGGGTCTGAGGCGAGGGCGACGCCGCCGGGATCGAGGAAGGCGAAGCAGAGGTTGTAGATGCACTCCTTGGCGCCGATCGCCGGAATCACCTCGCTGCCGGGATCGATCTCGACCCCGAAGCGCTCGTCGTAGAAGCGCGCGAAGGCCGCGCGGAAGTCGTCGCGACCGCGGTTGCTCGGGTACCGGTGGGTGGCCGGGTCGGCAACGGCCTCCTGCATCGCGGCGACGATGTGAGGGTAGGTCGGCTCGTCGGGGTCGCCGATCCCGAGGCTGATCACGTCGATGCCGGCGGCGCGCTTCTCGGCGATCCGCCGCTCCAGCTCCTGGAACATGTACGGAGGCATCGCCTCGAGGCGCTTGGAGGGGTCTGAGATCGCCACGGGCGCGGAAATCTATTCGGTGAGCTCGGACAGCGCCTGCATCAGCTCCGGCGAGAGCTCGCCGGAGCAGACCGGCTCGGCCCAGCCGCTGAGTCGCACGTCGAGCTCGCCGGAGACCTCGACCTCGAGCTCGCCGCCGTCGAGCTCGACCACGATCGGACTTGGCGCGCCGCGCAGGAAGGCGGACACCGCGGCCCCGCTCGCGCCGGTGCCGGAGGAGAGCGTCTCCCCCACGCCGCGCTCGAAGATCCGCGCCCGCACCCGGCTGCCGTCAACCTCGAAGAAGGAGACGTTGGTGCGGTTGGGGAATAGCTCGCTCGCTTCTATCGCCGGGCCGATCGGCTCGAGATCGAGCTCCTCGAGCTCCTCGCCGACCTCGATCGCGCACTGCGGGTTGCCGATCGAGACGTGCTGGAACTCCCACTCGCGACCCCCCGCGCTGAGCGAACCCCTGCCGTCCGCGCCGCCCGAGGGGAAGTCCTTGGACGTGGTCGAGGCCCGTCCCATGTCGACCGAGCAGGTCAGCTCAGAGGTGATGGTCGGCGTGATCGGCCCGGCCGCGGTGCGGATCGTGAAGACGTCGGCATCGGTCCAGCCGTGCCGGCGCAGGTAGAGGATCGCCTCGCGCGCGCCGTTGCCGGAGAGCTCGGCCTCCGAGCCGTCCGGGTTGAAGATCCGCAGGTCGGCGACGAAGGCGGGATCGTCGCTGCGCGCGAGCAGCAGAATCCCGTCGGCCCCGATTCCGAAATGCGGATCGCAGATCCACTCGGCGCGCGCCCCCGTCAGCTCCCAGGGGAGCGCATCGGCCTCGACGATCACGTAGTCGTTGCCCAGCGCCTGCCACTTCTCGAATCGCATCGCCGCAGCCTATTGAAGGGGCCACCGCCGCCGATACTGCTCGATTGTCCCCCCCATAGCGGGGACAATCGTTCAATCGTCGAGGCGATCGGCGATCTCGGCGGCCACGTCGGCGTCGGAGCGACCGGTGCGATCGATCCGGTTCAGGTTGGGGATCTTTCGCATCCAGGTCAGCTGGCGCCGGGCATAGTTGCGCGAGCGCTTCTTCATCGTCTCGACGTCGCCGTCGAGCAGCTCGTCGAAACCGAGAGCCTTGCGTGCCGTTCGCGACGGGCCCAGCGCTTCGGCCCGGCGCACCTCCTCCACAGCCCCGCCGGCGACTATCGCCTCGCTCCGCGCATCGATCCGCTCGTAGAGCCGGGGCCGATCCATGTCGAGCCCGAAGATCGTCGTCGGCAGCCGGGTCTGCGGCGACCAGAGCTCGGAATCCTCGGCCCCGGGGGGCGCCTTTTCAAGCGACAGCTCCGCCACCGCGGCCCGCAGATACAGCCCCGTCCCCCCCACCACGATCGGCCTCCGCCCAGCTTCAAGCGCAGCATCGATCTCCGCGTGCGCCACCCGCATGTAGTCGCCAACGGAAAACGGCTGGGTGACGGGGACGAAGCCGATCAGCCTGTGCTCGAGCTTTTCCAGCTCATCTCTGCCGGCGACGCCCGTGAGGACGCCCAGCCCCTCGTACACCTGCAGCGCATCGCAGGAAATGGCAATCGGGTCCTCGCCCCGCGCTCGCAGCTCCTCAGCCAAGGCGATAGCGACACCGGTCTTCCCGACGCCGGTCGGCCCGAAGATTCCGACTACGCGCATCGGGAGAGCGGCTGACGCGCTTCGATCAGAGGAGGTTGGTGCTGCCCCGAACGGCTTGTACTTTTTCGTCGTCGGAATGGCGGACGACCAACCGGACTCCACCGAAAAAGTTGAGTGAGGCGCAGCACCAACCTCCTCTCAACCGACACGACTGAGCAGCTTCTCCGTCCCGCTGAGAGTCGTCGAGGTCGCGGCGTCGATCTCGACGGTGACGAACTCCCCGGCAGTGGCAGACCCATCGAAGTTGACGGCCTTGTTGTGCCTCGTACGCCCGCGAAGCCTGGTCGGATCGGTCCGACTGGCGCCTTCGACGAGAACCTCCATCTCGCGCCCGACGAACCGCTGCGCGCGTTCGGTCGCCCGTCGCTGGACCAGCTCGACCAGTCGCTCCATCCGCTCGCGCTTGACCGGGTGGGGAACCTGCCCGCCCATCGTCGCCGCCTCGGTCTCGCGCCGCGGCGAGAAGACGAAGGTGAAGGCGCCGTCGTAGCCGACCTCGTCGACGACCTCGAGCGTCCGCGCGAAGTCGTCCTCGGTCTCGCCGGGAAAGCCGACGATGACGTCGGTCGTGATCGCGCAATCGGGCACGTGCCCGCGGATCAGCGCGACGCGGTCCATGTAGCGCCGCCGGTCGTAGGTGCGGCGCATCCGTTTGAGGATCGCGCTGGAGCCCGACTGCAGCGGCAGGTGGATGTGCTCGCAGAGGGCGGGCAGCTCGGCGTGGGCGCGGATCACGTCCTCGCGCATGTCCTTGGGGTGCGGGCTGGTGTAGCGGATGCGCTCGATCCCCTCGACCGCGTCGACCCGCGCCAGCAGCTCGGCGAAGCCGACGCGCGACCCGCCCGGCAGGTCGCGGCCGTAGCTGTTGACGTTCTGGCCGAGCAGGGTCAGCTCGCGCACGCCGTCCGCCGCGAGCGCCTCCGTCTCGGCGATCAGCTCGACGGGATCGCGACTCTCCTCGCGACCCCGGGTCGAGGGCACGATGCAGTAGGCGCACCTGCAGTTGCAGCCCTGCGAGATCTGCAGCCAGCCCTGGAACTCGCGCTCGCGCCGGGCGGGCAGGTGGCCGGAGAAGTCCTCGAACTCGAAGTATCCCTGCGCGGTGAGCGAATCCGAGTTGAGGAACTCGGCAAGCCGGTGGATCTGCCCCGGGCCGAAGGCGACATCGACGAAAGGGAAGCGCTCGAAGACCTCCTCCTTGACCGACTGCGCCCAGCAGCCCCCCACCCCGACCACGCGTCCGGGGTCTTCGGACTTGAGCCGCTTCGCCTCACCAAGGTGGGCGACGAAGCGATTGTCAGCGGACTCGCGGATCGAGCAGGTGTTGAAGAGGATCAGGTCGGCCTCGGCACGACTCGGCGCCGCCTCGTAGCCGAGCGACTCGAGCATCCCCCGCATCCGCTCGGAATCATGCACGTTCATCTGGCAGCCGAACGTGGTGACGTGATAGCGCCGATTCATGCCAAGCAGAGTACCGTCCGACTGAGGGCGCGAAAACCAAGCAGGTCGGGGGATGCAGGGAGGTCGGTGAGGGGAGCGCACTCAGGTGCGTGACCCGATCCGACCGATCGAAGACCCCGAGATGCGCAGGTTTGCAGCGTCCTCAGCGGACGGTCAGGGTTCCTTCCATGCCTGCTTCGGCATGTCCGGGAATGGTGCAGAGGAAGGTGTAGGCGCCGGGGGCGAGGTCGGCGCTCACCGACGTCTTTCCTTTCGCGATCGTTTCCGAGATCGCGATCTGCTTGCCGTCCTGCTCGATCGCCACATCGTGTTCGAGCACCGACGGATTGTCGAAATCGATCGTGACCTTGCCCGGCTTGCTGGTCAGCGTCGTCGTGTCGAAGGCGATCTGCGTCGGGTCGGCGGCGAGCTTCAACGTTCCGCCCGGACCCTTCGCCCCGGCCTCAGGCTTCGCCTTGGCGGCCCCTCCCGCTTCGCCGGAGTCGACCGGCGACTTCTCCTCTTCGATGAATTCTTCGCCGGCGCTTTCGACCTCGGCCGCCCTGGCTTCCTGCTCGTCCTTGCCATGGAGGACGGCGAAGGTCGTCGCACCCCCGACCAGAACCACGAACCAGAGAACGACCAGGGGCGTGAAGCGGCCGGGGAAGCCCTCGAAGCGCAGGCCGATGAAGCTGACCGCGACCGCCGAGACGGCAAGCAGGGGTCCGATCACGAAGAAGGCGGTTCCGTTGTCCATGCGGCGGGAATCCTATCCAGAGAGGACGGCGGAGCGACCCCGCCCGGGCCGGCCTTATCTGGCGTAGCTGGTCGCTCGGCTCTCGCGGATGACGGTGACCTTGATCCGGCCCGGGTAGGAGACCTCGCGCTCGATCGCCGCGGCGATCTCATACGAGATCAGCGCCGCACGCTCGTCGTCGACCTCGCCAGGATCGACCATGACCCGCATCTCGCGTCCGGCCTGCATCGCGTACACCCTCTCGACCCCGGCGTGTCGCGAGGCGAGCTCCTCGAGCTCATGGAGCCGGGCCACGTACCCCTCGAGCGTGTCGCCGCGGGCGCCGGGCCGCGCCCCGGAGAGGGCGTCGGCGGCCTGTACCACCACGGCCTCGACGGACTGGGGCTCGATTTCGTCGTGATGGGCCTCGATCGCGTGGGCAACCTCCTCGCTCTCGCCGTAGCGGCGAGCGAGACGGGCGCCGATCTGCGCGTGCGTCCCCTCGACCTCCTGGTCGACCGCCTTGCCGACGTCATGGAGCAGCGCCGCGCGCCGCGCGATGTCCCCTGCCGCACCCAGCTCGACCGCGATCAGCGCGGCAAGGTAGGAGGACTCGACCAGGTGACCGAGCACGTTCTGCCCGTAGCTGGTGCGGAACTGCAGCCTGCCGAGGAGATCGACCAGGTGAGGGTGGAGGCCGTTGACGTTGGCGTCGAGCGCCGCGCGCTCCCCCTCTTCGACCACACGCTCGTCGATTTCCCTTGCAGCCTGCTCGAATGCCTCCTCGCAGCGCGATGGGTGGATGCGACCGTCGGCGATCAGTCGTTCCAGCGTGAGCCGGGCAACCTCGCGACGCATCCCGTCGAAGCTCGAGAGGCGCACTGCGGACGGCGTGTCGTCGATGATGATGTCGACCCCGGTCAGCTGTTCGAGCACGTGGATATTGCGCCCCTCGCGGCCGATGATCCTGCCCTTCATCTCGTCGTTCGGCAGCTGCACGAGCTGCGTCGTCGTCCGTACCGCGTGCGGCCCCGCAAGACGCTGCGTCGCGGTCGCGAGGATGCCTCGAGCGCGCCTCCCGGCTTCGCGACGGGTCTCCTCCTCGATCCTGCGCAGAGCAAAGCCGGCCTGGCGGCGAGCGTCAGCCTCGACCTCGTCGAGCAGTATCTGGCGCGCCTCCTCTGCGCTCAGCGAGGAGATCCGTTCCAGCTCGGCACGCCTCAGCTCGGCGAGCTGTGCGTCCAGCGCCTCCAGCCGGTCGAGAGCCGAATCGGGCTCCGAGCCGTTGCCGCGTGACCAGTTCCACGGCGGCATGCTGATTTTCATCTACGGGCATGGTACTCCCATAGACATGTTTGTCTAATGGCTAGGCGGCCTGAGCCTCGGCCGCGGGCTCCGCGGGCGGCGCCTCCTCGGCCACGGGCACGACGTTCTCGGCGCCGATGCCGAGCGCGGTGCGGATCTTGCTCTCGATCTCGCTCGCGATCTCGGGATTCTCGGCGAGGAACTGTTTGGCGTTGTTGCGCCCCTGTCCGAGCCGCGTCTTGCCGTAGGAGAAGAACGAGCCGGATTTCTGCACCAGGTCGTGCTCGATGCCGAAGTCGAGCAGGCCGCCCTCGCGCGAGATACCGGTCCCGTACTCGATGTCGAACTCGGCCTGGCGGAAGGGCGAGGCGAGCTTGTTCTTGACGACTTTGACCCGGACCCGGTTGCCGACCGCCTCGGCGCCTTCCTTGAGGGTCTCGATGCGGCGGATGTCGAGGCGTTGCGAGGAGTAGAACTTGAGCGCACGACCGCCGGGCTGGGTCTCCGGCGAGCCGAACTGGACGCCGACCTTTTCGCGGATCTGGTTGGTGAACAGGCAGACGGTGTTGGTCCGGTTGAGATTGCCGGCGAGTTTGCGCATCGCCTGCGACATCAGCCGCGCCTGCAGGCCGACGGTCGTGTCGCCGATCTGCCCGTCGAGCTCGGCCTTCGGCGTCAGCGCCGCCACCGAGTCGATCGCGACCACGTCGATCGCCGCGGAGGCGATCAGGCGATCGGCGATCTGCAGAGCCTGCTCGCCATAGTCGGGCTGGGAGACGAGCAGCTCGTCGGTGTCGACGCCGATCTTGCGGGCATAGCTCGGATCGATCGCGTGCTCGGTGTCGATGAAGGCGCAGACCCCACCGCGGGCCTGGGCTTCGGAGATGATGTGGTAGATCAGCGTCGTCTTGCCCGATGACTCGGGACCGAAGATCTCGACGATGCGCCCGCGCGGGACGCCGCCTATGCCCAGCGCCAGGTCGAGCGAGAGCGCCCCGGTCGGAATCGCCGGGATCTTGATCGTCGCGTCGGCGCCGAGGCGCATCAACGATCCCTCGCCGAACTCGCGTTTGATACCGGTCACGGCCGCTTCGAGCGCCGCGTTCTTGGCTTTCGCCTCCTTGGCCGAGGCGTCCTTCAGGGCCACATTTTTGTCTGCCATCTCATCCGCCTTCCTGCAATATGGAGAGGGAACCGTAGTCATGGTCGCGGACGCTACGGCGGGTCGACGCGCAAGAGGCGCGCAGATCGAAAAAAGTCTGTGACGCCTTCTCTACAGAGGTGGATCGCCGGCGCCGAGGAGGGTGCGCAGCAGGTGCATCGCGACAAGGGCGGAGCGTTCGCGGATGTCGTCGCGACCTCCCGGAATGACCGGGTCGCGGGCGATGGCGGCGCCGTCGGCGAGGCGTGCGTCGAAGCAGACGTAGCCGACCGGCTTCTCCTCCGTGCCGCCGTCGGGACCGGCGATGCCGGTGATCGAGACGGCGACGTCGGCGTCGAAGCGCTCCAGCGCACCGCGCGACATCGCCTCCGCAACCGCGGGCGAGACGGCGCCCTGGGTCGCGATCAGCCCGGGCGGAACCCCGAGCAGATCGGCCTTCGCCTCGTTCGAGTAGGCGACTACCCCGCCGGCGAAGTAGGCCGACGCGCCGGGCAGGTCGGTGATCCGCGCCGCCAGCAGGCCACCCGAGCAGGACTCGGCGAGGGCCAGCCTGCGGCCGCTCAGGAGCCTCGCGAGCTGCGAATCGATCGTCTCGCCGTCAAGGCTGAACAGGTGGCGGGTGTGACGCGCGAGGAGGCCGGCCCGCACCGCCTCGGCGACCGAAGCCGCCTCGGCCCGGTAGCGGACGTCGATCTCGATCTCACCCTTGCGCAGGCAGGTGGTGATCTCGACCGTTTCCAGCTCGACGCCGCCGCCCTCGATCTCGCGCAGGCTCTTCGCGATCTCCGACTCGGGGATGCCGAACATCCGAACCGTGTAGGAGTGCAGCGGCGTGGCCCGGCCGAGAACCGCCTGGACCGGCGCCGACTCGATTGCATGCGGCCACATCGGCCGCAGCTCGCGCGGCGGTCCGGGCAGGACGATCACCACCCGCCCGTCCACGGGCACCACCAATCCAGGCGCGGTCCCGACCGGATCGAGCGGCAGCGAGCCCTCCGGGACCATCGCCTGCTTGCGGTTCGCCGCCCGCACCGCCTCCTCGTCGAAGCGGAAGCGGCGGGCGAAGCCGCGCAGGATCGCGGCGATCTTCTCCTCCATCTGCCCGTCGAGCACCAGCTCGACACCGGCGAAGCGGGCGACGATCTCGGCGGTCAGGTCGTCGGCGGTGGGCCCGAGCCCGCCGGAGGTGACGATCAGGTCCATGCCCTCGCCGGCCATGAAGCGCAGCGCCGCCTCGAGGTCCTCGGGGCGATCCCCCACCACCGTGATGTGGGCGACGTCGACTCCCAGCCCGGCGAGCTGTTCGGAGATCCAGGGCCCGTTACGGTCGGTGATCCGCCCGGTCAGAACCTCGGTTCCGGTCACGACTATGCCCGCCCGGACGGGACTCATTCGCATTCCGGCCGTTCGCCTTCGGCCAGCGTCGTCAGCTTGCCATGCGCATCGATGCCGTAGCCGACCGGGCTGGAGCTCTCGGCCAGCTTGGCCCGCTTGCCGTCGACGAACATCGCCACCGAGCCATTGCCCAGGGCCAGTTCGAAGCCGCGCGATCGGAACGGGCCGGCTTCGGCCCCTTCTTCGAGGATCTGTCCGTCGACGAGCCGTTCTTCCTTCGCGTCGAGCAGGCAGACCCAGACTTCGGCGGTCGCGGTCAGCCGCACCGCGACGCCGGGCTTGCCCGCCGTCGCGTTCGCCTCGGCGTGCTTCCGCTGCACCTCCTTGCCGGCGCTCCCCGTGGTCGACACAGAAGACGAGCCGCCGCCCCCTCCCGCCAGCGCCACGCCGATCAGAACCGCGACCAGAGCGACGCAGACAACTGCGACGAGCACCCGGTTGGAGATCCGCGGCCCGCCTCCGCGCATCCCCGTCGGCACCGGCTCGACCCGTTTCGGCACCCGGTCTCCTCCCGCCGGCCCCATCGCACGGCGGTAGTCGTCCGCGAGGCGATCCCCGTCCAGGCCCAGGTGGGAGGCGTAGGTGCGGATGAAGCCGCGCGTGTAGGCGCCGCCGGGCAGGGCGTCCCACTCCTCGTTCTCCATCGCCTGCAGGTAACGGACCCGTATCTTGATCGCAGCTTCAACCGTGGAGAGGTCGAGCTTGCGGCGGTTTCGCGCTTCGCGAAGGGTGGCTCCGATGCCGATGTCCATGCCGACATTGTGTCCGCTGCGCCGTCCGGGCGCGAAAGATGACTGCCTAACCCGGCTCGTCGGCCTCGGCGGCCACCGGCTGGGGATCCTGTCCCCCGCTGAGCACGCGGGGCAGATCGGCCTCGGTGATCAGCACCTGCCGCGGCTTGGAGCCCTCGTAGCCGGAGATGACCCCGCGGCGCTCGAGCATGTCGATCAGGCGCCCGGCGCGGGTGTAGCCGACGCGGAGGCGGCGCTGGATCATCGAGACCGAAGCGGTCTCGGTCTGCACGACGGTGCGGATCGCTTCGTCGAGCAGATCGTCGGCGTCGGGGTCGAACTCGTCGTCGCCCCCCTCCCCCGCCGTCTCCTCGCGCGACTCGAGCAGCTCGGCGGCGAATTCCGGTTCGCCCTGCCTGGCCCAGTGCTTGGTGATGCGGGCGATCTCCTCCTCGGTGACGAAGGCGCCCTGCACGCGTGCCATCTTCGAGGTGCCGGCGCCGCGGAAGAGCATGTCGCCCTGGCCGAGCAGGGCCTCGGCGCCGCCCTGGTCGAGGATCACGCGCGAGTCGGTCTGCGAGGAGACCGCAAATGCGATGCGGGCGGGGATGTTGACCTTGATCGTGCCCGTGATGATGTCGGTGGAGGGGCGCTGCGTCGCCAGGACCAGGTGTATCCCGGTCGCGCGGGACTTCTGCGCGAGGCGGATGATCGAGTCCTCGACCTCGGCCGGTGAGACCATCATCAGGTCCGCGAGCTCGTCGATCACGCAGAGGATGTGCGGCAACGGCGCTTCGCCGGCCTTGGCGCGGACACGGTTCAGCTCGGCCAGGTTGCGGCAGCGCGCCTCGCCCATGATCCCGTAGCGGTTCTCCATCTCGCCGATCAGATTGGCGAGCACGTTGGCGGCGAGGCGGGGCGAGGTGACGACCGGGGTGAGCAGGTGGGGCACGTGCTCGTAGTGGTTGAGCTCGACCTGCTTGGGGTCGACCAGGACCAGGCGCACCTCGTTGGGCGAGGCCTGCATCAGGATCGAGGAGAGGATCGCGTTGACGCAGCCGGACTTGCCGGAGCCGGTGGTGCCGGCGACGAGGACATGCGGCATCTTGGCCAGATCGGTCCAGACGGGATTGCCGTCGATCCCCTTGCCGAGCCAGGCGACCAGCGGCGAGGTCTTCTCCGGGCGGCCGGCGTATATGTCGCCGAGCCGGACGAGGCGACGGCGGGCGTTGGGAACCTCCACCCCAACGGCCTGCTTGCCGGGAATCGGGGCGAGAATGCGGATGTCGGTCGAGGCGAGCGCGTAGGCGAGGTCATTGGACAGCTCGGTGACCTTCTTCACCTTGGTGCCGGGCGCGAGGCGCAGCTCGAAGCGCGAGACGTGCGGCCCGCTGACGATGCCGACGATCTTGGCCTCGACGCCGAAGTGGCCGAGCGTCTCGACCAGCTTGCGGCCGATCACTTCGTGGTCGCGCGGGTCGGGGCCCTTGTCGCCTTTGCCCTTTTCAAGCACTTTGGCCGGCGGCGGCCGGTAGTCGATCTGCTCGGATTCGGTGACGCCGCGCTTCTGGCCCATCGGGGTCAGGGACGTCTGCCTGGACTCCGCCTCCGTGCCCACGCCGAGCCCCTCCTCGCCGCGGACCTCGACCTCGTAGGCGTGCGGGTTCAGGCCCGCGTCAGCAGGCTCGGCGTCTGCACCGGGCTCCACTGGCTCCATCTCAGGCTCGAATTCGGTGGTGACCGGCTCCTCCTCGACGCCGTCCTCGGCGATCGCGACGGTCGGTTCGAAGTCGTCGTCCTCGGGATAGGTGCTCATCACGTCGGTCGGAGCGGCCCGGGTCTCGAAGTCGGAGGCCCTCCGGGCGAGCCGCTCCTCGCGCTGCTGGATCGCGGTCTGGGCGAGGCCGCGGCTGCCGGCGAAGGTGTGGCGGACGCCGCGGCCGACACCGCGGAAAACGGTCGAGACCGAGGTCCCGGTGACCAACATCGTGCCGACGGCGAGCATCAGCACGGTCGCGATCCGCGCCCCGACCTCGCCGAAGAGGTATTCGAGCCCGGTTTCCAGCCCGTAGCCGACCTTGCCCCCGTTCCAGCCGAAGAAGAGCACGAAGCAGAGATAGACGCCGGCGGCGATCAGGAAGAGGCCGATCAGATCGAGGTGGCGCTGCTGAAGACCTTCCGGCAGGTGCGGCCGGGGAAGCCGCGGCTTCGCCCTTGTCTTCGATTTCGGCTTGCGGCGCGCGGCCGATCCCCGCTTCTTGCGCACGAACATGGGAGCCGCTTCGACACCGGGCGCACCTCCCCTGCCTAGAGGTGGGGCAGCAGGGCGACGAGCCCGCCGACCATCGCCACGAAGACCGCGGCGAACCCACCGACCATCGCCGCCCACAGCGTGTTTATCGACGCCTGGACCGCGTCGAATCGCATGTTGATCTCAGCGCGCAGGCCCCCGATCTCCGAACGCACGTCGGAACGTAGGTCCTTGATCTCCGAACGCACGTCGGAACGTAGGTCCTTGACCTCCGAACGCACGCCCTTGATCTCCGACCTCACGTCCTTGAATTCTGCCCGTGCTTGCCTGAACCCCTCCCGCATCTCGTCTCTCAATTCGCCGATCTGGCGACCGAAAGACTCCATTGCCTCGTCCGTCCTCTCGCGGTCCATTGTCTGCATGATGCCAGACTAGGAGGTCGGGACGCGCGGGTGTTGCGCTGAATGCAAAATGTTTCACACGAGATCGGGCCGGAAGCCACGATCCTGGCCGATTCAGCCTGCGCAGACCCAGGCGCTGCCGCCCGAGTCGGCCCAGATTTCGGCCGCGATGCGGTCCTGTTCGGCCTTCGGCGCGTCCTGCGGCGCCCCCTGGCCTCCATACAGCGCCCAGGTCGAGGGCAGGATCTGGTAGGCGCCGCCGGCGCCGCTGCCGGGGTTGACGGCGCTGTAGTCGCCGCCGGACTCGCACATCACGATGTAGGTCGGGATCGAGAAGGGCCCGCCGAGCCAGCGGCCGACGGTTTCTTCTGCCGCTGCGCGGCTTGCCGCTTCCGCCGCCTCGATTTCGCTCACCCATTCGCCGATCCGCGTCTTCAGCTTCGCCAGCGAGGCCGAGCGTTCTGCAGAGAGCGAGTCGAGTCGAACGGCTGCCTCCTGCGCGCGACTGCGCACGGCGGCGATTTCGCCGCGGGCCGCCGCGAGCCGTTCGTCGTAGGCATCCACACGGGCCTTCAGGTTCGCGACCAGCTCGAGCTCACGGCGCACGCCGTTCCGCACCTGCTCGACCCGAGCGGCCAGCTCGGTGTCCGAGTCTTGGATCCGCTGCAGGTATTCGGTGCGCACCGCGAGTTCGTCGATGTCGCCGGAGCCGAGCACGATGCCGGCGGTGCTCGGCTCGCCGCTCATGTAGATCGCCACGAGGCGGCTCGCCAGCGCCTGTCGCGCACGGCGCAGACGCGCCCGCTCGGCTTCCAGGTGCCGCTGGGAGCGCTCGACTTTGGCGGCGAGTCGGGCCGCCCTTTCGCGCCCGTGGGCAAGCAGGTCGGTCAGGTGACGCTCGCGCGCCGCGGCGGCGGCGGCTTCTGCTTCGCTGGCGGCAAGGCGTTCCTGCGTGCTACGGATCCGAGCCCCCAGCGAGGCGGCTTCTTCCCGCGCGCCGCCGACCCTGTCGCGCAGCGCGCCGATATCGGCGGCGCGGGCGCTGGCAACCACGAGCAGGGCCAGGGCAAGGAAAACGACTGCGGGCTTCCAGCGCATGCGTGCACCTCAGCCCTCGGGGACGTCCCGGTTGGCGATGTAAATGGCGATGCCGATCGCGCCGATCGCGAGGCCGGCGCCGATGCGGATCTCACGCCGGTAGCGACGCCGCAGGTAGGCGACCGTGAAGCGCAGTGCGGCCTTGCCGAGCCTGTCGTACATCAGCGGTCCCCCCCACCCTCGTCGCGGCGCCTGATCCGGTATGCCATCCGCGACTGCAGCGACCAGAGCTCGATGAAGCCCGGCGAGGCGGTCTGCGAGAAGAGGCCGCCGGACTCGGCGAAGGAGGCGAGGTCCGCGTCGTAGACGGCGTTGGGGGAGGAGCGGGTGACGACTCGCACGCTTCCTTTGTACAGGCGCAGGCCTATGGTGCCGCTCACCTGGGCGTTGACTGCATCCATGTATGCATCGAGGTCGGAGCGCAGCGGCTCCCACCAGAGCCCGGCGTAGACGAGGTAGCCCCACTTCTGGTCGAGCCCGGGCTTGAACTGGTTCTGGTGGATCGTGCCGACCAGCTTCTCCAGCTCCTGGTGGGCCGGCAGCAGGATCGCAGCGGCCGGGACCTCGTAGATGTCGCGCACCTTGAGGCCGACGATGCGGTCCTCGATGTGGTCGACGATCCCGACGCCGTGGCGACAGCCGATCTCGGCGGCGCGTTCGAGCAGCTCGACGATCCCGAGGCGCTCGCCGTTCAGGCCGACGGGCACGCCGGCCTCGAACTCGACCGTCACCGTCTCGGCCTCGTCGGGCGCCAGCTCAGGCCGGGTGACCAGCTGGAAGACGTCGTCCTCGGGCGCGTGGCCGAGGTCCTCGATCCAGCGCCCCTCCGAGGAGCGGCCCCAGAGGTTGTCGTCGATCGAGTAGGGGGCGGCCTCGGTGCCGCCCTTGACCGGGATGCCGTGCTCGCGGGCGTAGGCGATCTCCTCCTCGCGGCCCATCTGCCAGGAGCGCACCGGCGCGATCGTCTTCAGCTCCGGGGCGAGAGTCGCTACAGTCGCCTCGATCCGCACCTGGTCGTTGCCCTTGCCGGTGCAGCCGTGGGCGATCGTGTCGCAGCCGCTGCGCCGCGCGTACTCGACCGCCAGCTCGGCGATCAGCGGCCGGCCCAGGGCGGTGAACAGCGGGTAGCCGCCGCCGTAGAGCGCGTTGGCCTTGATCGCAGGGGCGACGAAGTCCTCGGCGAAGCGCTTGCGCGCGTCGACCACGTGGCACTCGAGCGCGCCGAGCCGCTTCGCCTTGTCCTCGATCACGGCGTAGTCCTCGCCCGGCTGACCGAGGTTGACGGTCAGGCAGACGACCTCCGCCCCGTAGCGGTCCTGAATCCACTTCAGCATCACGCTGGTGTCGAGGCCGCCGGAGTAGAGCAGCAGGACGCGCCGGACCTCGGCGGGGTCGGCCTCGTAGCCCGCGGTGCGGACCTGCTCGGGCGCGAGGTCGCTCATTCGGCGGGAATCCCGCCGCTCCCGTTTTCTTCTTCTTCGGGAGTGGTCGGCGGCGGCGCGGTGGTCGTCGTTTCGGTCGTTTCGGTCGTCGTCGGTTCAGTGGTGGAGCCGGTGGTCGTCTCGGTCGTGCTCGGCGCCGTCGCTTCGGACGTCGTCGACAGGGTGACCGACGGGACCGAGCTTTCGCCGCTCCCGTTGTCGGAGGCGATCACGACGATCGCGACCACGAGGCCGACGATCACCGCGATCAAGCCGGCGATCAGCAGACGCACGTTGCCGCGCGGGCGGCGATCGGGGTCGCCGGGTTGGCCCATGATCCGGGTCGGGTCGTCGTGCAACGCGATCTACTCCTCCTCGGGCCCGAGGATCGCGTCGAGAATCTCGCTCGTGTCCTCGATCTCGAAGCCGCGGCGCAGCCGCGCTTCGATCTCCTTGCGGTCGGCGCCCGACACCGCCATCTGGGTCGCGAGCAGCCGTGCGCCGGCCGATCCCGAGCGGCGCGAAGCCAGCGACTCGACCTCGTCCGCCGGGCCCTCGACCGGCTTCAGGTGGCCGCCGCGGCGCTCTCCGGCGCTGGGCGGGTCGAGCTCGTCCGCGAGCTCGCGGAGGCGCTCGGCGACGAGCCTGTCGGCGCGGTCGCGAGCCTCGTCCAAATGCTGCCGGGCCTGCCTTTCGGCGTCGTCGATGACGCTCGCGGCGGCCTGCTCGGCGGCATCGACGATCGTCGCCAGGCGCTGCGCTGCGTCAGCGGTCGAGGCGGGTGGTCGCCGCTTGGGCGGGAGCTCTTCGGCGCTCATCCTGCCGTGTAGCTTAGGAGCGAATCGCCGATCGACGCAACGGCCCGCTCGATCTGGGCCGAATCGACCGTGAGCGGCGGCAGCAGGCGCAGCGTGCCCGGCTCCGGGACGTTGACGATCAGGCCGCGCTGCAGCAGCCCCGCGCCCACCGCGGCGGCGTCGATGCTGCTATCCAGGCCGACGCCCAGCATCAGACCGCGCCCACGCACCTCCTCGACGCCATCGATCTCGAGCAGGCTCTCGCGCAGACCGCTGCCGAGCTCGCGCACGCCGCGCAGCAGCGCCGGCTCGTCGACCACGTCGAGCACTGCGAGCGCCGCGGCGGAGACGACCGGGCCGCCGGCGAAGGTCGAGCCGTGGTCGCCGGCCTCGAGCACCTCGCCGAGCGCCTCGCCAGTCACGCAGGCGCCGATCGGAAGGCCGCCGCCGAGCGCCTTGGCGCTGGTCAGGACATCGGGCCGCACCGGCGTCTGCTCGTACGCCCAGAGCGAACCGGTCCGCCCCATCCCGGTCTGGATCTCGTCGAGGATCAGCAAGGCGCCGGCCTCGTCGCAGGCCTGGCGCGCGGCGAGCAGCGTCTCGTCGCTGAGCGGGTAGACGCCCGACTCGCCCTGGACCGCCTCGATCATCACCGCGGCGGTGTTCTCACCGACGGCGTCGCGCAGGGCGCCGGCGTCGTCGAAGGGAACCGAGCGGAACCCCGGCAGCATCGGCCCCAGGCCCGGATTCTCCGCCAGCTTCGGCGTCGCTGAGAGCGCGCCGTAGGTGCGGCCGTGGAAGTCGCGCTCGAAGCTGATGATCTCCGGGCTCCCGACCCCGCGGGCGTGGGCGTGCTTGCGGGCGACCTTGATCGCGCACTCGTTGGCCTCGGTCCCGGAGTTGGCGAGGAAGACCCGCCCACCGAGGCTCGACCGCGAGAGCCGCTCGGCGAGTCGCACCATCGGCTCGGTGTAGAAGAGGTTGGAGACGTGCATCAGCCTGCCGGCCTGCTCGCGCACGGCCTCGACCACGGCCGGATGGCAGTGGCCGATCGAGCAGACCGAGATCCCGGCGAGGAAATCGAGGTACTCCTTGCCCTCCGCGTCCCAGAGCAGCGCCCCCTCGCCGCGCACGAACTCGACCGGCGCGCGGCGGTAGGTCTGCATCAGGTAGCGCTGCTCGAGCGCCTGCAGCTCTTCGAGGCTCATGAGGTCGTCACCATCGTGCCGATCCCGGCGTCCGTGAACAGCTCCAGCAGGAGGCTGTGCGGCCGGCGGCCGTCGATGATGTGAGCGGACTGGGCGCCGCCGCGGATCGCGTCGATGCAGGCCCCGAGCTTCGGGCGCATGCCGCCGCCGATCTCCGGCAGCCGCCCCTCGACCTCCTCGACCGTGGCGCGGGAGATCAGCGAGCCCTCGTCGGCGGGGTCGGCGAGCCAGCCCTCGACGTCGGTGAGGAAGATCGCCTTGTGGGCGCCGAGGGCCGCGGCGATCTTGCCCGCGGCCTCGTCGGCGTTGACGTTGTAGGACTGGCCGCCGCGATCCGAGGCCGAGGAGGCGACCACCGGGATGTAGTCCTCGGCGATGTGGTTGAGGACGTCGATGTCGACCTTCTCGATCGAGCCGACGAAGCCGACCTGCTCGGCGTTGGCGACCGGGGCGACCTCGAACAGGGTGCCGTCCTGGCCGGAGAGCCCGACCGCCGGCTGCCCGTGCCGGTTGAGCCGCTGCACGATGTCGGAGTTGAGCTTGCCGAGCAGGACCATGCGCGCGACCTCGACCGTCTCCGCGTCGGAGACGCGCAGGCCTTCGTGGAAGCGGACCTCGAGCCCGAGCCGCTCCATGTACTCGGTGATCTCGGGGCCGCCGCCGTGGACGATGACCGGATTGAGGCCGACGTACTTGAGCAGGACGACGTCGGTGGCGAAGGCCTCACGCAGGGCGTCCTCGCGCATCGCCGAGCCGCCGTACTTGATCACGACGGTGCGGCCGTGGAACTCCCTGATGTAGGGAAGCGCCTCCAGCAGGGTGTCGACGTTGCTACTCATCAGCCCATCTCCTCAGGTCGTGTACTCGGCGTTGATCCGCACGTACTCGTAGCCCAGGTCCGAGAACCAGACGTGGGCGCTGTGATCGCCGCGATCCAGCCGTACGCCGAGCTCCGCCTCGGCGACGTCCTCGCCCAGCTCGGCGGCGTCGATCGAATCGGCGCCGATCTCTTCCAGGTCCTCACCCGCGAGCGCCATCCCGGTCGCCTGTGCGATCCGCCCCCAGTTCGGGTCCTTGCCGAACAGCGCCGTCTTGACCAGCGGCGAGTTGGCGACCGCGCGCGCCACCCGCTCGGCCTCGGCGTCGGAAGCCGCGCCCTCGACGGCGACGCGGCAGACGCGGGTCGAGCCCTCGCCGTCGGCGACGACCTCGATCGCCAGCTGCAGCAGCACCGCCTCCAGCAGCCCCTCCGGCAGCGGCGCGCCGGCCTCGCCAGTCGCCTGCAGCAGCACGGTGTCGTTGGTGCTCATCTGGCCGTCGACGGTTATCCGCTCGAACGAGGCGTCGGTCGCGGCACGCAGTGCACCGACCGGGTCGGCGGCGGCAGCGTCGGTCTGGACGAAGCAGAGCATCGTCGCCATGTTCGGCTGGATCATCCCGCCCCCCTTGGCCTGAGCGGAGATCGTCACCTCACCGGCCTTGAGCGCACAGCTCTTCGGCCAGCGGTCGGTGGTCAGGATCGCGTCGGAGAAGGCGCCGCCGCCGCTGGCCGAGAGCGAGCCGGCCGCCTCGCCGATTCCTGACAGGACCGCCTCGATCGGCAGCGGCACGCCGATCACGCCGGTCTCGGCCACCGCTACAGCGCTCGGATCCAGGCCCAGCTCCTCAGCGGCCCGCTCGCACATCGCCCAGGCGTCGGCGAGCCCCTGCTCGCCGGTCTCGGCATTGGCGTTGCCGGCGTTGACCACCGCGGCCCGCACCGCCCCCCGGTCGATCCGGTCGCGGCAGATCCGCACCGGCGCCGCGGCCGACGCGTTGCGGGTCAGCAACAGCGAGGAAGAGACGTTCGGCGCGTCGCAGACCAGCAGGCCGACGTCGGTCTTGCCGCCGCCCTTGAGCCCGCAGTGAGCGGCGCCGGCGCGGAAGCCGGGGGCGAGCTGCGCCGGGTCGAGCTGCTCGACTCCGACGGGCGGGTCCACCCAGCGCGATCTGAAGAAAGACGTATTCCCCCGCCTGCTCTGCTTTGCGTCCGCGGGCGGGGGGCCTGGGGTCGTCATCTCAGTCCTTCCTCCTCCTCGAAACCCAGCATCAGGTTGAGGTTCTGCACCGCCTGGCCCGACGCCCCCTTCCAGAGGTTGTCGATCGCCGAGAAGGCGAGCACCCTTCCACGCTCCTCGACCGTCACGTAGATGTGGCACTCGTTCGTGTCGCGCACGTCGCGCAGCGCCGGCGGCCGATCGGTCACCCGCACGAAGGGCTCGCCGGCGTAGCGCTCTGCGTACAACGACTGCACCGCCTCCCTGGAGAGCGCTTCGCCGAGCTGCGCGAAGCAGGTCGTCAGCTCCCCCTGGTCGAGCGGCAGCAGGTGCGGGACGAAGGTGACCGCCGTCTCGCCGCCCAGCGCCGCCAGCTCCTGCTCGATCTCCGGGCGGTGGCGATGGCCCTCGGTCTTGTACGGGAAGGCGTTCTCGGTCATCGAGGTGAAGTGGACGGTGTCGTCGCTGCTGCGCCCGTAGCCCGAGGTCCCCTGCATGGCGCTGATCACGACGTCGGTCAGCAGGCCGCGCTCGGCCAGCGGCGCGAGGGCCAGCACGCTCGCGGTCGGGTAGCAGCCGGGCGTCGCGACCAGCTCGGCCCCGCGCAGCTGCTCGCGGTAGAGCTCCGTCAAGCCGTACACGGCGCCGTCGAGCAGCTCGGGCGCGCCGTGCTCGCCGTACCAGCGCTCGTAGGTCGGCAGGTCGCGCAGCCGGAAGTCGGCCGAGAGGTCGACGACCAGCGTCCCGAGGCCACGCAGCGCGGCGACGGTCGGCGCCGAGGCGCCGTGCGGGTAGGCGACGATCGCCGCATCGACATCCTCGAGCGCGTCGAGGTCGAGCTCGGTCAGCTCGAGCGGCACCCGATAGCGCGGGTAGAGCCGGTCCAGCCGGGCGCCGGCGTCGCTGCGCGAGGTGACGCCGACCAGCTCCAGGCGCGGGTGGCGCCAGACGATCTGCGCGGCAAGCGCGCCGGTGAAGCCCGAGGCTCCGGCGACGAGGACTCTCGCCTTGTCACTCACGAGGGGACCCTCCGATCTCGCTCAGCTCGGCGGCGATCGCCTCGCGCCTGGCGGCGACCTCCTCGTCGGTGAGGGTGCGGTCCTCCGCCCGGAACTCGAGCCGCAGGGCGAGGCTCTTGCGCCCCTCCCCGAGCTGCTCGCCTTCGTAGAGGTCGAAGACCTCAGCGGCCCGCAGCAGCTCGCCACCACCGGCGAGCACCGCTCCACGCACCTGGGCGGCCGAGACCTCGACCGGCACGACGACGGCGAGGTCCTGCAGCACGGCGGGGAAGGCGGTCACGTCCTCGAAGGTCTCCTGCCCGGCCGTGGCGGCGGCAATCAGCGGCGCGAGGTCCAACTCAAAGCCCGTCGCCGACTCCAGGTCCCACTGTCGGCAGACGAGTGGGTGCAACTCGCCGATCCAGCCCACATCGTCTCCCGCAACGAAGATCCTTGCGGAGCGCCCGGGATGGAGGAAGCTCTCGGTCGCGGGTTCGAGACCCGTCTCGACGCCGAGCCGGTCGGCCAGACCCTCGAGCACCCCCTTGAGCGCGAAGAAGTCCGCCGGCTCGCCCCCGCCCCGCCAAGAGCGCGGCCCCAGCGACCCAACCGCCAATGCCCCAAGCCGGTGCGGCTCCACGAAAGGCGCCCCCCGCTCCCCGGCAAACTCGCCACCAAGTGGGTCGACGGGCCGATTTGTCGACTCCGAGACGACATTTCGGCCCATCGGCGGGGTGTTGAGGTAGACGCGGCCGGACTCGAAGAGGGCTACGCGCTCGGCGTCGCGGGCTAGGTTGCGCCGGGCGGTGTCCAGCAGCGAGCCGAGCAGGTTCGTCCGCATCACCGATTGATCCTCGGACAGCGGGTTGGAGATCGTCACGCCTCCGGCCCGTGGGTCCCCGGCGGGGATCCGCAACCGCTCCGCCTCGCCGGGGTCGGTGAAGCTCCAGCCGACGATCTCGTCGAAGCCGAGGTCGCGCAGCGCGTCCTCGGCGCGCCGGCGCAGATGCTGGTCGCGCCGCGGCCCGCCAGCCTGTCCGACCGCGGGAAGGGTCGAAGGCAGGTGCTGGTCGATGCCATGGACACGCGCGACCTCCTCGATCAGGTCGGCCTCTCGCGTCACGTCGTAGTGGCGGTCGGGGGGCACGCCGACGACGAGATCTTCGCCGTCGGTCTTGGCTGCGAAGCCGAGTCGTTCGAGATAGGCGACCTGGTCGGCCTGCTCGATCTTCATCCCGAGCAGCCCCTCGACCCGCTCGCCACGCAGCTGGATCCGCCGCGCTGCCGGAGCCTCGGCGGCCACGTCGATCGTTCCGGGCACCAATTTCGCCCCGCAGAGCTCGACCATCAGCCGTGAGGCGATCCGCTGCGCCCGCATGCACAGCTCCGGGTGGAGCTGTTTCTCGAAGCGCGAGGAGGCCTCCGAGCGCAGGCCGAGCAGGCGCGACGTGCGCAGGATGTTGGTCCCGTTCCAGTTTGCGACCTCGAGCAGGACGCGCGTGGTCTCGCCCGAGACCTCGGAGGCCCGACCGCCCATGATCCCGGCGATGCCGGAAGGGCCGCGGCTGTCGCAGACCAGCACCGTCTCGGCGTCGAAGCTCCGCTCGACGTCGTCGAGCGTCGTCATCTTCTCGCCATCGCTCGCAGCACGGACGGTGAGCGCCCCGCCGGGAACCTTGTCGAGGTCGAAGGCGTGCAGGGGCTGCGCGGTCAGCAGCATCACGTAGTTGGTGATGTCGACGACGTTGTTGATCGGGCGCTGCCCGGCCGCGCTGAGGCGCGCCTGCAGCCAGGCCGGCGACGGACCGATCGTCACGTCGGCGAAGACGCGCGCGGTGAAGCGCGGGCAGAGCTCCGGCGCCTCGACCGCAACCGAGGCGTAGTCGCCGGCCTCGCCCTCGCCGGTGGCCGGCGCATCGTCCGCCCAGGGCTCGTTGGCGAGCGGGGCGGCGCTGATCGCATGCACCTCGCGCGCCACGCCGTAGACGCCGAGGCAGTCGGGCCGGTTGGGCGTGACCTCCAGCTCCAGCACCGGCTCGGCGACCGGCAGCACCTCGCCCAGCGGAGTTCCCGGCGCAGGTCCGTCGTCGAGCACCAGGATTCCCGCCGACTCCTCGGCGATCTCCAGCTCGGCGGCGGAGAGGATCATCCCGTGCGACTCGACCCCGCGCAGCTTCGCCTTGCCGAGCTTGGCGCCGCCGGGCATCGTCGCCCCCGGCAGCGCCACCGGCACGGTCTGACCGACATCGACGTTGGGGGCGCCGCAGACGATCGTGCGCGGCTCGCCGTCGCCGGTGTCCACCGTGCAGACGCTGAGCCGGTCGGCGTCGGGGTGCTTCTGACGCTCCAGCACCCTGCCGACCACGAAGCCGTCCGCCGCGGGCGGCCCGAGCAGGGCGACCCGCTCGACCTCGGTTCCGGTCATCGCCAGCCGCTCGGCCAGCTCGCCCGCGTCAAGACCCGGATCGCAGTACTCGCGCAGCCATGAGAACGGGACTCTCATAGAAACTGCTCCAGCATCCGCACGTCGTTGTCGAAGAAGCGGCGCAGGTCGGGCACGCCGTGCTTCAGCATCGCGATCCGCTCGACCCCCATGCCGAAGGCGAAGCCCTGGACCAGGTCGGCGTCATAGCCGTTCTCGGCGACGAAGCCGAGCACGTCGGGGTCGACCATGCCGGCGCCGAGGATCTCGATCCAGCCCTGGCCCTTGCAGAGGTTGCAGCGCTCGCCCGATTCGAGCGTGCCGGTTCCGGCGCAGCGGAAGCAGGAGACGTCGACCTCGACGCTGGGCTCGGTGAAAGGGAAGAAATGCGGCCGCATGCGGATCTCCCGCTCCTCGCCGAAGATCGCCCGCAGAAGCGCCTCCAGCGTTCCTTTCAGATCGGCGAGCGTGATCCCCTCGCCGATCGCCAGTCCCTCGACCTGGTGGAACATCGGCGTATGGGTCGCGTCGGAGTCGCGACGGTAGACCTTGCCCGGCATGATCAGGAAGACCGGCGGGGATTGCGTCTCCATCGAGCGGATCTGCACGGGCGAGGTGTGCGTGCGCAGCAGCACCTCGGGGTGCGACTGGACATAGAAGGTGTCCTGCAGCATGCGGGCCGGGTGCCCGGGCGGGTGGTTGAGCGCGGTGAAGTTGTAATAGTCGTGCTCGATCTCGGGCCCCTCGACGACCCGGTAGCCCAGTCCGGTCATCACGTCCTCGATCTGCCGCGTCGTGCGGGTGATCAGGTGGAGATGGCCGGCCGGATGCGCCGGTGCGCCCGGCAGCGTCACGTCGACCCGATCGCCGGCCAGGCGCGCGTCCATCTCGGCCGCATCGAGCTCGGCCGCGCGGCTCTCGAGCAGCCCCTCGAGAGTCTTTCGCGCCCGGTTGGCGGCGGCGCCGACCGCGCCGCGTTCCTCCGCCGGCAGCTCGGCGATTCCCCGCAGGATCGTCGTCAGCTCGGCTTTGCGACCCAGGTGGTGGACTCGCAGCCCCTCCAGCTCGGCCGTGCCGGGCGCCGCCGCGATCGCCGCCGTCGCCTCGGCCTCGATCTTCTCGATCCGCTCAAGCGTCATTCGGCCGCCTCCCGCATGGCGGGCGACGATAGCCGCTCGATGGCTATGGCCGCCGCGGCGGCGACGTTGAGCGACTCGGCGGCGCCCGGGCGCAAGGGAATCGTCACCTGCAGGTCGCAGGAGGAGATCGCCTCAGCCGGCAGCCCCTCGCGCTCGGCGCCGAAGCAGAGGGTCGCCATGCCGGCCAGGGCCTCCGGCCCCTCGCCGCCGTGGGCGACGAGCGCCGCCCGCGGCTCGGGCGTCGCCTCGACCCCCGCCCGCAGCAGCGCGCAGTCGAAAATCGAGCCCATGCTCGCCCGCACCGCCTTCGGCCCGAAGGGATCGGCGCAATCGGGGCCGAGCACGACGGCGCCGCCGATCAGCGCGTGCGCCGTGCGGACGATCGCGCCGACGTTGCCCGGATCGGCGACCCCGTGCAGATAGGCGCACGGCGAAATCGCTTCGCTTGCCCACACCTGAGGCCAGACGGCGATCGCCCGCGTTCCCGAGCCGAGCGCCGAGACGCCGGCCAGCAGCTCCGGCTCGACCTCCTCGCCGCCGATGCCGCTGCCGGCGGCGCTGAGCAGGAAGCGCGGCTGCGCGCCGGCGGCAAGCCCAGCCTCGACCAGATCCTCGCCCTCGGTCGCGAACAGCCCCTCGCGCTCGCGATGCCTGCGCTCGCGCAGCTTGCGGACCAGCTTCAGCTTCTCGTTTTGCGGGCTGGAAATCATCTCTGTCAATTCGGGTCGGTCGAACCTTCTCCTGGGACTTCTCCTGGAACGAAAAAGCGGGCCGTGAAGACGGCCCGCCCGGGAAGTGGAAAGTGTGGGTTGCGGCTAGGCGGCCGCACCCTCCCGGGCTAGCTCCACAAATCGGCGGAAAGCCTCGCGGTCGGAGACCGCGATCTCAGCCAGCATCTTGCGGTTGACCTCGACGCCGGCGCCGTTGAGGCCGTGCATCAGCTGCGAGTAGCTCATGCCCTCGAGCCGCGCCGCGGCGTTGATCCGCGTGATCCAGAGCCGCCGGAACTCGCGCTTGCGGTTGCGCCGGTCGCGGTAGGCGTACATCCCCGAGCGCTGCACCTGCTCTTTGGCGAAGCGGTAGGAGGAGTGCTTGCGGCCGAAGTAGCCCTTCGCTTCCTTCAGCACCTTGCGCCGCTTCTTGCGGGCGTGGACTGAGCGCTTGACCCGGCTCACTTGCCGCCTCCAAGCAGGGTCCGCACGCGCTTTTCGTCGGCCTTGGCGATCACGACCGGCCGCCCCATCTGCCGCTTGCGCTTGGGCGACTTTTTCTCGAGGATGTGGCTCGAGTAGGCGCGCCGCCCACGCAGCTTGCCCTTGGCGGTCTTGCGAAAGCGCTTCTTGGCGCCCGAGTGGGTTTTCATCTTCGGCATCGGGACGGGTATTGAAGCAGACCGGCGACTGCCCCTGCCGGTGCGGTACCCGGCGCAGGTACGCTGGCGCGCGATGCGGTTCGTCTATGTGATCGGGACCCGCCCCAACTTCGTCAAGACGGCGCCGGTGATCGCGGCGCTGCGCAAGCGCCTGCCCGAGGGTCGCCACACGATCGTCCACACCGGGCAGCACTACGACAGGGCGATGTCGGAGGTCTTCTTCGAGGAGCTCGGAGTGCCCGCGCCGGACCACATGCTCGAGGTCGGGTCGGGGAGCCACGCCGAGCAGACCGCGCGTACGATGGAGCGGCTGGAGCCGGTCCTGGAGGCGGAGCAGCCCGACCTGGTGATGGTCCCGGGCGACGTCAACTCGACCCTCGCCGCGGCGCTGACCGCGGTCAAGCTGCAGATCCCGGTCGCCCACGTCGAGTCGGGCCTGCGCAGCTTCGACCGCACGATGCCCGAGGAGATCAACCGGATCGTCGCCGACGAGTTCGCCTCCTACCTCTTCCTGCACAGCGACGAGGCGATCGAGAACCTGCGCGCCGAGGGGATCGCCGAGGAGCGCATGCACTTCGTCGGCAACACGATGATCGACACCCTGGTCGCGCTCGAAGAGCGCTTCCGCGCGGCGGGCTCGGCGGCGAAATCGGGTGTCGAGCCCGGCGGGTACGCGCTCGTCACCCTGCACCGCCCCGCCCTGGTCGACGGCGAGCTGCTGCCCGAGACGGTGCGCCGCCTGGCCGAGCTGGCCCGCGAGATGCCGGTCGTCTTCCCTGTCCACCCGCGCACCCGGAAGAAGATGGAGGCGATCGAGTCCGAGCACCCCGGCCTGCTGCTCACCGAGCCGCTCGGGTACATCGACTTCCTCTCGCTGATCGCCGACGCCGGCGCCGTCCTGACCGACTCCGGCGGGATCCAGGAGGAGACGACCTACCTAGGCATCCCCTGCTTCACGCTGCGAGACAACACCGAGCGCCCGGTAACCATCCGCGCCGGCACCAACACCCTGCTCGGCCTCGACCCAGCCGCAATAGCCACGATCCCAGCTTCGCTCGCAAAGCGCCCGGCAAATCCAACCGAGCCTCCCCCGCTTTGGGACGGCCAAGCATCGGAGCGAATCGCCGACGTGCTCGAGAAGGAGCTATCCCGGTAGGGCTGGAACGTCTTGTACTTTTTCGGTGTCGGCCCTCAGGCGACAGCCGCAAGGCGACCCACCGAAAAAGTTAAGTGGAAGCCCTGCCGGGATAGCTCCCTACTCCTCGCCCGTCGTCTCCTCTTTGTCCGGGGACTCTTTGTCCGAGGACGCGGCCGCCTCTTTGCTGGGCGCCAGCATCATGCTCATGTTGCGCCCTTCCTGCAGCGGCGCCGACTCGATCACGGCGAGCCCGTCGAGGTCCTCGAAGAGGCGCTGCAGCAGGTTCCTGCCCCGCTCCGGATGCGCCTGCTCGCGACCGCGGAACATGATCGTGATCTTGACTTTGTTGCGCTGGCGCAGGAAGCGCTCGACGTGGCCCTTCTTGGTCTCGTAATCATGGTCGGCGATCTTCGGCCGCAGCTTGATCTCGCGCACGTTGACCTGGGTCTGGTGCTTGCGCGCCGCCTTCTGCTTCTGCTCCTGCTCGTATTTGTACTTCGAGTAGTCGAGCAGGCGGGTGACCGGCGGCTTCGAGCCGGGCGCGACCTCGACCAGGTCGAGGTCGGCGTCCTGCGCGCGTTTCATCGCCTCGGCGATCTCGACGATCCCGAGCTGCTCACCGTCGGCGCCGATCAGGCGGACTTTGGGCACGCGGATCCGCTCGTTGATGCGCGTCGTGTCGCGCTCGGGCGGACGGCGATCGAACCTGCGCGGGACAGGCACTAGTGAGAGGTGAGGTGGAGCTTCAAGAGGACGAGGGATGCGGAGGCTGCCACGGGACGCTCAGCGGCGCGGTGTGTTTGGCATGCCTGCGAACAAGTGCCCGCAGTATAGAGACAGAGCCCGCAACACGGTCGGCGGCGGCTCAGCCGGCCCGCTCGGCGCGGTGGACGAGCGCGGCAAAGTCGGCGAGCGCCAGCGCCCCCAGCTCGCCGTCGGAGTGGGAACGCACCGCGACCTCGCCGGTCTCTTCCTCGCGATCGCCGACCACGAGCATGTAGGGGTTGCGGGCGATTTCGGCGTCGCGGACCTTCTTGCCGATCGACTCCGAACGGCGGTCGGTCTCGACCCGCACGCCGAGGTCGCGCAGTTCCGTCGCCACCCTGTCGCCGAACTCGACGTGGCGGTCGGAGATCGGCAGCACTGTCGCCTGCACCGGCGCCAGCCAGACCGGGAAGCGGCCGCCGTAGTGCTCGATCAGGATGCCGGCGAAGCGCTCCAGCGAGCCGAGCAGCGCGCGGTGGATCATCACCGGACGCTGCGGGTCGTCGTTCTGGTCGGTGTAGTAGAGGTCGAAGCGCTCGGGCATGAAGAAGTCGACCTGGCAGGTGCCGCACTGCCAGGAGCGGCCGAGCGCATCGGTGATGTGGAAGTCGATCTTCGGCCCGTAGAAGGCCCCGTCCCCGGGGTTGAGCGTGAACTCGCGGCCCTGGCTCGCGAGCGCGTCGCGCAGCGCGGCTTCGGCCTGCTCCCACTGCTGCTCGCTGCCGATCGACTTCTCGGGCCGGGTCGAGAGCTCGATGTGCACGTCCTCGAAGCCGAAGCGCGCGTAGAGCTCGTCGATCGCCTCGCAGATGCCGGTCACCTCGTCGACGATCTGCTCAGGGGTGCAGTAGATGTGGGCATCGTCCTGGGTGAAGGCGCGCACGCGCAGCAGGCCGTGCAGGACGCCCTCGCGCTCGGCGCGCGAGACCTGGCCGAACTCGGCCATGCGCAGCGGCAGCTCGCGGTAGGAATGGCGCTCGGAGTCGAAGACGAGGCAGGCGCCGGGGCAGTTCATCGGCCGGATCGCGTACTGGCGCTCCTTCGACTCGGTGAAGTACATGTTCTCCTGGTAGTTGTCCCAGTGGCCGGAGCGGTGCCAGAGCTCGACGTCCATCAGGTGCGGCGTCTTGATCTCGGTGTACTCGCGCTTGCGCAGCTGCTCGTGGACCTCGGCCTCAATCAGGCGCAGCAGAGTCGTGCCGTGCGCGAGCCAGAACGGCATCCCCGGCGCCTCCTTACGCAGCATGAAGAGGCCGAGCTGGGGACCGAGGCGGCGGTGGTCGCGGGCTTTCGCCTCCTCGATCCGCTCGAGGTGCAGATCGAGGTCCTTCTTCGAGAAGAAGGCGGTGCCGTAGATCCGGGTCAGCATCGCGCGGCTCTCGTCGCCGCGCCAGTAGGCGCCGGCCAGGGAGTTGAGCTTGATCGCCTTGATCCGCCCGGTGCCAGGGCCGTGCGGGCCGCGGCAGAGGTCCTCGAAGGGGCCGTTGCGGTATAGCGAGACCGTCTCGACCCCTTCGTCGCGGACGAGGTCTTCGATCAGCTCGACCTTGTAGCCCTGATTCTGGGCGCGGAAGATCTCGATCGCCTCGGCCGCCGGCACGTCGCGGCGCTCGAAAGCCTCGTCGGCGCCTATGTGCGTCTGCATCGCCTGCTCGATCCGCTCCAGGTCGTCCTCGTTGATCTTGACGTCGGGCGGGAACTCGAAGTCGTAGTAGAAGCCCTGTTCGATCGGCGGCCCGATCGTCACCTTCGTCCCCGGGTACAGCTCCATCACCGCCTCTGCCATGACATGGGCGGCGTCGTGGCGGATCAGCTCGAGGGCCCCCGGATCGCGGTCGGTGAGGATCGCGATCGCGGCCCCGTCGGGAAGCGGCGCGGAGAGGTCGCGCAGCTCGCGGTCGACGCGGATCGCCAGAGCGGCCTTGGCAAGGCCGGGGCCGATCGCCGCCGCGGCGTCGGCGCCGGTGGCGCCGTCGGGCAGCTCCAACAGCGTGCCGTCGGGCAGATTCACGGTGATCTTGGTCGCAGCCTCCATCGCCCCCATGCTACGTGCACGCATCCCCGCCCGTCGATTGCAGCATTGTCCCCACCACCGTGGGGAAAATGCTGCATCAAGCCCCAGCGCGCGCCTGGCGCACGGCGATCAGCGGACAGGGGCTGGGGCCGCCGAGCACCCCGCGGCGCTCCCAGACCGTGTACGGGCCGGCCTGGCGACGAAAGGTCAGCTGGCCGAACGGCGCGCGGGTCGAGGGGCCGCTGGTGACGAAGAAGCGGATTCCGGCCGGCGGGCGCCCGCCGGCGGAGCTTGCCGGTTCGACGCAGACGCGACCGCCGCGCAGCTCCCAGACGATGTAGCGCTCGCCCTGTTCGTCGGCGAGCAGCTTGCTTGGGGCGAGGACGAGGGTCGGGTCGGTGGCCAGCAGGGGCCGCAGCTCGGTCAGCGCGGGCGAGTAGGAGGTCGGGCCTACCGGGGCGTTGGCGAGGGCGAGCAGCGAGCAGATGCCGGCGGCAAACAGGTAGACCATTAGCACCAGGCCCGCGGGTCCTGTCGTGGCGGAGGACGGTGCCGCTGGCCCGCGGGTCCTGTCACGGCGGCCCTCCCCCATGTGCTCGGATCCCGCTTCGCGTGCTCCTCCGCTATGGGGGCCCCCCGCCGCCGTGCCACCCGCGGGAGAAGCGTCTTGGACTGTTCTCCGCTTACCCGGCAGCAGGATGGTCAGGGTCGCGGCCGGGGCGGCGACCTCGAGCGCCTTGGCTGAGGTGTAGGGGGTGCCACCGAGGCGGGCCGCTAGGTACAGGAGCGCTACCGAGGCCAACCCGGCGAGCAGCGCTCGCTCGCCTCCACGCCATGCTCGGCGGATACCCAGAGCTAAGAGAGCGGTGGCGAAGGCGGCGCCCAGGTAGTAGGCGAACGCAGGGACGGCGCCGTCGCCCGGGGCGAGGCGGAAATCGCCCGAGGGCCAGATCCCGAGCGCGGTGAAGGGCGAGATCTGGCCGAAGAGGTTGCCCAGGCCCGGGCCGTTGGGGTCGAAGGTCTCGAAGCTGTGGAAGTCGATCATCCGGCCCAGCTCGGGGAGGGTTCCGAGCAGCAATACCAGGACTGCCAGGGACGATGCTCGCAGGGCCGCGGGTCCTGTCGGGGTGTTGGGGGGGTCCCCCGCTTGCTGGGTTTTTCGCCTCGGCGTCTTGCTGCCGTCCGAGAAAGTTTTTGGGGCGAAAAACGGACGCCGCTGCGCCGGGGACCCCCCCAACACCCCGCCACCCCCGGCAGATTCGGATCTGGCCCGGGCCGATTCGGAGATCGCCCAGATCACGGCTATCGCCCCGAGCCAGATGATTCCGGGGAAGCTGTAGGTGTAGATGGAGCCGATGGCGATCAGGGCGACCGGGACGTAGCGGAGCGTTAGCCGGCGCCAGGTTCTGGTGCTCTCTCTTAGAGCTAGTACGAAGGCGAGGACGAAGAGGGCCTGGATCACCTCCTTGAAGGCGCCCTGGGCGAAGTAGGAGGCGACCAGATATGGGAGGCCGACCAGGAGGGCGGCCGCGATGCGGCGCCGGCGAGGCTGGTCGGAGAAAGCGGCGAGCGCAGTCAGGGGGGCGATGATCGCGGCGGCTACGGTGAGGCCGTCGAAGCCCTGGACTATGCCTATGCCGAGCCCCTTGTTCAGGGCCACGACGACGGAGTGCGGGCCGAGCGGGTAGCCCTGGACGAGGAGCTGCGAGCTCTCGCCGTGGGCGAGGCGGTCGGTCGCCAGCAGGTGCTGGGACATGTCCGGGTTGAAGCCGGTGCCGAGGATGCCGAAGTGGCCTTCGACCGCGAAGGGCAGGGATGCGGCGAGCAGCGCCCCGATCGCCACCGGGAGCCCGGCGCGCAGCGCATCCCCCCCCTCCTCGATCTTCCCCCTCAGGTAGACCAGGGCGAAGATCGTCAGCGCCAAGACGAGGACCGCGGACACCACGCCGTCGCCCGGCATCCGCACGGTAGCCCAGCAGAGCGCGCAGACAAGCGCGAGGCCGACGGCGGGCGCGAGCCACGACCAGCGCCTGACCCCGCACAGGCACAGCGCCGCCTGCCCGATCGCCGAGGAGGCCACGCATACCGCCACAACCGCCGCACAGGTCCCGATCACGAGGCGCGAGCCTAAACTGCGCCCATGGCTCATGTCCCACCGGCCCGGCATCTCCTTCGCGCCAAGGACCTGGCCGACGCCCGCTACTTCGAGCCGCTCGACGTCGACGACATGGCTCGCGCCGCCGGCCTCTCCCGCGCTCACTTCAGCCGCGAGTTCCGCCGCGCCTTCGGCGAGTCGCCCCACGCCTATTTGCTGACCCGCCGGCTCGAGCGTGCAGCGGCGCTGCTGCGCACCACCGACAACTCGGTCGCCGAGATCTGCCTCGCTGTCGGCCTGCAGAGCATCGGCTCCTTCACGACGAGCTTCAGCCGCACCTTCGGACAGTCGCCGACCGCTTACCGCGCCTCGTTCCCGCCGGCCTCCGCCCACGTCCGCGTCCCCGGCTGCGTCGTCCGCGCTTACAGCCGTCCTCAACACCGCACGTTTCGAGAAGACAGCGGCGAGGTGCCCGCCTAGCATCGACGGCGAACTGTTCCGTCGAGCAAGGAGACCGAGATGATCAAGATCGCGAACGCGCAGCTTTGGGTCCACGACCAGGACGAGGCACTCGCCTTCTACACCGAGAAGGTCGGCATGGAGGTGCGAGCCGACGTCACCCTTGCGGAGATGGGCGACTTCCGCTGGCTCACCGTCGGCCCCCCGGGGCAGGAGGACGTCTCGATCACCCTGATGGCGATCCCAGGACCGCCGGTGATGGACGAGGAGACCGCGGGTCAGGTCCGCGAGGTGATGGCCAAGGGCTTCGCCGGCACCGTCTTCCTCACCACGGAGGACTGCCAGGCCTCCTACGAGGAGCTGAAGGCACGGGGGGTCGAGTTCACCGAGACGCCGGAGGAGCGGCCCTACGGGATCGACTCCGGCTTCCGCGACCCTTCCGGCAACAGCATCCGCCTCACCGAGGTTCGTCTGCCGGCGACGGTCTGAACTCGCCGCCACCGAGCTCCGGCGGCAGGCTCCGTGGCCCCTCGGGATAGAGCGAGCGCAGCGTCTCCTCGCTCATCTCGAGGGTGTTCGCGCCCTCCGGCGGCGCGCCGAAGATCAGCCAGAGGGCGTCCTCGGGGGTGTCGTTGAAGACCTGACGCACCGACTCGGGCTCGACCAGAAGCGAGTCGAGCGGGCCGAGCTCGAGCGCCTCGTCGTCGACGCGGACCCGCCCCCGCCCCTCCAGAAGCACGTAGAGCTCCTCGGTGGCGAAGTGGCGGTGCCTGGTCGACGCCTGCCCCGGCCGCAGGCGCCAGAGGCGCGCGCCGAGGCCGCCGGCCTCGAGCTGCTTGCCGAGGTCGGTGTTGAAAACCCGCATCTGGTTCGACTCGCGCCAGAAGGCGTCTTTGGCGCGCAGCAGGCGATGGGCCATCATCGGCTCCTTGGACGGTCGAGAGTGGGCACAGCTGGGCTCGAACCAGCGACCTCCGCCTTGTCGAGGCGGCGCTCTCCCAACTGAGCTATGCGCCCTCGGGAGACTGAATCTAGCAGCGGGACCGGGTCTGGCGCGGCCGCGGGAAAGCCGCTGAGGAGTATGCGGCGTATCCACGACGGCGGCCCTAAAGTCGGCCGCTGCAAGCGCCGATGCAGTGGGTGCAACTTTTCCCCGAACGGGGTGTTTCTCTAATACAAGCCGCCGGCAGGGGTGGCAGACATAAGGCTTGAGGACCGACGAGCCAGCGACTTAGAACTCTCTGGTGGTACGTCCTTCGGAAACAAGGGGCCCCGGGTTCGGGGCCCTTTTCCGTTGCCGGGCCGATCACTCGACGTGGCCGGTCGGCAGATGCCAGCGACGAGGGGCGATCAGGTCGTCGATCGCGTCGGGGCCCCAGGTTCCGGGCTCGTAGCCCAGCGCCGCGGGCGGCCGCTCCAGCAGAGGCTCGGAGACCTCCCAGAGCCGCTCGATCCCTGCCGAGGTCGTGAACAGCATGCGGTCGCCGAGCATCACGTCGTGGATCAGGCGCTCGTAGGCGTCGAGGGCATGCTCGCTGCCGCCGAAGGTGTCGGCGTAGTCGAAGCGCATGTGCGCCTCGCCGAGGTGCATCGTCGGCCCCGGCACCTTGGCCAGGAACGACGCGGAGATGCTGCCGGGATCGCCCAGCTCGAAAGTGAGGTGGTCGTGGCCGAACGCCTCGGCGACCTGCTCGCAGTCGAGCGGGAACATCCGCCGCGGCGGCTGCTTGAAGGCCACGGTCAGCAGGTGGCGGCTCTCGGCCATGCGCTTGCCGGAGCGCAGGAAGAAGGGGACGCCGTCCCAGCGCCAGTTTTCGACGCGGGCCAGCAGGGCGACGAAGGTCTCGGTGTCGGAGTCCTCCGCCACCCCTTCCTCCTCGCGATACCCGACGTACTGGCCGCGGACGACCCCGACGGGGTCCAGGGCCGACATCGAGTCGAAGACCTTCTCCCGCTCCGCCGTCAATGCCTTCGCAGCCATCGAGGTCGGCGGCTCCATCGCGACGAAGCTGAGCACCTGGAAGAGGTGCGTGACGATCATGTCGCGAAACGCGCCCGTTTCCTCATAGAAGCTCGCCCGCATCCCGATCGAGAGCGTCTCGGGGACGTCGATCTGGACGTGGTCGATGTGGTTGCGGTTCCAGACCGGCTCGAACATCCCGTTGGCGAAACGCAGCGCCAGCAGGTTCTGCACCGACTCCCTGCCGATGTAGTGGTCGATGCGGAATATCGCCTCCTCGTCGAAGACCGAGAGCAGGCAGGCGTTGAGCTCCCGGGCGGAGGTGAGATCGAGGCCGAAGGGCTTCTCGGTGATCACATGAGCCCCGTTGCCAAGCCCGAGCTCCCCCAGGGCGCGAACGGTCGAGCCCGCTGCCTGCGGGGGAAGGGAGAGGTAGTGCAGGACGCGGGCTCCGGCGCCAAGGTCCTCCCGTGCCCCGCTGACCGCCTCCCTCAGGGAGTCGAGCCCGTCGCCGATCGAGACGAAGGTGAGGGATTCGGCAAACCGATCCCAGGCCTCGCGGGCCGGCGGCCGGCGACTGGACGCCTCGACAGCCTCGCGGGCCATCTCGCGGAACTCCTCCTCGCCGGCGCGTCCCCTGGAGGCGCCGATGATGCGAAAGCGCCGCGGCATCAACCCGACCTGGGCGAGGTGGAACATCCCCGGCAGCAATTTGCGCCTGGCGAGATCGCCGGTGGCCCCGAAGAGCACGATCACATGGTCGTCGGGGACACGCTCGTCGGTGCGGGACGCGACTGGCTCGGTGACGGCGACGGCGCTCACGGGATCAGCCTGACAGATACCCGTGTCCGGTCCGGGCTCAACCGGGCCGCCTGGCCCCTGGGCCGACAAGACGGACCAGGGCCCTACAGATTGCGGACGCGCCGGCCGATCTCTCGATCCTGCGGATAGCCGGCGGACTCCCAGAACCCTCCCGCCGCCTCGTCCTCGAAGGCGACCAGAGCGGTCACGCGCCGGGCCCCGCACCGGCGCAGGTAGTCCTCGCCGGCCCGGACCAGCGCCAGCCCGGCGCCTTCGCGGCGGCGCCCGTCGCGGACGGCAAGCCGGTACATGTTCCCTCGCCACCCGTCCCACCCGGCGATCAGGGCGCGGACGATCTCCCGCTCGAGCTCGGCGACCAGAAGGGCGGCCGGGGAGTCGGTAAGCAGGGCTTCGACGTCCTCGAGGCGATCCGCGGTACTGGCATGGTCGCTTCGCGCCCCCGCCCAGAGCTCCAGAACCGCCGGCGCGTCCTCCCGTCGGCACCGCCGTATGACGATTCCCTCGCCTGTCACGCGAGCAGCTCGATGCGATCGCCCCGGGGATCCTCGGAGCAGAACCGACGGGCGTCGGCGAGAGCCCCGTCCCAGATCACCGGGAAGCCCCCCGCGCTCAGACGCTCGGCCAGGGCAACCTGCACGTGATCGAGACCGACGACGCTCATCATCCGGAACGAACATATACGCCCCTCGACATCCCAGCTCGAGCGGTTCCGCGGAACCCTCCGCCGATGTCGGCATCGTCGACCGCGCATCGGAATTGTTTGATGTCGCGCTTTCGGCTCAATGCGGACAGCGGGCCTCTCCAGCAGACGCCCAGGCGCATTGAACAACCAAGAGAACTCCTCCGTGCCCGATTCCGCAGTCCTCAGTAGGTGAACCCTATTGTCATCGAAAGCCATTGTCAGCAAGACAGCGCGAGGACTCGGTGGAGGACGAATCATCAGTCAGGGGCAGAGCGAAAGGCGCCTACCGGAATCGAACCGGTGTAAACGGCTTTGCAGGCCGCTGCGTAGCCACTCCGCCAAGGCGCCGGGGAACCCGCTAAGCCTAGCGACGGGACGGGGCTGCCAGCTCCGCGTCGGATCGGGTGTCTCCGACCGCCACCGCGACCAGGACAGCGGTCGCCGCGATCACCGCGGCGAGGAGGCTCAGCGGGGCGGTCGCGACCGCCAGGACGAGCAGCGCCGCGCAGGCGAGGAGCCTGGACCCGGGTACGCTGCCTGCGGCTCTGCGCATGAAGCCGAGCTGGGCAAGCAGGAATATCGCCGGGCCGCCGAAGACGAGCACCGCGACGGTGAAGCCGATCGGGCCGCCCGGGTCGGCGATCGCCAGCTCGTCGCCGACGGCGATCGCGATGATCCCGATCACCATCAGGATCAGGGTGTAGTTGCCGAGGCCGACGATGCGGGAGGGCTTGTCGGCCTCCTTCACCGCGCGCACGCCGATCTCCTCCGCGCGGTGGAAGTAGCACCACCAGAGGGCGACCGAGCCGGTGAAGGCAACGGCAAGGACGAGCAAGCGGTCGGCCGCGACCGGCTCGCCGGCGAAGGCGTTGCCGAGAGTGAGGACCGTCTCCCCCAGCGCGATCAGGAAGAAGAGGCGGAAGCGCTCCAGCAGGTGCTCGGCGTAGATCTGGCTGTCGGAGCTGAACGGGCTCTTCCGCCCCGGCAACGGATGGCCGGCGATCACGCCGCCGTAGGTGACCAGCGTCGCCGCCGCCCAGAGGACCAGCCGGCCGTCGCCGGCCGTCGCGATCCCGGCGATCCAGATCGGCGCGGTGCCGATCTCCCAGACCAGGGCGTTGGCGAAGTGCATGTGCAGGCGGTGACCGCGGAAGGCGAACACCGCGAACGCCGTGCGGCCGATCTGGATCGCCAGGTAGCCACCGACGAACAGCCAGGCCCGGTCGCCGAACGCCTCTGAGATCGACGTCGACATGACCAGGCTGGCGAACATCAGGCAGAGCAGCAGCAGGCGGACGGGCCGGCGGTCGGCGTCGAGCCAGTTCGACGTCCACACCGTCATGAACCACGCGTACATCACGGCCAGCGTCAGGACGAGCGTCTCGGCCATGCCGCGAGCGTCCACCTGGTCGAACAGGTGATGCGCAAGCTGGCTCACCGTGAAGACGTAGACCAGGTCGAAGAACAGCTCGAGCGGCGTGACCGATCTCGCCACTTCCCGCGGGCGGACAAGCGATGGCATCGCGACGGAAGACCCTACAGTGCCGCAGCTCGCCCTCTCACCGACCCACTCGCCCGGCAAAGCACCGAAGGCGAGTGGGTCGGTGAAGGGACGCTTCGGCTCTAGTGAGCACCTTTCGACCTGTGGTGCCCCTTGTGCTTGGCGCCGCGGGAAACCGACGGCTTGACTTTGCTGCCCACCGGCAGAACGGTGCCGCGATGCCTGCCGACGCGGACCACCCTGTCCTTCCTGATCTTGCGGCTGTAGCGGTGGGTGACTTTGCCAGGCTTGCAGTGCGCCACCCGGAGGGCTTTCTTGGCTCCTTTTAGACGGCGCCCCCGGAGCTTCGGGATTACGCACGCCGGGACGGTCGAGACAACCGTCGCCCTGTCGTTTCCGGAATTGCTGTCGATCGCCTGGCTCGAGACGGTCGCGGTGTTGGTCACCGTCCCGAAACCTGCCGTTACCTTGATGATCAGGCCGGGCAAGGCGACGTAGGCCATGCCCCTACCTTGCCCCGGTCGCCGCGATCCAGGGACGGACGGCTCCGACGTCACGCCTGCCGGCAAACATCGAGAGAAGGGCCATGCGAACCGGAACCCCACTGCGCACCTGCTCGAAGTAGGCCGCCTGGGGAAGGGCATCGATACCCTCCTCGAGCTCGTGAACACGCGGAAGAGGATCCAGTATCAATTTCAGAGAAGATCGGGCAACGTCTGCGGTCGTCAGGCGATATCTGTTTCGGAGCCCCTCAGGGTCCTTCATCGCCGCAATTCGCTCTGACTGAAACCTGTTTACATACGCAATGTCCTGGTCCAGAAGAGCATCTGGATCGTCCGTCTGGGTCACGTCCAGTCCGCGACTCCTCAAATCATCCAGATCCTCGTCCGGCATCCAAAGGCCAGGCGGACCGACCAGCGTAACCCTGTTGTCAGGATAGTGGCTGAGGCCGCGGCACAAGGATCTGATAGCCCGGGAGTGCAGCGGATCGAACCCCATGGCGATTCGCAGTCCACTGAGTTGACGTAGGTTCTTGTGAATGGTGTATAGGTCGATAAGGGCTTGCGTGGGGTGCTCGTTGCCACCATCGCCTCCATTGATCAATGGAACCGAGCTTGCCCTGGCTGCACGCGCGGCGATACCCGATTCGGGATGGCGCAGGACAATCGCGTCGACGTAGCTGCTTACGACGCGGATGGTGTCCTCGATCGACTCGCCCTTTGCGAGCGATGACGCTTCTGCCGTCTGATGGGTTACCACGGCGGCGCCCAGACGAGCTGCCGCAGTACTGAAGCTCAAGACGGTCCGTGAGCTCGCCTCGAAGAAGAGCAATGCGACGACGGCTCCGGCCAGGCGCGTTCGCGTCTCCGGAACATGAATGCCGGCCGCCATCTCGTCGGCCAGGTCAAAGATCCGGGCTCCAGTCGATGCGTCAACCTGATCGATCGAGACAAGATGGTGCATTGCCAATGCACTCGCCTCGGCTGTCATTCCTTCGTCCGGTCGTCAGCCAGTGGGTCTTTGGCTCTCATCGCAGTAGCTCCACGCCTAGTGCCGTGTCGGGTGACGTTTGCCCGGTTCTGGCGCGGTCATCGTCGTGCCTGGCAAGGACGCAGACCCGAAGGCGTGGTAGAGCCACGTCGAGTGGTCGAGGACGCCGCCAGGCGCGGCGAGGCAAGCCAGAGAGGGCGAACGTTGCCTGACACGGCACTAGGATACCGCCGTGATCACGAGAGCGGATCGTCGCGAATTCTGGTCCGTGGGGCAACAGAACGGCATGCTTCCGATTCGCCCGGCGCAACTCGAGAACGTCGCGCCCGAAGATGCCCTGGCGCGAGCCGACGAGATGGCGAGCGCGCTGGCCCGTACCCCGTCGGCAGCCCTGGGCATTGCGGCCGAGGCGCTGGACCTGCCTGACAATCTGGACGCCCTGACGCCCGCCGCCTCCGAGGCGGCCATCCGCGCCTACGCGTTCATTGCTTCCCGACTGATTCACAGCGACAGTCTGGAAGCGGGTCGACTCCTCACGCGATCCATCGCACAACCCCTCCTCACGCTGTCCCAGGCCGCCGGCCGACCTGCCGGCCTGACCTATGCGACTTACGTCCTGGCCAATTGGCTCGAGCCCCTTCCGCCTCGCTGCGAGCCGGACTCGATCGTCGTTCCACGCACTTTCTCTGGAACCGCAGACGAGGCCTGGTTCATCGCCGTTCACCTCTCCATCGAGTCCATGGGCGGCGAAATCGTCGCTGCCATCGCCGACTGCCAACTTGCCCTCGACGCCGCAAGTGGCTACTCGTTGACCGCTCCCGTCAATCGCATAGCCAACGCCATTCGCTGGGCAACCGCGATCCTCGGCCGCATCGACCAGCGCATCGACCCGGAAGTCTTTCGCTGCAAGATCCGGCCGAATCTCCACGGATTTGCAAATGTCACGTTCGCGGCCGACCCTCCCGCTTCCGTCAGCTACGTAGGTGAGACCGGAGCTCAGTCCGGAGTGATTCAGGCCATCGACCTGGTGCTTGCGGTTCGGCACGATGACGCCATGCAGAAGGCGCTGGCGCGTTTTCGCGAGTGTGCGCCCCCAACTCATCGAGACTTCATGACCGGAGCGGAGGCCGTCGGCTCCCGCCTTGCCGCCGAGGCCATGTCCGATCCGCACATACGGAGAGCCTACGTTCGAGCCCTGGCAAGCCTGCACGCCTTTCGCGATCGACACGTGACGATTGTCGAGCACTATCTGCGCAGCGGGACGCCCGGCACCGGCGGCACTGCCGGACAACCCTGGCTCGGAAACCTGCGAGACAGCGTCTCCAACACCGCATCCGCCTACCTGTGAAAGGGGTCGTCGCCCTCGCCATCGCTCTGATCTCCACCATCGCCGGTCTCCTTCTCTTCCTGGGTAAGGGGAGGTGGTACCGATATGGCCAATTCGCCATCGCGATAGCGCTGGCAGCGTGGCTCCTCGGCGGGATCGAAGGCTTCCTCCTTGCTCTCGCCGTGCTCTCCGTCCTGCTCTTTCTGGTCGAGGGAGTGCTCCAGGCTCGATCGTCCTCACCGCCGAAAATCATCGGCGCGTCGGAGGAATATCGAAATCGACTCCTCGCGCTCCGGGCTGGCATCTCCATCGCGACGGTGAGCCGGGCGGGCGACCCTGCCAGTCCCTACTTTCCGCTCCCCTGCGTCGACCCCGGTGGAACGGTGCACGCCTCGGCCCTTGCCATGCTGCTCGATTCGGTCACGACCCTCCCACGGCAAACGCTGGCGCTGTACGGCCGCTTCGGGACCGGTAAGTCGACCACGTGCCTGGAGTTCTGCTTGCAGCTGCTGAGTCGGCCGGGCTCGAACATCCTGCCGATCTATCTCCCCCTCAACTCCGCAGGTGGACTACCTCCTTCGGAGTGGCTTTCGGATCTACTGGGGCATCAGTACGGCATCCTCAGCAATTCAGGCGACCCGACTGCATCGCTCGTGAACGATCGACGTGTCTGCCTGGTCTTCGATGGCCTCGAGGGCATCGACGAGTACTACGCCAATCCAGTTTCGGGTCCCCTGCTACGGGAAGTCGCCAAGACCGGCCAGACGCCAGTCGTGCTCTCGGCAAGGCGACTCGAGGCAGACCTGCCCGTCAACGAAGCGAGGCCCGCCAGCCACCCAGCCCGGTTCGTCGATTCCTGGCTGGGCCTCCTGCCTTTCGACACCGAAGCCCAGCAAGCCTATGCCACCGAGATCCACCAGCCCCAGGCGGAACTGCGTCAGCCCGACCCACCCGTTCTGGGTCTCGACATTCTCGACCGGCCTTTCCTCATCGACCTCGCCTACTGCGCAACCGCCGACGGTGCACAGGTGGGAACAAGCCTGTCATCCCTTTACCGCGCCGCGATAGACGTGATCCTGGCAGCCGATGCCGGCGACAAGGCAACCGCCCCACCGCCGGACGTGACGAAGGCCGTGCTCAACCGGTTTGCCTTCGAGGCCTACCGACAGGGTCAAGAGCAATTCCCCCTCGACGCCGCCGTCGACTACATAGAGGCCGACAGCTCCCTCGGCAGGCCAGAGATATTCGCCGCGCTCAGCGGATGCCGGCTGCTGACCGACTACGGCGGTCGCGTTGGGTTTGCCCATCGATCCTTGGAGGAGTTCTTCGTGGCGATGGCCTGCCAAGACGCGATCCGGAAGGAGGAGTGGTCTCTTCTGGGCGCCTTTCTCCTCGTCGACCCCGTCCTGGGCTTTCTGGAAGACCTGCTGCGACTCGCGCCGGATGCGACCCGATTGACGGCTCGGCTTGCCGAGCGTTTCACCGAACCTGCCTCCGTCGATGACGAGTATTCACCGGCGAACCTCGCCTCGCTCCTCAGTGGTCTCGGCAAGTCCATGAGTGGGATGAAGATCGAGCGGAGACAGCTCACCGGAGCCACCCTGCGAAATGCCGACCTCCGGCATGCACGGATAGTCGACTCGGACCTCGACGGAGTCGACCTCTCGCGCGCCGACCTGTCAAATGCGGTTCTCGATCGGGTCGATCTGCGCAACTCGTTCATTCACGAAGTCGACTGTCGTGCAACGCGCTTCGTCGACTGCGACTTCTGGAACCTTCGATGGCTTGACGAGCCTCCGTCCCTGTGGGCAGCCCGGTGGCATCGCCGCGAGCCGATCCTCGTCTGCGGCCTGAGTACGGGCCACATCGTCCTGCTGGCGCTGGAAGAGACGTATGCGGTGGTGAACGAGTCGATCGGCCACGTGCTCGGCCCCACCGGAGTCCTGGAGGTGGACCTCGACGCCGCCGGCTCCACGCTGCTTGCCGGCGATCGGGCTGGGCGGGTAGTCGAAATGCGGCTTTCGTCGGCCAGCTCGCCGAGGCTCACCGAGTCCAATGTCGACAGGTCGACCCATGCCGCCAACGTCAGACGCATTCGGTTCGCGCCTGCAGGACGGGTGCGCTACGCAACTGCCTCCAGGGATGGATTCGTTCGTCTGTTCCTGCCGGGGCAATCCACGCCGTTCGCGCAACACGGACGCCATCGCTCTCCCGTGATGGATCTGGCCTGGGGTCGCCGCGGAGCCTTGCTCGCCAGCGCCGGCTACGACGGCAATGTGTACGTCTGGGATGTCACCACGCCATACGGGCAACCCACGGCCGCCCCACGCAACGACGCAAAGCCCAACGTCCTCAGAGCCGTTGCGTTCTCACCATCCGGGAAAAGCCTGGTGGCCGCGGGGGAGTCGGGCGAACTGCTCCACTGGGAGGTCGATCGATCCGGACGAACCTCAGGCCCCACGATCCTCGCGTCACTGCCTTCGGCGGCCTTCTCTCTCGGTTTCACCTCGGAGACATGCGTAGTCGCGGGCACCTGGGGTGGCGAGGTCTTCCTGGTCGAGAGGCGCAAGGCGCGCCGGCTTTGGAGGCACCGCGATGCCGTGCGTTCGATCGACATCGCCCATGGACGGATCATGAGCGCATCTTGGGACGGCGGGCTGATCATCGGAACCGAGCTGGGCGAGCCGATCACGGAAACGCTCCAAGTGCCGTTTCCAGAGGATGCTTCAACCCGAAGAGCCCCATCGAAATTCTCGGGATCTCAGATGGTGCGGCCCACGGGCCTGAGCGCCCGATTCCTCAATCGCCTGGAGGACCTGGGCGTCGAGGTGAGAAGGTGAGCCGCCATGTCCGACAGGCCTGTCGTCCGCCCCCCTCTGAAGCTGACCTCCGCCGCCGTCCTCGCTGTCGGGGTCATCGCATCCGTCGCCCATCTCGCGCCGAGCGCCTCCTCGCCTACGCCGGCGCAGGCTTCCGCTCCCGCAACGGCGACTCGTTGGCCGAGTCGCCTCAGGCGGCGCAGCGCTCGCAGCGCCCGCGGATCGTCACCTCGTGCTCGGCGGAATCGAAGCCCATCCGCCCGCTGACCTTGTCGATCGCGCGCTCCAGCGAGGCGTCCTCGAACGGAATCATCCGGCCACAGTCGCGGCAGATCGCGTGGTGGTGGTGCTCGCCGTCGGGCTCGATCCGCTCGTAGCCCGCGATTCCCCTCGAGACTTCGAGCCGGCGGAGCACGCCGAGCTGCTCGAGCTGCTCGAGGGCGCGGTAGATGCTCGCGCGCCCCACTGCAGGCTTGCGGCGACGCAGTTCGTCGTCCAGATCCAGCGCGGTAACGGCGCAATCGTGGCGAGCAAGCGCTTCGACCACTGCGGAGCGAGCGCCACCGCGACGGTAGCCGGCGGCCCGCAGCGTGGCCAGGGCGTGCTCGGCCCAGCTCGTTTGGGTGGCCGTCGTCATATCTCGATCCTAGAGACCAGACCTGCGGTCATCGGCCGCTGACGGTCAAGGCCCGAGCGCAGACGCGCTCGAAGCGCGGCGAACGCGAAGAAGGCGCCGGCGATCGCGATCACCGCGAAGCTGGGCGGCAGCGAGGCGACCTCGTAGCTGAGGGCCAGCCCGCCCCACATCGAGGCGAGTGCCAGCGCCGCCGAGAGCGCCAGGCCCCGCCAAGGGTTGTCGGTGAGAAGCCGCGCCGCGCCTCCCGGCGCCGCAAGCAGGCCGAGCAGCAGCAGAGCGCCAACCGCTTGGGTCGCCTCTGCGGCGACCACGGCGAGGAGGGCAAAGAAGCCGACGCCCACGGCGCGCAGGGGCAAGCCGAGGCTGCGCGCAACGTCGGGGTCGAGCGAGCCGAACAGCAGCGGGCGGGCAATGGCAAGAAGGGCCAGCGCGGCGAGGACCGCGACCAGCGCGGCGAGACGGGCATCGGCGACCGAGAGGCCGAGGATCGAGCCGAAGAGGACGCGGACGGCAGCGGTGCCGTTCTCGCCACTGGAGCCGTTGGTGAAGATCGAGAGGAAAAGGGCGCCGAGGCCGAGCACCCAGGCGAAGACGGAGCCGATGACGACATCGTCAGGGCGGGCCCGGTTCCCGAGCAGCCCCATCCCCATGGCCACCGCGATCGTCGCGACGAAGAGGCCGAGCCGGATGTCGATTCCGGCTGCCGCGGCGGCAAGCGCCCCGGTGAAGGCGACGTGGCTGAGGGCGTCGCCTGCGAAGACCTGGCTTCGCAGGACCACGAAGTAGCCGACGAGGCCGCAGGCGACGGCGACGAAGCTGCCGGCGAGGTAGGCGTTGCGCATGAACTCGTGAGCGAACATCAGACGGGCACTCCGAGCGGCTCGGGGCCGCGGCGGGCGAGGGCTCCCAGGAGGAGTCGGACCGCCACGTAGAGGCCGAAGGAGAGGCTCGTCACCCAGAACCCGACCGGATAGGGCGAGAAGTAGGCAATCCCGAGACCGAGCCAGGTGACGGCGAGCGCGAGCGCCGCCGAGAGCGCAAGGCCGGGACCCGGGCGAGCGGTGATCTGCTGCGCGGTGGCTGCCGGGGTGACGAGCAGGGCGAAGACCAGCAGCGCTCCCGTTATCTCCGCCGTCGCCGCCACGGCCATTGCGAGCAGCAGCAGGAAGGCCAGCGCGAGCGCGCCGGTCGGCACGCCCGCGGCGCGGGCGACGGCCCCGTCGACCGAGGCGAACAGCAAGGGCCGCCCGATCACGGCGAGCACCGCGAGGGCCGCGAGGGCCACCCAGAACAGGGTTTGCACCTGGGCTGCCGTGATCCCGAGGAAGGTTCCGAACAGCAGCGACTCGAGGTCGCTGAGCTGGCCGCTGTAGAGGGTGACGAAGAGAAAGCCGAGGCCGAGGCCGAACGCCTGCACCACGCCGATCGCAGCCGACTCGCTGCTAGGGGCCTCCTGGCCGGGGCTGCTGACCTGGGAGAGCGCGAGCGCCGCGATCCCGCAGGCGCCGAAGTAGCCGAGCGCGACGGGCAGGCCCGCCAGCGTGGCGCCGGCTGCGCCGGGGAAGGCGATGACCGAGAGCGTGTGACCGGCGAAGGTCTGACGGCGCAGCACCATGAACCAGCCGATCGCCCCGGCCGTCACCGCGACGATCGTGCCGGCCTCGAGCGCCTGCACCATGAAGGGAAATTCGGTCAGCTGTTCGAGGTCGCCGAGCGGGTTCAGGGAGAGGCCGGCGAGCTCAATGGCCATGATCGTGGCGCGGGTGGTGGTGGGCCGGGGGCTCCGGCGTGCCGACGACGACGAGGCGGCCGTCGGAAGTCTCGAGCACCTCGACCGGGACGCCGTAGAGGCGGCTCAGGGTCGGGCCGGTGATGACTTCGCGCGGGGTCCCTTCGACGCCGCCGCCCGCGGCGAAGTAGATCACCCGGTCGAGGTAGGGCAGGATCGGGTTGACGTCGTGGGCGACCAGCAGGACGGTCACCCCCTCCTCTTTGCAGATCCGCTGCACGAGCGCCGCGACCGCACCTTGGTTGCTGAGGTCGAGGCTGTCGAGCGGCTCGTCGAGCAGGAGGATGCGCGGCCGGCGAACGAGCGCCTGGGCGATCAGCAGGCGCTGCTGCTCGCCGCCCGAGAGCGCCCCGATCGGCCGCGAGGCATATGCACTCGCCCCGACCAGCCCGATCGCCTCCTCGACGCGGTCGGCGGCGGCGCGCCCGCGAGCGCTGATGCGCGTCGGCAGCGGGAAGCCCCAGCGCGTCCCGTCGAGGCCCAAACGGACCAAATCGAGGCCGCGAACCCGCGTCCCCGCGTCGAAGCTGCGTCGCTGCGGCAGATAGCCGATCTGGGAGTTGGCGGAGCCCGGCCGGCTGCAGAGGACGGTGGCGCTGCCCTCGCTCAGCGGCAGGAGGCCGAGCAGGACGTGGACAAGCGTTGACTTGCCCGAGCCGTTGGGGCCGAGCACCGCCACGAACTCGCCCTGGCCGACGCTCAGATCGACGCCCGACCAAACGGGGCCGGGGCCGCGCTTGGCCGTCGCCCCCTCGAGCCGGATCGCCTCCGCAGCCTCCCGCTGGCCGGCCGGCTGGGCGCCCCTGCTGGTGGCCTGCGTGCTCATCCCCCTCCGCTTGCCCCGGCGAGCGCCGCCGCCAGCCCTTCCAGCTCGCGCGACTGCCATGCCTGGAAGCCGGCGCCTTCGGGGGTCATGGTCTCGGTCACGGTGGCGATCGGGATGCCCGCCGCCCTGGCGGCGTCGTTCAGCCGCTGCACGTCGGGGGTCGCGTTCTGGCGGTTGTAGACCCAGACCTTGATCTTCTTGCCGGCGATCTGGCTGTCGGTCGCCGCCTTGTCGGCGGGCGTCGGGTCGGTGCCCTCGGAGATCGCGTCGAGGAACCCGGTCGGAGTCCGAAGCTTCAGGCCGAGAGAGGGGGCGAGCGCCGCGAAGATGCTCTCCGAGGCGCCGACCGGGGTGCCCGCGTAGCGCGAGCGGATCCGAGAGACCAGGCCGTGGTAGCGGGCGAGGCCGACCGTCTCGAAGCGGTGCTGCCGGGCCTCGAAGTAAGAGGCGTGGCCGGGGTCGGCCCGCTCGTAGTCGGCGCTGACCTGCTCGATCACCTTCTGCACGGAGGCCGGTGAGTACCACTGGTGGGGGTTGTCCCCTTCCTTCAAGCCGAGCAGGTCGCCGACCGTCAGGACCGTGCGCCCGGAGCTGGGGTTGGCGGCGAGCAGCTTCGAGGCCCACGGGTCATAGCCGACCCCGTTGACGATCACCATCTGGGCCCCGGCCATCGTGCGCGCGTCTTCTGCGGTCGGTTCGTAGTCGTGGGGATCGGCGGCGGGGTTGGTGACGATGTTCGTCACCTCGACCCGATCGCCGCCGAGCTGTTCGGCGATGCTGCCCCAAAAGTCCTCGGCGGCGACGACGTTCAGCCTGCCGGAGGAGCTGGTGGCGCTCGAGCTCGACCCACCGCAGCCGGCGAGCAGAACCGCCCCCAGGGCGGCGAGGATGAGAAGGGCGGCGGAGGCGCGGGCGCTCGATTGGGGCATCGGGTCTCCTTGAAGCGGGTGGCTGGAAGTCCCGGCGGCGGCCTCTGCCACACTGGACGCGGGCACCTTAACATAAGAGTGAGACTCGTTCTCTTTAACCCCCGGCGCCGCACTTGTAGATGCGCTGAAGGCGACGCCTTCGCCGTCGGCCTGGTTGACCTGTTAGGCCGCGTCGACGACCGGCTCGCAGGCGCGGCTCGACGTGACCGTGACCTTGCTCTTACTCTTCAGAAAGCTCCTCGCGGGGCTCGAGCTGGATCTCGCGCTCGGCACGGGTGTCGCCTTCTGCGATCTCGAGGCTGCGCTCGCGCTCGGCGTTCAGCTGGTGGCCGAAGAGGATCGCCAGATTGCTGATCCAAAACCAGACGAGCAGGGCGACGAGCCCCCCGAGCGTCCCATAGGTCTTGTCGTATGAACCGAAGTTGGCGACGTAGAGGGCGAAGGCGGCCGAAGCGAGTGCCCAGGCAACCAGCGCCACCACCGCGCCCGGCGTCACCCAGCGGAAACCGCGCAGCTTGGCGTTCGGCGAGGCGTAGTAGAGGAGGTCGATGATCAGCACGAAGATCGCCGCCATCACCGGCCACTTGGCCACGTTCCATAGATCGACGGCGGTGCTGCCGATTCCAAGCGGGTCGGCCACCGCCCGGACGACCGGCCCGGTCAGGACCAGCGCCAGGGCGAGCGCGGCCAGCGCCATAACCATGATCAGAGTGACCAGCAGTTGCAGCGGCCGCAGCTTCCAGAACTTCCTGCCCTCGGGGACCTCATAGATCACGTTGGAGGCGCGGATGAAGGCGCCGATATAGCCCGAGGCGGACCACAGCGCGACCGCAAGCCCTAGCACGAAGGCAAAGCCGGCGGCGCTCCGGTTGGACGCGATCGATTCGATCGGGCCGGAAAAGGTGTCGGCAGCCGACCGCGGCCCGATTTCGGTGACGATTTCGGTCAGGCTCCGGGTGGTGCTCTGCGGATCGCCGACCAGGCCGATCACCGAGACGACCGCGATCAGCGCCGGGAAGAGCGAGAGCAGCCCGTAATAGGTGAGCGCGGCAGCCCAATCGGCGAGGTTGTCCTCGCGGAACTCGCTCAGGGTCCGTTTGAGGGTTGCGAGCATCTCCCTCCGGCTCAGGGCTTCAAGACGACCTCGATCGCCCCGCCTCCCTCTTCCTTACCCCTGCCCGTCGCGGAGGAAACGTCAGCCTTACGCCCTTGCTGGTCGTCGGCGACCCCGCCGCCCTCAGGATCGAGGTAGCTGAACCGTCCCCGCGGGGGCGACGGCTGATGCCAGGACCGGAGCAATCCGAGCGCCTGAGCCGCCCTTTCGATTGCCTTTCTTGTGCCTTCACGTGTCTCGTTTGTCGCTCGGGCCGGGGGGTAGTTCGCAAGCGATGAAGCTGATCTTTGCCCCGATCGGAATCCTTGCTGGTCTGCTCGCCGGGCTGGTCGCCAAAAAGGGGTTTGAGCGGCTGTGGGCGGTCTTTGACAAGGCCGACCCCCCCGAGCCCGACCAGCGGGAGGCCTCCTACCCGAAGCTGATTGCCGCCTTGGTAGTGGAGGGAGCGATCTTCCGCCTGACCAAAGGCGTGGTTGATCACGGTGTCCGTACCGGCTTCGCCCGCGTGACCGGGACCTGGCCGGGCGAGCAGAGAGCCGAGTCATAGATTCCTACTCAGAGGGTGGCGTGGCTCTCAGCGAAGCGGGGCCCGGCGCACGGGGGGCGCAACCGACCGAGGGCCGCGGATCCTGCGCATGGCCTGGATGGTGCGAGCAAGGGACGGCGTCGTTCGCGCATCTGGCGACAGCGACCCTGCTCTCTTCTCCCGCAGCATGGCGGACACTTACCCCGTGAACACGGGTCCAAACCTGAAAGCCAAACGAATCAACTCCGGGCCTCGCAGGCGCTTCAGCAGAGCCCCTCGCCCGACTATCAGCTCATCGATCGCGATCGTGCCATTGCGCTCCCAGTGAGCCCGCGCCTCCCAAACGCGGCCAAGTCGCCGGCCGGAAGCATTCTCGACCGGTATCCCGACCAAGTCGCTCGACCGCCTCAGAACCGCCGATTTGGATCGGATAAGAACCGCCGATTGGATCGGATATGACGACTTTGCCACGGTGCGACATGCTCAGCTCGCCCCGGCGACGGCATGCTGGAGCTCTTTCTTGCTCATCTTGGAGCGGCCTTCGATGCCTAGCTTCTTGGCGTCGTCGTAGAGCTGCTCGCGCGTGCGCCCGCCAGGTCCACTGCCTGAGCGCTTACCGCCACGACTGCTGGCCGAACGACCGCTGGTCGAAATGCGCGAAGACGTTTTGGATTCGCCCGAACGCGCCTTTTCCTTGTTCACGGCCCGCGCCGCGATCTCCTCCGCCCGACCCTCCGACCGGCCGGCTTCCTTCTCGCTCTTCTTGATGTGCTCGTACTGACGCGCTCGCCTGCTGCCTTTCTTGACTCCACGAGGGGGCATGTCCATCCTTTCGTCGCTCTCTCCGACTTTGGCTATCGGCTACCCCCAGAGGGTCGAACTAAGCACCCGCGCCAATCGTTTTGACCGGCTAAGGCAAGGGTAGATCGGCCCTATGAGCGGAAACGGGGCTCAGGCGGAGACGATCGAGACCCGCATTCCGTCTCGTCTCGACCGCCTGCCGTGGTCGCGCTTTCACTGGTTGGTGGTGATCGGCCTCGGCACCGTCTGGATCCTCGACGGCCTCGAGGTGACGATCGTCGGCTCGATTGGCGACCGCCTCACCGAACCCGGCAGCGGCATCACCCTTGACGCCAGCCAGATCGGCACCGCCGCCGCGTTCTACGTCGGCGGCGCCTGTCTCGGGGCGCTCTTCTTCGGCCAGCTCACCGACCGCTTCGGTCGCAAGAAGCTCTTCTTGGTGACGCTGGCCGTCTACATCGCGGCCACCGTGGCCACCGCCTTCTCCTTCGCTGCCTGGTACTTCTACGCGGCTCGCTTCTTCACCGGCACCGGGATCGGCGGCGAGTACGCGGCGATCAACTCGGCCATCGATGAGCTGATCCCGGCGCGGGTGCGCGGCCGCGTCGACCTGATCATCAACGGCAGCTACTGGGTCGGTGCCGCGGGCGGCGCGCTCGCCGCGGTGGTCCTGCTCGACACGGCCCTATTCGCAGCCGACGTCGGCTGGCGTCTGGCCTTCGGGATCGGAGCGCTGCTCGGCGTGGGCATCCTCCTCGTGCGCCGCAACGTTCCCGAGAGCCCGCGCTGGCTCTTCATCCACGGCTACAAGGAGGAGTCGGAGCGCGTTGTCGGTCAGATCGAGCGGGAAGTCCGAGAAGACACCGGAGAGGAGCTATCCGAGCCCGACGAGAGCCTCACGGTCGAGCCCCGCCGCCACATCCCCTTCCGCGAGATCGCCCGCACCGCCTTCGAGAGATACCCACGGCGGACCGTCCTCGGCCTCTCTCTCTTCGTCGGCCAGGCCTTCCTCTACAACGCGGTCACCTTCGACCTCGGCACCCTGCTGGGCGAATTCTTCGAAGTGGGCTCGGGCACGATCCCCCTCTACATCGCCCTCTTCGCCGCCTCCAACTTCCTCGGCCCGCTCACCCTCGGCCGCCTCTTCGACACGGTGGGACGCCGGCCGATGGTCTCCTTCACCTACCTCGGCTCAGCCGTGCTCACCGCTGTGCTCGGCGTCTTCCTGCTCGGCAGCGATCTGACGACCTGGTCCTTCATGGCCTTTGTGCTGGCGATCTTCTTCCTCGCCTCGGCCGGTGCCAGCTCCGCCTACCTGACCGTCTCGGAGATCTTCCCGATGGAGACGCGGGCGCTCTCGATCGCCTTCTTCTACGCGGTCGGGACCGCGGCCGGCGGGATCGCCGGGCCGCTGCTCTTCGGCCACCTGATCAACACCGGCAGCCAGAGCAAGGTCGCGATCGGCTTCTTCGTCGGCGCCGTGGTTATGGCGATCGGAGGCATCGCCGAGCTCGCCTTCGGCGTCAAGGCCGAGCAGCGCCAGCTCGAGGACATCGCCGAGCCGCTGACCGCGGAGGAAGGGGCGGCCGAGCCCGAGCGCGAGAAGCCGAGGGACGAGGCCGCCGGGCGAGCGCAGCGGATCAGGCGCCGCGCCGAGGCGCGCGAGCTGCGCGAACGCTTGGGGCGCCGCCGCTACCGACCGGGACCGGGGCGCCTGGGAGCCTCGCGTGGCCTCACTGCCTCAGCCGGTGAAGGCGACAATGAACTCGACCTGGACCGCGAGATCGAGATCATCGGGCGTGCCTTGGACGATCACGGCGCCGCCAACCGCCGCGAGCTCGCCCGGCGTGTCGGTGCTCGCTACTGGGGGCCGGGACGATTCCGTGTCGCCCTGCGCGAAGCTGTGGCCGATGGCTCCGTCAAGCGGCTGCGTGGTGGGGAGTACGCGCCCGCTCGGCCTTCCGACGGTCCCGAGCACGACTCGTCGCGTCAACCCGCCGAGCACTGAGTCGTCGATGCCGCGAAGGCCCGGGGGGCGAGCAGGAGTCCAGCTCGCCCTCCGGGCCGATGCCTGGAAGAGGACTAGGCCCCGACCGAGGCGCTCTTACGCTGGCCCTCGTGTACGCCCTCGACAAACTCCTCGATGATCTTTGCGTTGAAGGCATCGAGATCATCGGGCTTGCGGCTGCTCACCAGCCCATGATCGACGTGAACCTCCTCGTCGACCCAATCGGCCCCCGCGTTGCGCAAGTCCGTCTGCAGGCTGGGCCATGAAGTGAGCGTGCGCCCATCCACGACGTCAGCATTGATCAGCGTCCACGGTCCGTGGCAGATCACCCCGACCGGCTTGCCGGCCTCGAAGAAGGAGCGGACGAACTGAACCGCATCGGTATCGGTGCGCAGCTGGTCGGGGTTGGCGACGCCGCCCGGCAGAACCAGGCCAACGTAGTCGTCGGGGTCCGCCTCTCCCACAACCTTGTCCGGGGTGAAGGTGTCGCCCTTGTCGAGATGGTTGAAGGCCTGGATCTCCTCACTTTCGGGGGCTAGCAGGTCGATCTCGGCGCCCGCCTCGCGCAACGCATCGCGAGGGCCGGTCAGCTCGACCTCCTCAACCCCCTCGTTGGCGACGAGGATCGCGATCCGCTTTCCCTGTAGTTGGTCGGACATTAGAAACCTCCTCTCGAAGTTCTGGTAAATGCGGGACAGCCAGTCCGAACGCCGCACCGCTGAAGGCGGTTGGTCTTCTCACCCATGCGGGAACCGGCAACGTCCGGTGAAAGCCGCAGGGATTCGGGCTGGCAAGACCCGCTCTCTCTGCTTACCCACCGAAGTTCGAGCGGAAACGATCAAGCGATGCTTGCTTCGCTTGTCTCCCTGGCGGCGCCTCGACCCAAAAGGCTGACCAAGGCCGGGATCAGGAGCGTCCTGGCAATCAAAGTGTCGAGGAGCAGCCCGACGGACATCGCGAAGGCGAACTCACGAAAGCTCTGGATCGGGATCAGGGCTACCGCGGCAAATGAGAAAGCAAGGATGATGCCTGCCACGGTGATGGCTCTAGCCGCACGCAAACCAGCCGCCTTGATCGCAGGACGCAGGTCTTGGCGTTCGGCCTCCCACCAGATCCGGCTGACCAGGAAGACGTTGTAGTCGGCGCCCAGGGCAAGCAGAAGGATCGCGCTTGCGACGGGAACGAAGAAGGCCAGCTCGCCGTATCCGAGCAGATCCTGAAAGACGTAGGCGGTGAGCCCGAGCGCCGCGGCGACGACGAGCACGCTGACGCCAGTCAAGTAGAGCGCTGCGCGCCAGCTTCGCAGCAGCGCCCAGAGCAAGAGCACCAAGACCGCAAGTGCCGCCGGGGCGACCCGCGCGAGAGCGCTCCAGGTGTCTTCGGTCAATTCAGAGGCGATCGAAGTGTCTCCGGTGACGCCGATGCTGGCCTTGGTGAGACCGCTGCGGCTGGCCAGCGTAGGCAAGCGCTCTTCAAGTCGGGAGAGCGCTTGGGATGCCGCGGCTCCGTCTGGGTCGCCATCCAACACCAGGACGAAGCGGGCCGCCTTGCCGCTTGGCGCCAGGAATACCCCGGAGGGCTCTTTCAGCGGTTGGTCGGCTGAGCCGAGGACGCCCGCAACCCCCTCCTGAGCCGACAGGCGCGACTGAAACTCCGCGAGTCTCTGGCGTTCGGTCACCGCGCCGCTTCCTTCGAGGACGACCATCGTCGGCCCGAGGACGCCTGGCCCGATGTCGGCGGCAGCGACGTCATAGCCCCGGCGGGCCGAGGTCGAATCCGGCAGGCCCCGGATGATGGGATTCCCTAGCTCCAGATGGCGCAAGCCGGTTGCCCCGGCTGCGAGGAGCAGTAGACAGAGAACCGCGACCGCCAGGGGGAAGCGCACGGCTACGCCGATCGGGTGCCTGTGCACGCCAGTTCCGGTATCGGCCCCGTCAGCAGGGTGCTGGCGCTCGCCCCGAGATCGAGGCCAGAACACGAGACGACCGAAGATGGCCAGAGACGTCGGGATGAGCGTGACGGCGGCGGTGGCCGCGACGACGACAGCCACCGCCATGCTCGGTCCGAAGGCGGAGAGGAAGCGCACGCCGGAGATCAACAGGGTCAGGGTCGAGCAGGCGATGATCGCGGCGGCGGTGAGGATCACCGGCAAGAGCTCGCCGGTCACCGCCGTGGCCGCGTCTCGGGGGGCGATGCCCTGCCGCAGACGCTGGCGGAAACCGGAGACGAAGAAGACCAGATAGTCGGTGAGCGTGCCGAAGATCAGGGCGACGATCACCGGCTCGGCCTCGCGTGGGATCGAGAGTCCGTAGCGCTGCGCGATCCAGCCAAGGATCCGGTCGGCAAGAAGGTAGGCGATCGCGACGGCTCCGAGCCCGAGCAGCGGAACGCCGATAGCGCGGAAACAGAAGGCGAGAATTCCGACGACGAGCAACACCGTCGCCAGCTCCACCCAGAGGATGTCGCGGTTTGCGATAGCGGTTTCCGCGCGGGTCGCCGGCAGAGCGCCAGTCACCTCCACCGCTTCGGCGTCCGTCGTGCGCTTTAGGCCAGATGCAAATCTTTCGGCGCTCAGCTGAGATTCCGATTCGCCCAGCGACGGATCGATGTAGAGGTAGGTGACCAACGTCGTCGCGGCCTGCTGGGAGGAGAGGAGACCGGGCGCATTGGTGAGTGGCGCCGCGCGGATCGCTTCTTGCCCTTCCCGTCGATCGGTGGCGAGGATGTAGCGCGATGCTGCGGCCAGGCGGTTCGTGGAGAAACCGCCGTGCTCGTGGGCGACGACCATCGTGCGACTGAGCAGGGGTAGACCGAACGTCTCGACCGCCTTGCGTTCGACTTCCAACGCTTCGGAGGAGCGAGGCAGAAGACTGCCCAACGCCCCGCTTTCGGAGTCGAAGATGGAAGGCAGGTGCATCGTCGCGATCACCGTGCCAGCGATCCAGGCGGGCAGAATCAGGAAGCGCAGCCAGATGATCGTGCGAGCAATCAGCCCCCACAATGGGCGTTCGATGGATTCCTCAGTAGCGCAGGACCGCTCGCTTGACGTGTGACGGGTCGGCGCCGTCAATGAGCTGCTTCGCCGGCCTAGTAACGTGGGTCTTCGGGATCGCGCCGTTCTTCAAACGTAAGCGTGCGACGCGAGCGCCTCGACCAGGTCGCCTGCTGAACCAGGCCGAGCACCAGTCCGGCGGCGCCGGCGATCATCAGGATCAACCCCACGGTGTCGATGCTGACGTGGGCGACGTGCAGGTTAGTCGCGAAGTAGAGGATCGCCCCAACCGCGATCAGGAAGATTGCGCCGCCGATGGCCATCAGATCCTCCCCAGGAGGAGCAGGATCAGCAGGACGATCGCGATCAACCCGAGGATGCCACCGGCAACTGCCACCTTCAGCAGGACCAACACGATCGCGACGATAACCAAGACGGCGATCAGGGTTCCGACCATGAGAACTCTCCTCCCGACTTCGCGGCTTCGCTTTGGAACGGGCTTCTTACTCAAAGCGAGCTACCCACAGCGACCTCTAGGGAAACCGGACCGATTCGGGATCGGCTGGTCGGACGGTGCGCAGGCCTCACGACGGCGCCGTCGGGCCACCGCCTCGATTGCACTCCGAGGTGTGCGCTTCCCCCGGCCAATCGGCAGGCCGGTTCATGCTCGCGCCCCGGCGGGCGCGATTCCTCGGGGGGTCAGCCACCGGACGGCGCCATCTCGTGTCCGCTCCGCCCGATGCGACGCAAGCACCCCGACCCCCGAAGTTACGGCTCGGTGCCAGCCCCCGGGGCGTTAGCACGCCGCCGGAGCCACTTATGTCTTGGCGCCGACGAACCTAGCTCCGCGCCAACCGAAAGCGAGTCGGGAATCGGCCGAAATCGCCCGGGGACGGTTCCATGTTCTCCCACGAAGGCCAACCTGCCGAAGTGCAGGAAATCGAAGCGAAGCGGCTGAAGCTGTGATGTCATGAGACATCTGTCTCCGATGTCCCGAGACATCACAAGCGGCTGAAGGGATTCGAACCCTCGACCTTCTGCATGGCAACTACGCCAACTTCGGGCCACTTTCGTGCGGGAACCCGCCGATTTACAAGGGGATCTTCGAACGGCGCAATCAGCGCTTGCCGGTTCGATGCGCCGGGATGTGCGCCGATATGCGCCGTTTCGGGAACTTCCCGCCAGAAGTTCCCGAAATCGAGGAGGTCGGTTCAAACTCCTGTATTCCCGGGCTCAGAGGCCGAGCGCTGCACGCACCTTGTCGGCAAAGCGCTCCACCCCGGCCCGCTCGATCGCGGCCAGCAACTCCTTGATCGGCCGTCCTCACGCCCAGCCACCGGCCTGCAGCTCGATGAGCTCGAGGAATCCTCGGGGTCGGCGTCGAAGGCGGCGGCGAGGAACGGGTCTGGCGCGGTGACCTCAACTCCCTGACTTCGGAGGGCCTCGCGCAGATAACCGCGGTCGTAAGTGAAGAGGTAGCTGGCACGCGAAGCCCAATCGCAAGCGCACAGACATGACGATCGTCGGGATCATCGGTAAGGGCCTCGATATCGACGTCCGCCGCTCGCGTCACATCCGTCTCGCCGTCGGGGAAATTCCGCGGTAGATAGTCGACCCAGCGCGTCGCAACCTCCTCCGTGAGGCACTTCTTCTCCACAAGTGATCGCCGTGCCTCTGCCAGCAGATCGTCACTCCAGACGAGATCGAGCAGACGCAAGTCGTCGGCGACGCGTCCCATCAACTCGTGGAGGACACGCGAATAGATGATGTCGGCGTCGAGGACGGCGCGCGGCGGATCGGCTTGGCTCACTCGGGTGGTGCGCCCATCGCCTCTAGATCACGCGACCATTCGGCAGCGAGCTCTCGACCGCGCCCCCGACGCTCCTCGCAGGCAAGCACCGACGACAGCGGGATCTTCCAGTAGCTCGACCCTGGGAGCTGCCGCGCCTCGAGCTCGCCGTAATCAATCAGGCGCCTCACATGCTGGCGGGAGATGCCGAGCCGTTGTCCGGCCTGCTGGGGCGAGAGCAGCTCCTGCTCCTCGGCCACAGTTACCGCGACCTGCTTGCCTTCGCGCAGCAGCTTGTCGACCTCCTCGGCAACCGAGGCAGCCTGATCGCCAGCTGTCGGGTCCAGATGCATCGTCTTCATCACGCTTCACCATAGCAAACAGCCTGTCCTACCTGCACATCCAGGGCCCTGATTGCCGTCGTGTCATTGCCGCCAACAGGGCGCCGCAGGACTTGTCCCGCCGGTCCAGTCAGAGACCGCCCTGGCCGAAGATAAACGCTCCGGTTCTTCGCGCCGGAACCGAACCAATGCAAATCGACCAAGCCCGCACTCGCTACATCCGCCGGCTACTCGCGACCCGCGACCTTTCGCCGCACACAATCCGCGCCTATGACGGCGATCTCGCCAGCTTCGAGCGCTACGTGGGCGCTAGCTTTGAAGTTGAGGAGATCGATCAAGACTGCGTGATCTCCTTCATCGAGCAGCAAAAGGGTGCAGCCCTCTCCCCGGCTTCATTGAGAAGGCGGGCGGCGGCGTTGCGTGGCTTTTGTCGCTGGCTGCTTTCAGAGGGCTTACTCCTCGTAGATCCGTGGAGAGGCACGAGCCTCGCCCTCGGCCGACCCCGCAGGCTTCCCCGCATCCTCCCGGCGCATGAACTCGACCGCCTAATGGAGTTCCTCGCCCTGGCGGCCGGGGTCAGCGCTGGCACGAAGCCAGTCAGTCGGATCGTGGAACGGAAACCCCACGAGTCGACGACGCTCCTCGCCGTCGCCTTGATGGTGGCTACTGGGATCCGGGTCAACGAGACCGTGAGCATCAGGTGCCACGACATCGACCTGCCGGGTCGAGCGTTGCGCCTGGTCGGCAAGGGGCGCCGCGAGCGACAGGTCTTCCTCACGAACGACTGGATCGCGAGCCTCACGGGCGCATACATCGAGGCGCGCTCATCACTCTGCCTCGGCCACCAGCAGCTGCTCTTCAACTTGCACTACGACCCTCTAACACCCCCCGCGGTGAGATCCCGGTTGGCCAAGGCCGCCCGTGCCGCCGGCCTCGGCATGCACGTGACCCCCCACATGCTGCGCCACACGGCGGCAACTCAGCTCATCGAGGCCGGCGTCGACATCCGCTACATCCAGCGCCTCCTCGGCCACGCCAGCCTCAGCACCACCGAGATCTACACCCACGTCTCCGACCGCGCGCTCCGCCGCGTCGTCTCGGACGCCAACGTCCTCGGGAGGTTCGCCCACACGCGATAACTAGGAATTATAGGTGCATACCTCGATTACAGACGGCCGCCTCCGGGACAAGCTTGTCGATGTGGAGCGCAAACTGGTTGACCGAGCCGCCGACCTTGCTCTGTTCCTCGCCTTCGA
>Ga0157375_10000128_pt1 | contig 75062 bp, 53 predicted proteins | sample M35metaG_FD_115311 | JGI IMG/M metagenome (GOLD analysis project Ga0157375, IMG submission 115311) | Miscanthus rhizosphere microbial communities from Kellogg Biological Station, Michigan, USA - M3-5 metaG | ecosystem: Host-associated > Plants > Roots > Rhizosphere > Soil | place: USA: Michigan...
AAAAACAAGAAGTAGTAAAATTTAAAATTTTGAAAAAATGAAAAATTCAGTATTAAAAGGTGCTCTGGGAGCATTAGCCGTAGCCGGCATTGCAATGATCGCTAAAAAAGCAATCGAAAGAAAAAGATTTGTAAAAGGTATTTTCGAAGAATACGGAATCAAAGAAAAATCTCCTTTCGGATTAGCAGACAAGATCAGAGAAATGAATGAAGAACAATATCAGGAATTGAAAGGAAAATTCAAGAAAGAATTTGCTTCAAGATGCCACCACAGAGGATTTGAGAAAAAAGAAAATATTGCAGAAGCATAATAGAAAGTAAACTAAATTGAAATTGTTAATTCCCGGCGCGGGAAGCAGAGCTTCCCGCGCCGGAATTTTTTTGCATCATTGCGAACAGACTGAAGGTATGCGAACGTAGTTGAGAAGTGACGAAGCAATCCCAAAACTATAAATATAACAATTGTCATTCTGACGAAGGAAGAATCTCTATTACCAAAATCACTCATTGCTTATATTGTTTGAAGCTATATCCCGCTTTTTGTTGCAACCTTTTTTTTCAAAAAAGGATTTTCTCTTCAATCGGGGCTAGAATGGTAGACATTCTTTTCAACATTACAAAATCACTATACAGTTTGTCATTCCGTAGGAATCTCAATAAAGATTAAAAAAACAATACCTGCAAAAATAAATATAGATTCTATGCTCCACTTCGTTCCGCTCTGAAGACAAACTGAATGTATATTGTAACCATCCAATCTGTGCTGAGTGAAAGGTCTTTGCGAACGAAAAATATATTCAATCTTTGCAAAAAATCCTTGCAAACTTTGCGGTAAAAAGAGATTACTTCGCTTCGCTAGCAATGACAAAAATCCTATATATTTAAAGATAAAAAGAAAATAAAATTCTTATTTTTGCATAGTTCAAATGAAAGATTACTACTATTTTCTAGGGATTTCTCATGATGCTTCGGAAGAGGACATCAAAAAAGCTTATAGAAAACTGTCTTTAAAATATCATCCCGACAAAAACGAAAATGACGACTTCTTTGCAGACCGTTTTCGTGAAATTCAGGAAGCTTACGAAACATTAAGCGATAAAAGCAGGAGATATACTTACGATCAGAATTTAGAAAGTCACCAGAAAAGTTTCAGATATAATATTCCGCCGGCGATCAAAACGTTTACGGCGAATAAAATTCATGCAAAAAGAGGAGAGGAAATTATTGTTAATTGGCAGACTCAAAATGCCGATGTAGTGAAAGTTTTACCTTTCGGACTGGAAAAACCTTACGGAGAAAGAGTTTTTAAGATAACGGAATTTAAAGACGGAAAATTCCAGATTTTACTTCATGCGACGAATTCGCTTTTGCATAAAACCGTAGTTCAGGGAATTACCATTACGGAAGTTTTTGAAAGTGAAGGCGAAAAGTTCAGAGAGAAAGCGGAAGAATTATTCAAGTCGCAACCGAGAACAGTTGCAAATCCGCATGGTCAGCCAAAAATTGCGAGAATAGTCGCAGCTGTTTTGCTGTTGATTCTGGCGATTTATTTTTTAGTGAAAAACTTTAGTAATTAAGCCATTTTCTTCCTTCCCGGACAAGATTTACATCTTTTTCCTTTTTTAAACTTCTTGCAGCAAGATTTCTTTGTACCACAATTCATATCTTCATTACTGAACGGAAAAGCAGGAGTCAAAGCCGGTACTTTGAAAGGGACAATCGTATTCATGCTGCAAATATATTAATTTAGAATAAATATAGATAATAAATTTTCATAAATTGTTTTAAAGCTGATTATTAACAGCTTATATAGTTAATTTATATTCTGAAATACTGAGAAATCAATACAGGCAATACCAAAAATAATTTTTAGAATAGATTTTTAATTAAAAAATAAAACTGGAAATTTTAGGGAAATTATAGCATTTATTTTCAAAATAAAACTCATTGTTTCGTTGAGCATTTATAAGTAAATCTACAATTATGTTAAGAAATGCTAAATTGAACTTTAAGCAAAAAAAGATTCAAAAGACATTAATTTTAAAACTGATATGATTCTTTCTTTGCTTTTTCTGTAATTTTCAGATGTTGTATAATCGTGTAAATTATTGTAATTTTACCAATCTTTTTTTACAAACAAAATCTAATATAAAAAATGAATACAGAACAGTTTGTGAGCCGTCACATTTCCTTAAATGAAGCCGATAAACAGGCGATGTTGGAAAGAGTTGGCGTTTCAAGTATCGAAGAGTTAATTTCTCAAACCATTCCTTCTTCTATCCGTTTAGAAAAAGATCTTGAAATCTCAGAACCGCTTTCAGAATACGAAATGCTTATCCATTCTAAGGAATTGGCATCGAAAAATACTGATTATACAAGCTACATTGGTTTCGGATATCACAATACATTGTTGCCATCGGCTATTCAGAGGAATATTTTTGAAAACCCGAGTTGGTACACAGCTTATACACCTTATCAGGCGGAAATCGCACAGGGAAGACTGGAAGCTCTTTTGAATTTCCAGACTGTGGTGTGTGACTTGACAGGTTTTGCTTTGGCAAATGCTTCATTATTAGATGAATCTACGGCTGCTGCAGAAGCAATGCATATGTTCTTTAACAACAGAACAAAAGATCAGAAAAAAGCAAATGCAAACAAATTCTTCGTTTCTGACCTGGTTTTACCTCAAACAGTTTCTGTATTAAAAACGAAAGCTGAAGGTTTAGAAATCGAAATCGTAGAAGGTGACCACAAAACTCACCAGTTTGACGAAACTTATTACGGAGTTTTATTACAATATCCTGGTAAAAACGGTGTTGTTTTAGACTATACAGAAAATATCGTTGAATACAAAAAATTAGATCTACAGGTAGTTGTTGCTTGTGATCCAATGGCTTTGGTTAAGCTAAAATCACCTGCTTCAATGGGAGCTGACTGTGCGGTTGGAACTTCACAGAGATTTGGTATTCCATTGGGTTACGGAGGGCCTCACGCAGCATTTTTCTCTTGTAAGGAAGATTATAAAAGAGATATTCCGGGAAGAATTATCGGGGTTTCTCAGGATGCATACGGAAAACGTGCATTGAGAATGGCTTTACAAACAAGAGAGCAGCATATCAAGAGAGAAAGAGCAACTTCAAATATCTGTACTGCTCAGGTTCTTTTGGCTGTAATGGCTGGAATGTACGCTGTTTATCACGGTCCAAAAGGATTAAATTATATCGCTGATCAAATCCACTTTAAAGCAAATGCTTTGAAAAACGGTCTTAAAGCGTTAGGATATGAAGCAGTTGAAGAGCCGATCTTTGATACTGTAAAAATCTTATTAAGCGAAGATGAAAAAGGAAGGTTAATGAGAATGATGCTTGATCACAGACTTAACTTAAACTATTTCACAGAAGGAGTTGTAAGTATCGCGATCAACGAAAGTACAACATTGGAGAAATTAAATGTTCTTATGGCTTCTTTCGCTCAGTTTAAAGATAAGCAGACTTTCAAATTAGAAATAAAAGAAGGATACAGTATTCCTGAAGAGAATTTAAGAAAAGACGAAATTCTTACAGAAGAAGTATTCAACAAATACCATACAGAAACGGAATTGATGCGTTACATCAAACGTTTGGAAAGAAAAGATTTATCATTAACGCATTCAATGATTTCTCTGGGTTCTTGTACAATGAAACTGAATGCAGCGACTCAAATGCTACCACTTTCTTGGGATAACTGGGGGGCTGTTCACCCATTTGTACCGGTTGACCAAGCAGGAGGATATCAGGAAATGATAAAAGAATTAGAAAAAGATCTTTCTGAAATCACTGGTTTCGCAGGAACTTCTCTTCAGCCGAATTCTGGAGCTCAGGGAGAATATGCAGGACTAATGGTGATCAGAGAATACCACATCTCAAGAGGCGAAGGTCACAGAAATGTAGTATTGATTCCTCAGTCTGCACACGGAACGAATCCTGCTTCTGCAGCAATGGCCGGAATGAAAATCGTTGTTGTTAAAAACCTTGAAAGCGGAGAAATTGATTTCGAAGACTTGAAAGCTAAAACAGAACAGCATTCTGAAAATTTATCTTGTGTAATGATCACGTATCCGTCAACTTACGGATTCTTTGATGCAAACATTAAAGAAATTACAAGCTTGATCCACCAACATGGCGGACAAGTATATATGGATGGTGCCAATATGAACGCTCAGGTAGGATTCACAAGTCCCGGAAACATCGGAGCAGATGTTTGCCACTTAAATCTTCACAAAACTTTCGCAATTCCTCACGGAGGTGGAGGTCCCGGAGTTGGTCCGATCTGTGTGGCTAAACATTTGGTTCCTTTCTTGCCTACGAATGCAAACATCAGAATTGGTTCTAAAGAAGCTATTGAAGGGATTTCTGCAGCGCCTTACGGATCTGGTTTGATCTTGAATATTTCTTACGCTTACATCAAAATGTTAGGAACTTCAGGATTGAAAAAAGCTACTGAACACGCTATTTTAAATGCTAATTATCTGAAAGAAATTTTAGCGGAATATTTCCCTATTTTATATTCAAATACTGAAGGTAGAGTAGCGCACGAATGTATCGTAGATTTCCGTCAGTTCAAATCATTAGGAATTGAAGTTGCTGATGTTGCAAAAAGATTGATGGATTATGGTTTCCACGCTCCAACAGTTTCTTTCCCGGTTGCAGGAACATTAATGATCGAGCCTACAGAATCTGAAAGCAAGTCAGAAATCGACCGTTTTGCAGAGGCTTTAATTGCGATCAAACAAGAAATCGATGAGATTGCGAATGGAGAAGCAGACGCTACCAACAACGTATTGAAAAACGCTCCTCACACCGAACAAGTGGTTATCTCTGATTCTTGGGATAAACCATACAGCAGAGAAAAAGCGGCGTATCCGCTGGAATGGGTGAGAGATCACAAATTCTTTGCTTCTGTTTCAAGGGTTGATGAAGCTTACGGAGATAGAAACTTGGTTTGTACTTGTGAGCCGATTGAAGCTTATATGTAATTAAAAGTTTTTTTAGATATAATAAAACCTCTCAAATTTGAGAGGTTTTTTAATTCATTAAAGTTTTTATTTTTTTTGAGTTAAAGAAGTATGCAGGTAAGTTCCCAAAATTATTATGCACGTTATGAAACTGGCTGTAATAATTGTTGAATTATTTTCTTGATTTTCAGATGAGAGAATTTTCTTGCTGCAAGAAATTAAGGATACTGTCGTTGATAAAAGACAATATAAACGTTGTTTTTTCATTTAGTGTGTTTTGTTAATTTTAAACAAAAACAATACCAATGTTATTGATTTATAGTTGATTGGGAGGTTTTAAATGCAACGTGGTGGGTGAAGAATTTCTAGAATATTATTGATGAATATTTTTTTATTAAGTATAATGATGACTTAAATTAAATTTATTAATTACATGTTGAAAAATAATTAAAATTATTTTTTTTGTCATCGAAGCCTTACGGAGATAAAATCTGGTTTGTACATACGACCCGGTTGAGACTTATACACAAATAGAGTTTTAAAGTTTAAATAAAAAGCCCGTCTCAATTAATGATCCAGGCTTTTTCGCATAACAATATTAATATCTTTTTAAACTAGACTTTATTTTATTTTTTAATCTGAATAAAGGTTTTGTCTGATACTCTAGAAGTTGATAAATTTCTTCTGCAGTAGTAAATTGATCGGGGACAATTCCGTTTTGAGTTTGCTTTATTCCTCTTCGTTTCATGGCTTCATAAATTACCTTGGCAAAGGAGTTTTTAGCTTTATTTTTTGAGCTTTGCTGAGAAATTCCGTTAGGATGAAGCCTGTACTTATAAAGAACTTCCGGTACAAATTTTACATTGCCGACTTCAAGTAATTTCAAATATAAATCCTGGTCTACAGCGCTTTTTAAATTTGGATCTAATCCGGATGTTTTTAAATATGCTTTTCTATCAAAAACAAAAAAGTGTGAAATTTGGATAGGGCAATTAAAAAAATATTTATCGTTGTAAACCTGTTTGATCTTAGAAAAAGTCCTTTGAGGAGTAAGATCTTCATTGCAAAATGCTAATTGAGAATAAGTCGCAACGAGATTACTGTAGTCTTGAATCTCTTCTATTAGGCATTGTATTGCATCGGGAAAAAGAGCATCATCAGGATCCAAATACCCACAATAGTCGCCTGTGGCCAGATCTACGCATTTTTTTTTGGTAAAACCACAGCCTTGATTTGTTTCATTTTGATATAATTTAAAACGACTATCGTTTTTAATTATTTCTTTTATAATTTCCAGAGAATTATCTGTTGATTGATCATCTACAATTACGGCTTCCCAATTCATATATGTCTGAGACAGTAGAGAGTCGTAACAGTCTTTAAAGTATTTCCCATTATTATAGTTTGCAATTAGGATAGAGATTTTTTCCATAATTAAATGAGTTTATGTTATACAAATGGCACTCCTGAAAATTGATTTTGAATCTGTATTTTTAGAATTAATTAGATTGAATCATCGATATATATTCAGAATTAAAGCTATTGCAAAACTAAGTCAAGTAATCACAAAAGGTGTTACTGCAATTTTACTTCAATATTTTAATGTATTGATTTTTAGGTAGTTGTATTTTGTTTGTTGTGTATTTGTAGTGTCAATATAACAGGTGAAATTTTACTTTTTAAACGATAAAAATAAATCTTATTATATTTTTAATGCTTGGATTTCTTCTAGCTTCTCAATTAAATTTCCTTTTACAACTGTAAAAGCATAATCCTTGGCCTCGGCAAAAGAAATGTCATATTTTCTATTAATATTTCTCAAATCTTCAGGAAATTTAGACAGCAAATTGTCATAAAAAGTATCTAGAGATTCTTTTGAAGGCATCTTATAATTAATTTTCAGCTGAAAACGTCTGATCAGCGCCGTATCAATGATTTCAGGATGATTGGTAGCACACAGTAGAAGTGCATTTTCGGGAAAATAATCAATCAGCTGAATCAATGTATTCACTAGCCTTCTCATTTCACCTACATCTTTATCGTCGCTGCCTCTCGCTTTACCGATTTGGTCCAGCTCATCAAGAAAAAGAACCGATCTTTCTCTGGAAACTTTATCGAAAATCATTTTGATATTTTGCGAAGTTTCTCCAATTCGGGATGAAACGATATTGCTTAAATTGAGAATGATGATATTTTTACCTAAAGCATTCGCAATCGCTTTTGCAGTCATGGTTTTTCCGCAACCCGAGCTTCCCTGAAGAAGAATTTTATTATTGACGGGAAGCCCATATTCCTGCAATTCTTTAACGTAAGTATGTTCCTTGATGAGCTGTACAAATTGTTCCTTATTTTGAGGTTCAAGGAAAACATCATTAAGCGTCACTTCTTCTTTGTCCTGAATGATAAGGTTGTACAGATTCATTGTAAATACATTTATTATGCAAAGATAAAATTTAAAATACTGAAAAAGAAAAGCCGAACAAAAAGTCCGGCTAAACTATATAATACTAAAATTTGTTCGTTTTTAAATTGTCTGTTATGTTTTTTTTGCCCTTTTACTCCATTTGAGTAAAAGAGCGAAATCTGATGATCAGATTAAACATAAACAATACAATTCATATCTTCTCTACTTAGAAGATTCATTCTTAGAAATTCTTAGTTATTCTCTCTTTTTACTGTTGTAAAATAAGAAGCGAATACTACTAAACATGTTGCAATTCCGATGTAGGTTACCATTTTGTTTTATTTTTAATTATTTGACGTTTTATTATCAATTTTACATTTGCAATATTACAACTTTCAAATGACGTGCCAAATGAAATAATTATGATGTTTATCAGTAAGTTAAGTGTTTTTATGTTACGATTTAATAGCTTTTTGTTTACAATTAATTAATGTGTTTTAATAAAATTATTGATATCTTTATTATCTTATTCGTAAAAAATTATTGATCTGATAAAGCTTTTAGGTCTTGTATTTAAGACTTGATAAAACAAAAAAGAAAAAATGGGATGCATAATATTATCATTTGTAAGTGATATATTTTAAATTGAAGCAGAAACTAATGTTAATAAATTTTATTGTGCGCTGTTTTTTCATCACTTAAATGTGAATTGTATGTTTCTTCTTAAACGACCTGATTTCCGTAAATTCCTAATTTTAGTATTTTCATAAAAAATTTTTCTCATATGGTATATAAGAGAAGAGTATAATTCCATTTAACTTCCCGGTAAACGGTTAATGATTTATAAAAAGGTTCACTTAAATTTTATCTGTTCAACAAGACAAAATGGTATTTGCGTAATTCTTGAGTGGACACCAAACAAAAAGCCTAGTTTTGCTGAGTTGGTTTTGATAATTTCAAAGTTATAAAGAACGGATATTTCCTATTTCTTCTTTCGTTGAAATAATTGACACAAATAAATCCGTTTTCGAAATTGATATTATTCCGAAGATTTTTGAAAAGTGAATTTAAAATCATTCAATAAAGTTTCTGATCATTGAGACAATAAAAACTTCTCCTTTTTCCTTTTCCAGTCTGTTTTTTAACGAGTTTTTCTCCACATTTCGGACAGATAGTTTTTGTATGAGCAAGCCAATGCTTTTTCAAAACAAAATCTCTTTTCCATTTTAGAAAGTCAAAGCTGTAATTCCGGGCTTCAGTAATGAGTTCTTTGATCTTTTTTGAAGGCATATTTCCGAGAAGGCTTTCCGGTTGCACACCAATTCTGAAAAGAACCTCATTTTTAATAATATTCCCGACGCCGGAGAAAATATCCTGGTTCATCAAGGCATCACATACCATCATTTCAGGGTTTGATTTTAACTTTTTTTCAGCTTTTGTAGTATTCCATTCTTCACTCATGATGTCGGCTTCCCAGTCTATTTTTTCGAGATCTTTTGAATCGATAAGCTTCACCGAACAAGTATAAAAATACATTCCGCCGACTTTAAATTGTAATGATAAACGTAAGTTTTTATCAGGTTTTGTCTGTTCATCAACACTGTAAGAACCAAACATAAGCAAGTGGATTCTTACGCTGATCTCACCAAAGACCAAGTAAGTCTGTTTTCCAAAAGTCCTGATTTCTTGTAAAGTTTTTCCTTCTAAAGGTTCTTTTTCGAACTTTGCGTTTCCATCTGCCTTAACGACTTTTTTGCCTACAAATTTTTGCAGATCTTCTTTCATTAATAATATGGATGGACCTTCTGGCATGGTGTGAATTTATAGTTTCATCAACTACAATTATTCTGCCATGATTTAACCTTAATGTGAAATTAGATTTAAAATATTCACCTATGCAATTCATTGAACATTTCAACATATTTTTCCTTAAACATTTTTTCTGCATTTTCAGGAAAGCGAAAACCATCAGGACCGACATAAATTTTTTTTGTCTGAATATCTTTATTTAAAATTCTTATTTCATTGTATTTATTTAACCAAATATCAAAATGTTCCACAAGTTTTGAAGCCTCGTCCAGTAATTCTGGAGGTAAGAAATGTCCGTTATTGAGTAATAAATCTCTGATATGCTTATTTGATTGATAAATAATTTCATCCTCAAAAAACGGATCATATTCTTTCAGTTTTGAATATTTATTTTTAAAAGCTAATGACAGACGGTTCAGATGAATATAAACCTGTCCAAGCAATTCAACGGTGTTTTTTCTCCATTCGAAATAAGTGCTGTCTTTTTTCGATAATGCTTCGAATTCCCTTTTAATAACGGCGTTTTGTCTTTCTGTTCTTTTATGGAAAAAGTAGGCGATAACGGCTGTAAACAAAGCAGTAACGATTGAGCTTCCCAATATCTGCTGTAATAATTCTGACATGATGTGTTTTCTTAATTGGTTCTTAGTAATCACAAAGTTAAGTGAAAACTGAACTTATATTTTCAGGTATTTTTACGGAAAAATAGTGATTTTGAAAATGATGTTTTTTAGAAAAAAATAACAGATTAGTTCATAAAAAATAAAATTTGGAGTAATTTTGAAAAATGATGAACTTAAACCAGATTTTCACCAGTCAGCGTACAGGAAATAACCCGAATACAATTGCTTCAAGAACGGATTTTCAAAGAGATTTTGACAGAATTATTTTCTCATCGGCCTTCAGAAGACTGCAGAATAAGACGCAGGTTTTTCCGCTACCTGGAAGTGTTTTCGTGCACAACCGTCTGACGCATTCGTTGGAAGTTTCGTCTGTTGGAAGGAGTTTGGGAAGTGTCATCGGAGAATATATTTCCGAGAATTTTAAAAATGATTTAACTGAGGAATCAAAGAGTTTTTACCTTCATAATTTAGGAAATGTGATCGCGGCGGGATGTCTTTGTCACGACGTTGGAAATCCTGCCTTCGGACATTCGGGAGAGGATGCCATTGCAAGTTATTTTGAACGAAATGAAACTGATTTAAAGCCTAAATTCAACGAAAAAGAATGGAGAGATCTTGTCAATTTCGAAGGAAATGCCAACGCAATCAGGGTTTTGGCGCACCAACAGCAGGGAAAAGATGCAGGCGGAATCCAGTTGACTTTTTCAACTTTGGCGAGTATTGCAAAATATCCTTGTGAAGCGATTGCAAGAGATAAAAAAATCATTCACAGAAAAAAATTCGGGTTTTTCCAAAATGAAAAAGATATTTTTCTTGAAATAGCAAAAGGAACAAATTTAATCTCAGAAAGTGAGGAACCTCATATTTTTAAGAGACATCCGTTTGTTTGGCTGGTAGAAGCGGCAGATGATATTTGCTACAATATTATTGATATGGAAGATGCTCACAGATTGGGAATTGTGTCGACTTCCGACTGTGAAAATCTATTCTTTGAACTGGTAAAATCTGAAACAGATGATGTCGCAAGAATAGAAAGAAAATTAAGCTCAATTTCCAATGAGAATGAAAAAATTTCTTACTTAAGGGCAAAAGTTATCAATGCTTTAATTAATAAATCAATTGAACTATACAAATTAAATTTCAATAAAATCTTAGAAGGAAATCTTGATAAAGCCTTACTTGATATATATAAAGCCGACAACAAAGCATTACAGGACATAGCAAGTTTTTCAGTTGAAAAAATTTACAATCATAAAGCTGTTGTAGAAATTGCAAACGCCGGCTACAACGTAATGTATGAGCTTCTCGATCATTTTATTCCATCAATTTTGAAAACGGAAGATCAGATAAAATCTTATGATACAAAAGCTTTAAAGTTGATTCCGAAACAATTCTTTTACGAGAAAGGAACTGATTATGAGAAGGTTTTAGGAGTTGTCGATTTCGTTTCCGGAATGACAGATAATTACGCGACCGATCTTTACCGAAAAATCAAAGGAATCGACATTGGAATGACCATGTAATTTTATTCAAATTTTCAACGAATGTCCTGATTGTCCTATTTTATAAGTGGATGTTATTAGTGCTGCGCTACTTTAATTCGGAGTTTTGCATAAGACAAATCAACCTTGTTTCTCAGATTAAAATGAGAATTTTTTTAAGGTTGATCATTCTTATTAAACTGCAGAACAATGAGCACATCAATCAATGATTTTCAGACTCCCGATATTGAAAATGAAGATTTTAGAAACTCCGTTGGAACGATGGATGAGACGGGAAAGCGAAAATGGGTTTTTCCGAGAAAACCAAAAGGGAAATTTACCAATTACAGAAACTACACCAGTTACGTTTTGCTAGGTTTGTTTTTCGGACTGCCTTTCCTTAAAATTAATAATAATCCTTTTTTGTTAATTAATGTAATTGATAGAAAATTTTTCATTTTGGGATTGCCGTTTTATCTTCAGGATTTTTTCATTTTGGCGTTGGGAGCAGTTACTTCTGTCATTTTTGTTATGCTTTTTACAGTTGTTTTCGGAAGAATTTTTTGTGGATGGCTTTGTCCGCAAACACTTTTTATGGAAATGATTTTCAGGAAGATAGAGTATTGGATCGAAGGTGACCGAAACAGACAAATGAAACTCGACCGACAGGAATGGGACGCCGAAAAGATCAGAAAAAGAGTGCTGAAATGGTCTGTTTTTCTATTGGCTTCCTTACTTATTTCTCATTTTATGTTCATGTATATTGTTGGTTATGAAGAGGTTTTCAAAATTATGAATGAAGGTCCGATGGAGCATCCTTTGAATTTTATTGTGATGTTGAGCTTTACGGGGATTTTCTACTTTACTTTTGCATGGCTTCGTGAGCAGGTTTGTACGCTTATTTGTCCTTACGGAAGGCTTCAGGGCGTGTTGATCGACAAGCAGACGATCAATGTTTATTATGATTTTAAGCGTGGTGAAAACCGTTCAAAATGGAGAAACGGAGAGGACAGAAAAGCTTCAGGAAAAGGTGATTGTATTGATTGTCAACAATGTGTGGTTGTTTGTCCTACAGGAATTGACATCAGAAACGGACAGCAATTAGAATGCATTAACTGTACGATTTGTATCGACGCCTGTGATGAAGTGATGGAGAAAGTCGGGCTTCCAAAAGGGCTGATTCGTTACGCGACGGAAGCGGAAATTGAGAATCAGGAGAAGTTTAAATTCACTTCAAGGATGAAGGTAACGACTGTGTTTTTAGCTTTATTGATCGGTTTTTTGGGATTTTTAATGTATGACAGAGGTTCAATGGAAGCGAAATTTATCAAACCTGCCGGATCAACATTTTTCGTTAAAAATGGAAAAATTACGAATACCTTTATCTATACTTTTTTAAATAAAACCAATGAAAAAAAGACTTTAAATATTAAGGTTTTAAGTCCGGAAAATGCAGAGATTACGTTTTTCGGACCAAGCAAAATTATATTAAAAGAAGATCAGATCTTAAAAGGAAATATCAATATTACTTTTCCGGAAGATGAAATTAAGCTGTCAAAACAAAATATGGTTATTGGAGTTTTTGATGAAAAAGGGAAAATGGTCGATTCTTTTGAAACGGTTTTTGAAGGGCCTTTTAAACTTCTTTTGTAATTAGGATTTATATTTTTTGATAAATTCGGTTGGAGTCATTCCGGAATTTTTACGGAAAACTCTCGCAAAATAGGAATATTCTTCATAACCTAATCGGAAAGCAATTTCCACGAGACTTTCATCAAGATAGATCAGCATTCTTTTGGCTTCTAAAATAACTCTTTCAAGGATAATTTCAGAGGCTGTTTTTTGTACTACGGTTTGCGTGATTCGGTTTAAATGTTTCGCTGAAATATTCATCAGATCTGCATAATGTGCAATTGATTTTTCCGTTGTGAAGTTTTCCTCCAAAATATTTTCAAAATCCTGATAATGTTTAAAATAAGAAACACTTGACGCCGTATTTTGTTGGTCCAATTCTTTTGAAAACTGCCTTGTTGAATGAATGTAAATCTGATTGATCAAAGAAAGAATAAAACTCTCTTTCATTAGATTTTGCGAATAATGTTCGTTTCCAATTTCCTGAAAAAGAGTTTTTATTTTGGGTATATCATGAAATTCCAACTGTAATTTTCTCGGAAAAACCGCTGAATTGAAAAAAGGAAAGTTTCTGATTTTTTGATTCACAAAATGTAAATCGTAAAATTCCTGTGAAAAAAAGAAAATATACCCATCCGTGTCATCTGAAAGTTCCCAACTGTGAACCTGCCCCGGCGACAGAAAGAAAAGGCTGCCTTCCGAAACTTCATATTTCTGAAAATCAATCTCGTGTATTCCAGTTCCTTTGGTGAAAAGAACGGTGACATAAAAATCATGACGGTGCGGTTTCTCAATGTGTTTATGACTGGAAACCAGATGATCTTTCATCGTATTGAAATAAAAATCTGAGGCATTCTTTTTCGAAAAAAGATCGATATGAAGCACTGAGATAGAATTCATTCTAAATTTTTATCAAAAATAGTCAAATCGGGGTTAATTTGTTTTTAAATTTAATCAGGAAAGTAAAATTTCATTGGTTTCTTTAATTAAAGATTCCATTAATGTGGATGCTTTTTTATGTTTTAAAATGGGAGCGATTTGTCCTGACCAGAAGAAAACCAGTTCATGTTTCTTTTGTTCCAGAGCTGCTTTTCTCATCGATGAAATAAAAGTTGTCTGTAAAGGAAACGGCAGTGTCTGATCTGTTGCAGTCAAGAGCTTTCTTGTGATTTCTGTTGTAATTCCGCGTCCTAATCTTCCGGTGTATGCTCGGGAAAGGGTAGTAGATTTTGCTGCTTCTGAAAACAGGAATTCTTTATGAATCGGCAACGCTCCGGATTCTTCTGTTGCTAAAAATGCAGTTCCGATTTGTGCGGCTTCTGCTCCCAAAGTCATTGCTGCAGCGATTCCGCGACCGTTGGCAATTCCGCCGGCGGCAACAATCGGAGTTTTCAATTTATCTTTAACCAATTGAATTAAAGCGAAAGTTCCCGTCGTTGAAAGTTCGGCTTTATCCAAAAACGAAGGTCTGTGACCGCCACTTTCAAAACCTGATGCGACAATCACTTCTACACCGATGTTTTCCAATGCAATGGCTTCGTCTATAGTTGTGGCATTTCCGACAACGATTGTTCCCTGGTTTTTCAGTCTTTCAATAATATCCTGATCTAAAAGCCCGAACATAAAGCTGAAAACTTTAGGTTTAATATCAAAAATAACCTGCAGCTGATTCTGAAATCTCGACTCAAAAGAGGGTGGGAGCGCAGGAACTTCAATATTTAAACTGTCATAATAGGGTTTGAAAATTTCAACCGCCTTTTTGTATTGATTTTCAGTGTGTTCCTGATTAATAATGTCATGGTCGTTTACCCAAAGATTGAGATTGTAAGGCTTGTCTGTCTTTAATTTGATCTGTTTATCAATTTCATAAATTTCTTCGGGAGATGAAGTGTAAGCTCCAAATCCGCCTAATCCGCCTAGATTACTGACTGTAGAAGTCAATTCAACCGTTGATAATCCGCCACCAAAAGGTCCCTGAAAAATTGGATATTCTATTCCCAATAAATCTGTTATTCTGTTTTTATTCCACATGATTTTGATGATTTTGGTTTAAAATTTAAAATTAAAGTTCTACATCAGTTAATGTTTTATTGACAATGAGCCATTTACCATCAATTTTATAGAAAGTTATAAAATTATAGTAATTAAAATCATACATTTTTACATTTAATTTTGCTGTAGCAATCGTGTTTATCACATCGATAGAGATGATTGCCGGCTTAAAATCTTTCCCGGATTTTTGGGGACTCACTCTGCTTCCGACACCTTCAATATACTGTGCGGCGGTTTTGTAGTAAGGAACTCCTTTTATATCTCCGAAAAGTAGGGCATCTTTATGAAAAACCTGTTTCAAAAGCCCGGTATTTCCTTCATAGATTCCTTTAAAATAATATTGCTCGATGGCATTTCTTATTTCTGTTTCTTGTGCTGTGTCTGTTTTCATGACTTTGATTTTTTGAGCAAAGCTGTTTACCGGAAAGATAAACAGCCATGCAAATAATAGTAGAACTTTCATTTTTACAATTGATGACCGGCGCCCATTCCTCCATCTGCATTAATGATGGCGCCTGAGATAAATGTATTTTTAGCAATAGCATGAACCATTTGAGCGACCTCCTGTGGTTCTCCGATGCGGTTGATCAGATGAATTCCCGCATTATTGTCAATATTTTCATCGTGCATCGGCGTTCTGATCAATCCTGGTGCAACGACATTCACTCTGATATTGTCTTTTCCGAATTCTGCTGCCAGTTGCAATGTCAAAGCGTGGATGGCTCCTTTGCTTGAAATCGGTGCCGTTGACGGGGATTGTGCGATCGCGTGATAAACCAATGGTGTACCGATATTGATGATAACTCCATCTTTTTGTTTCTGCATTTGAGGAATTACGGATTGCGTTGTGAAGAATGTTCCTTTTAAATTGGTATTTAAAAATCTGTCTAAATAGTCTTCCGTAACTTCTAAAAACGGTTTATTCTCGTAAATTCCTGCATTGTTGACCAATACATCGATCGAACCGAATTTTTCAAGAGCAGTTTTTGCTAATTTTTCACCAACGGCTTTATCTGCAACGCTTCCCGCGACCATTGCAAGATTTTCACCTGCTCCCAATTCGTTATAAACCTGTTGCAATTTTAATTCTGTCTGTGAATTTATGACTACATTATCTCCTCTGTTAAGAAAATAACGGGCGATTTCTAAACCGATTCCTGATGACGCGCCTGTGACGATTACTGTTTGTTTTTTCATGTCTGACTTATTTTTTTTCAGTTGAAAATCCTTGTTCTTTCAAGACGGTAACCTGTTCCCCTGCATATCCCCAGTTGTCGTCTTCGATTTCATTGATCACGATGTGTGTCAAATGTGGATCTTTATTCAAAACTGTTGTTACAGCTTTATTAAGTTCTCTGATTAATTGTTGTTTTTTTTCGCGATTAAGATCTTCGCGCAAAACATCTACTTTTATGAATGGCATGATGTTAAATTTTTAAGGTTAATTTTAAATTTAGGTTAAATTGCTTCCGCAACTAGGTGAACATTCAAGTCAAAATTGTTGTAGATCAGTGTATCTCCAAGATTGCTGAAGAAATTTGATGATCTGAATTTGATATTAAATTTTGTTCTGTCGATAACAATTTTAGTGTCTAAAACTGCAACGTTGTCTGTCTTCACGATCTGTAAAGTCGTCTCAAGTGAATGTGTAATTCCTTTGATGGTAAGGTCTCCGGTTACGTGGTAAAAATTGTTTTCACCCGGTTCTGTGTGCTTGATCTCGAAAACTGCATCAGGAAACTGATCTGAGTTAAAGAAATCATCAGAAGCCAAATGACTCGCAAATTGTGCGTTTGTCTCAGAATCATCGATGTCAAGAATTTTAATTGATCTTGTGTTGATGACAAATTTTCCTGAAGAAAGAATATTGTTTTCAAAAGTGAAATTTCCTTCTTTTACTTCGATTGTTCCGTTGTGAGCTCCGGTTACTTTTCTTCCGATCCATTCAACTAAACTGTTTTCGCTGTTTACTTTAAAATTTTTTGTATCCATTTTGATTTGTTTTAAATGATGATACAAATTTCAGTCGATTGAAGGAAAAAGTTGCGTGACCTACATCACGAAATATGGGGAGTTTTTAAGGGCTGGAAGTTAGAAGTTGGAGGATAGAAAATATGGTGCTTGAAAGATTTATGTTAAAATCTAAGTCAGATTCGTGTTTAACAATCAGAAATTACCGTTTCAATAGTAACTTCCGGCTCCCATATTCTAGCTTCCAGCTATTTCTACTGATGAAGTCTGCTTAAAGTCTCTCTTGTAACTCCCAAATATGCGGCAATCAAATGTTTAGGAACTAAATTGTAGAGTTGAGGATACATTGCTAAAAGCTCTTCATACCTGAATTTTGCATCATTATTCATAAAGGAAAGAAGGCGTTTTTGGGCTGCGACATAACCTTTGTTCGTTCGCCACCTGAAAAAATGCTCGACTTCATGGATTTCTTTGCAAATCGTTTCTCTGTCTTCATTGGAGATCGATAAAATGCTTGCATTGGTAATGCAGTCGACATTGATGGTTGCTCTGTTTTTGCTGTAAAGCGCGTCAAAATCTGTTACCCACCAGTTTGGCATTGCAAACTGCAGGATAAACATTTTCATGCTGTCATTAAGGTAGAATGCTTTCAGACAACCGTCGATAACGAAATATTCATGATCTACGAAATCTCCTTCTGAGATCAGGCTTTGTCCTTTTTTTAAATTAATCATATTAAAATGTGAAAAAACATAATCAAACTGCTCTTCCGTAAGAGAAGTGAATTTTGAGATGTGTTCTTTCAATATTTCTTTGGCATCAACCATAATGGGAAATTTATATTCAAAATTAAGTCTTTTCTTAAAATAATTTTTACAAGAAGAATCTTTTTTTTGATTTTAAAATCTTTGAATTTTGTTAGGTAAAATGTTTCGTGTTCTTAAAAAAGGCTGTAGTATTTTTCGTACAGATTTGATTGTTGCTTTAATTGGCAAATCCTATACATTTGAAACATAAAATATTTTAATGCTAATGATTTTCTCCTTTTACGATTGGTCCCCCGATTTATTATTCTATATAAAAGTATAATGATAGTGAGAAAAGGCTTTTTTTCATCATTTTGTGTTTTTTCACCTCACTTATTTTGAGAGATTTTTATTTATATATAATAATAAACATTATTTATTTCAATAAGCGGATTTTTTTACTATCTTTGGAATGTCTTGAAAAAGACATTTTTTTTCATCATTTGTGTTTTTAGGCTTCCCGTAGGGAAGCTTTTCTTTTTTATGCTTCTTGTTAACAATTTAGTGGGATGATAAAACGTATTCATCCTGATTTCTTATAACAGAAAATTTTTTCATGTCATTTGTTTTTATAGGCTCCTAGTTAGGAATTTTTTTAATGATAGTCTTAAGTATTACGAGTGAATTATTCGATTGGGTTTGTAATGATTTTAGTACATCTTGTAGTATAAATACTACGAATTTTGGTGATATTACAATTGGCAAATCAGGTAATTTTGACAATTAAAGCAGGGTTTTTACTGTGGCTGTTATTTATCAGTTGTATGGCTGAAAATTAAAGTTTTAATAGCACAAGTTGGTATATGAATGGCGAAAAGTATCCTGAAAATTGTTGAGATTAATACTAAGAAAATTATTTAACATGAAAAAAGCAATTACATCTTTACTTATTGTGGCAGTAGGAATTACAAAAGTAGCGGCTCAGATTGGTGTAAATACAGAGAATCCGCGTACGACATTTCATATCGACGGGGCAAAAGACAATCCTGCAACAGGAGCACCCACAGCAGCACAACAGACCAATGATGTCGCAGTAACACAACAAGGGAGATTAGGCGTGGGAACAATTGCTCCTACTAACAGCCTTGAAGTAGATAGCCGTGTTACCGGGGCTTCCGGAGTGAAAATGACAAGACTTCCATCTACTGCAGTATTAGCAACGGATGCGAGCGGAAATGTGATCTCAGGTAATACAGAAGACGCAGGAGTTTCTGTAACAAAACTGCGTTTGGCGGTAGCAAGTCCGAGTTTGGTTTTAAACAGTGGTTCTGGGGCTTATTCCTTTAGGTATAATTCTACAACTACAGGCGGAACATGGCAGATAAGGATAAACACGGGCGCAACAAGACAATTTAATATTTGGGACACGGAATATAATGGACAAGCCGGAACCGGAGTATCAGATACAGTATGGCAGTTAAGAACTGTAAAAAACTTAACTCTGAATACATGGACAGCTTTAGACGATAATATTGCCGGTGGTGCTAATGAATACAATGTTTATCATGTTTATGATTTGAGTACAGGTACAATTTTGAGATTAACAGTTACACTTTCGAGTGTTTCAGGGATCAGAGAGTCAATGATTCTGGAAGAGTTTTAAATACTTTAAGATGGTTATTTGGAACGATAGGATAATTAAATAACGATTCTGAAAACACATATATGAAAAGACCTCTCAATCTGGAGGGGTCTGCTTTTTTAGAACTTAATTTTAGCATCCAATTTTGTAGTGTTTTTACTACAGTTTGTAGTACTATTCGTACAGGTTTTATTTTTTAAATAAATAATGAAACACGTATTTTTGATATATAAAAGCACCATGAAAAATTTTAATCAAATGATTCAAATAAAAGAAATTCCCTAAGTACAGAATCAGGATTCTTCACTTCAAATAGAAGATATTCTTTGTTATAAACTACTGATTTTCCTCCATTCATACTTTGTTCCCCGACATTCATAGATTAAAAAAAATGATGAAAAAAAATGGAGGAAATATTTTTTTATCATTTGTGTTTTGGACCTTCCTTTTTGGGAGGTCTTCTTTATTTCTTTTTACTATTCTAAATTAATCATAAGGATAAAAACGCTGCAAGTATCTTGTGTAAGAGCTTTTATGCTTTAGAAGTATCATTATACCCTTTCATATACGTCGACAGCTTACTTTCTGAAAATGTCAGGATGATTAAACTTTCTAATGCCATATTATATTTTTATTGATTAGTATTTCAAATTTAATTGATGTGTCAATTCAAAATATCTGTGATAAATGATTTTCTTGGAAGCGTTAAGTTGTTTAATGGATATTAATTTATTAGTATTGCTTTTTTTGTTAATTTTTTGATTTTAAGCTAATTATTTAATTGTAGCAATTTTAGTACGGCGCGTAGTAGTATTACTACAAACACTATTGTGTTTATGGATAATATTACTATAATTTTGATTACAGCCAATCGCATATATTAATAATTGATAGTTATAAACCTATTTTATAAAAAACATACTTAAAATTACTAAGAATGAAAAAAATTACTACTACTTTATTACTATTGGTAATAACAAGTTCAATGGCTTTGGCTCAAGTTGGTATTAATACTCCTGTGCCACAAGGATCCTTAGATGTTACATACCAACCTGCAAAATCGCCTGCACCGCAAGGTGTATTGTTCCCGAGACTTACGGGGGATGAGATACAGGCAATGACTGTAGGTACAGCACAAAACGGAATGTTTGTATTTGCTACTTCTATTCCCACAACGTCTATAGCCAGAACCAGCTTGATCACAGAATCTGGTTTGTATTACTATTTTGCAGCTGATGATAAGTGGCGAAATGTTAATCAAATAATTAATCCAAGTTCGTTATTCTCTACAAGTTACAGTAATACTGATGTTTTGGTAGCACAGTTTACGGGTGGAGCCGGCGGAGCAGATTATAATAATGCGAATCAAGTTTCTCACCTATTTTTTGTGAATGGAACTGAAACTCCTTTTAATGCTTCTCCATACGTGAAAGTTAGAACAGTTGATGGTAATCGCGGTCTTGATTTTTTGAAAACAGGTATATATAGTGTTACAATACAATTTAGTTTTGTTTATAATAGAGATGTTGCAGCGGATGGAGCAAATGATCCAGCTCTTCCCGATAGACTAGGAAGTCAGGTTACTTTTCAGTTGGTTCCTAATTTTTTAACTTCTCCTACAGTTGCTTATACAAGTAATATTACTCATAATATTGACTATAATACAATTAGACAAGGTTCCGGTCTTTTTAGAATGAGTGGCATTGCAGTGGGTAATCTTATTGTTAAACAGGATGGTGTAGTAAAATTAATACCCGAGGTTACAACCCGAGGTTACTGGCTGTCAACACAAGAATTAACTTCCACAGGTACTCTAAGTATGCATGTTACCCGAGTTTCAGATTATACACCATAATTAGATTTTAAATTAGACTTAGAACACATCTAATAACATTAAAATTTCATTTATCCTGGAACAATTTTAACCTCAATTAATCAAATCTATAATTTCTTTTCTCCATCCTACTTGTTCTCAAATTCATATTCCTTTTTCAAAAATGATGAGAAAAAATGGAGGAAATATTTTTTTTATCATTTGTGTTCCGGACCTTCCTATTAAGGAAGGTTCTTTTTAGTATCTGCTTTCACTCTAAACAGAAAAGTATCGACACAGCTATCGACAAATATCGACAATGCGAACAGTAGATTTTATATATTTGATTGTTATTTTTGTAAACATATTAATTATTTTGCATTTTTATAGTAATTTTATTTTGTTTAAAGTAAATTAATATGAAAATTTTTCATTTATATTTCCATTTCTGTCTTTTTTGATATGTTTTTATATCTCTGAAAAAAAAACGGATTTTTTTAATATTAAATTTTTAGTTAAAACTTGTAATAAAAATTTGACATAATGTAAAAAAAATACTACAAAAATGTAACATTTGTATATTATATTTGCACATAAATCTAAAAAATAACACAAATTATAGATGAAGTTCTACTACTTTGTTTTTGTATTTTTTTCACTTTTTTTTCATGGCCAGCAATATGCTTCCCAATGGTATGGTATGGATGAGGGCTTGCCGCAAAACAGCATAAAAGATATTATAAAAGACAAATACGGATTCATCTGGCTGTCGACTGACGGTGGTATTTTGAGATATGACGGAAAGAGTTTTTTATTGTTTAATGATTTTAAAATTGGAAGCTTAAGCTTTAAAGATTTCCTGGGATACGGAAAGGATGGAGAAATTATCTGTTTTAATAATGGTGAAAAAGAAGGGATATTAATTTCAAACAGAACAGTAAAAGTATTACCAGACCCTAAACTCGCACGCACTTATTCCTTAACGGAAAAATTTCAATACAAAAGGTTTTATAAGAACAGTCTCATTAATGAATTTTATCCGGATGTAGATTATTATTATATCAAAACCAATTCAGGAATCTATCTTTTTGACAATCAGCAGATCGAATATAAGGCGTCAAACGGATCCAAGAAAACGGTACAGCAAAACTTTCGTCATGCATTTCTTAAAAACGCTTTTGAGCAAAATAATGTAGTGTACATAGGCGATCCCAAAAACAGAAGGACGATGATTCTGCGAAATGGAACTTTATCTTATGACAATCAGCCGTCTTTATACAATGATCCTAAAACAAAAATTTACTGGCATCAGGGGACTAAACAGGTTTTTGTTATTAATAATGACAATATTTACATCAGCAAAGTCATCAACGGTAAGCCCGCTCTTACTTTTTTGATGCGATATAAGAATATTGAAGAACTGTTTTTATATTGTATGTTCTACGACGAAGAGTCTAATAAAATGTATTTTGGAAATGTCGTAAAAGGGCTCAATATTGTAAATCTTTCCAATTTCTATGTTTCTCAAAAAAATATTCCTTATTCCGGTGAGGTTTGTTACGAAGCTTTACCATTTACACGAAATTCTGTGATTACAAAGCAGGGAATTGAATATTTTAAAGACAAAACCAATGAATTATACTCTGCAAATCCGAAATATGATAAGCGCTATCTGGTTTATGACAATTCTTACAATCTTCTGTATGTAGAATTCAATAAGATCCACAGAAGATATAAATCCACATTATATAAGAAAAGAGATTCTATACGTTTTTTTGGAAAGTCTGTTGAAGGATTATACAAAATAGGTAAAAATTACGTCGTTAATATCCCTGATTACAAATGGAACTATTATCTGACGGTATTTCCTGATGATACATTTAAAAAAGCCAGAAATATTTTCAGATTTAAGGAAAACATAAATTTTGTTACAAATTATAATAACGATCTGTTTTATGTAGGAACCAGCAACGGAATTTATCTTTTGTCGCTTTCAAAAAATAAAATTGTAAAGTATTTGGCAAAAGATTTACCTGTAAAAGAAATTCAGCAGACAAGAGATGGAAATTTTTGGTTTACCACTCATAATAAAGGTTTGTATCTTCTCAAAAACAACGAGGTGATCAAGATGCCCGAGGATAAAGACGGATATATGGCCAATGCACATCATATTCTGGAAGATCGTCACGGTATATTTTGGATTTCTTCAAACAACGGGTTGTTTAAGGTTTCTAAAAAAATGCTGCTGGATTATGCTCAAAATAAAGATTCAAAAGTCACTTACTACCGCTACACCAAAGAAAATGGCTTTCTGAATAATGAATTCAACGGCAGCTCCAATCCAAGCGGAAATATTTTAGAAAACGGTGAGTTTGTCTTTCCTTCAATGGAGGGTTTTGTGTTTTTTAAACCTGACGAAATTAAAACCTATTATCCCAAAAGCAATCAGTTATTTGTTGAAAGGGCTAAAATAGGGAAGGAAAATATTAACTTTAAAGATACTCTCCGCATAAAAAGTGACTATAAAAATGCAGATATTTTTATTGATATTCCATACTATTACGATGTTAAAAATATTTATCTTGAAGCAAAACTTGAAAATAGCGGAAATAATAAATGGGAAGAAATAAAAAGTGATAAAAAATATTCGCTTAGTGCTGTAGATCCTGGAAATTATACACTTTTAATACGGTTTTTGGTGGGCGAAAACGGGAAATTTGCCTACAAAAGAGTTTATTTAGAAATAAAACCATTCTTTTATCAGACGATGCTGTTTAAAATTTTCATTCTGCTGCTGATCGCAACTGCAATTGTCATGATTATACAGATGAGGACTAACTTTCTCAGAATTAAAAATAAAAAATTAAAAAATAACCTGTACAGCACTAATCAGGAACTGAAAGAAACCAGCAACAACCTGGAAATCACAAAAAATAAGCTGAAAAATGAAGCCGAATATCAGCAGAAAATCATGGAAAGTATCAGTCATGATATCACAACTCCCGTGAGATTCATTGCTTTATTGTCACAAAAACTTAGTGAAGCGGAAGATGCCAAAATTCAGAAGAAATATTTTGATGGTATTTATAAAACTTCAGAACAGTTATTTAAATTTACATTAGGGTTAAAAGAATACACTGAATTGTACAAAGAAGAGAATATTTTTGATGAGGAAGAGCATTCTTTGTATGATTTAATTGAAGACAAAAAACTTCTTTTTGAAGAAATGGCATCGGACAATAATACAGTGATAGCCAATCTTTGTGATCCCCAGCTGAAGGTAAAAACCAATCAGAATATTCTTTCAGCCATTATGCATAATTTAATAGATAATGCAGTAAAAAATACAACAGACGGAAGAATTGTAATTACGACTGATTTTAAAAATGCTCAACTGGAAATAGGAATTTCCGATACCGGAAAAGGAATGTCTCAAAGCCAGATAGAGTATTATTCTCATGTCTTTGAAAGCATGGAAACGGAAAATTTTGTATTTAAAAATTATGGCTTAGGCTTGCACATGGTCATTCAGCTGAGCAAAAAAATTAATGCTAAAATAAGTTTCCATGAAAATACACCGAAAGGAACCATCGTGAAAATTTTTCTTAAAATTGACTGATTATGAATAAAAAAATACTAATTGCAGACGATCATTATGTGGTAAGACTGGGAACCGCATTGGTTTTAGAAAACCAATTCACCAAAATTTCAATCGATTACGCGGAAAACTATGATGAGGTAAGAGAAAAGCTGAATGCCGAAAAATTTGATCTGATTATTTTGGATATTGAGATGCCGGGAAGTACATTCAAGAATATGGTCAAAGAGCTGAAAATGATTCAGGAAGACCTGATGATTATGATTTTTTCTTCCTACAAAGAGAGTGTTGCGATTGAATATATTCAGGAAGGAGCAGAAGGATATTTAAATAAATTAAGCAGTGAAAAAACTTTGATTAAGGCGGTACAGTCAATTTTTGAAGACGGATATTATTATCCTCTTAAGTTGGTAAAACAGCTGTCAACCCGTCCTCAGAAACAGCAATTGGAACTAATCTTGTCCGAAAGAGAAATGCAGGTTTTCAACCTTTTGGCTGAAGGAAACGGAAATCTTGAAATCGCGAATATTCTGGAAATTCAGATGACAACAGCAAGTACGTATAAAAGAAGGATTTATGCTAAATTAGGAGTGAATAATCTTATTGATCTTCTGAAGATTTATAACAACCAGAATCCGGAATAAATTGTTACTACTTCAGAAAATATAAAAATGACCTACCGGGTTTTACTCCGGCAGATCGGAATGAAAAAAGCGACAATTACTGCTAATAATTGTTTTACTGTGTCCCTTATTACAAGCTTTTGGTCATTTCCTATATGCTGTTTGAATTGTTTTACGGATCGATGACATTACAATAATGTTGCTCACATCAATGCCGTAAAATTTTAAATCTGAAACAGATTCGCATACAGATACAAAAGTATCATCATTAACTCAATATTTTACCATTAGATCTGTACTAAGAACACTACCGCCTGTACTAAAATTACTACAAAAATGTTGCAAAAAAACCTTGTCTTAAATGATAATTTGTATGGAATTCTAAGTTAAATTTTGCTGTCTGAGTTTAAATAATTATTTTAAACGAAGAAATGAGAATATTCATCATCATCTCTACTAACAAAACTTAAAATACCACGACTCATTAAAAAAAATCAAATTATGGCATATTTAGGAATTATTATTTTCATCGGATTGGTTACGCTGTTTGCATCGTTTTTTACGGTAAAACAGGAAACGGCTGCAATTGTGGAGCGTTTAGGAAAATTCCATTCAGTCCGTCATGCAGGGTTACAATTGAAAATACCTTATTTAGATAAAATTTCAAAAAGGATGAACCTTAGAATCCAACAGTTGGATGTAATGATCGATACTAAAACGCTGGATAATGTTTTTGTGAAAATGAAGATCTCCGTGCAGTTTCAGGTGATCAGAACGCAGGTTGGAGATGCATTTTACCGATTGGAAAGTCCGCACGACCAGATCACTTCTTATGTTTTTGATGTTGTAAGAGCAGAGGTTCCGAAATTAAAATTAGATGATGTTTTCCTTAAAAAAGATGATATCGCTGTTGCAGTGAAGGCCGAACTTCAGGAAGCCATGCAAAGCTACGGTTATGATATTATTAAAGCCCTGGTTACAGATATCGATCCGGATGAGCAGGTAAAACATGCTATGAACAGAATCAACGCTGCAGAAAGAGAAAAAACAGCCGCAGAATACGAATCTGAAGCACAGAGAATCAGAATTGTAGCCGTTGCAAAAGCGGAAGCTGAATCTAAAAAATTACAGGGACAAGGGATTGCAGATCAAAGAAGAGAAATCGCAAAAGGTCTTGAAGAATCTGTAAGAATGCTGAATAATGTCGACATCAATTCTCACGAAGCGTCTGCATTGATCGTAGTTACGCAACACTATGATACATTACATTCAGTAGGGGCAAATAACAGAAGTAATCTGGTTTTATTACCCAATTCACCAACGGCCGCCAGCGGAATGCTTAACGATTTGGTAGCTGCAATGACAACAGCAAACACAGTCGGAGAAATGACCAAAGGGAAATATCCGCCGCCACCAAAAGAACATGAACATTAATCAATAAAAAAACTCTCGGAATTTTCGAGAGTTTTTGTTTTATTTCTTAGTTTTTGAAACTTGTTTTACCAAAGTATATTTGATTGACGAGCCATCCATCGGAGGATTCGCAATTTTTTCGGTTTTTACCTTTAAGACATATTCGTAACCGGGTTCATAAGTAAATCCTTCAATATTACTGTAAAAATTGGTCCAGCTTCCGGATTGGGTTTCTTTCACCTGAAGGCATTTCATCGGTGCAACTCCCGTACAGTCTGCAGTTTGCGGGCCTACAATAAATGTTTTTTCTTCTCCGCCGGAAGCATTTGCTGAAGCTGTACATTGTGTAATGACAAGCAAAGCTGTAGCCAGAAATGTTCCTTTTACCATTGTTGCAATATTTCTCATAATCTTGATTTTAATGTTAGGCGACAATTTTTGTGCCGAAGTATTTCTTTGTATTTTACCGTGATTTTGCTCTTGTTTTTTAGTTTTTAAATAATTAATTTGAGCAACCTTAAATTTTTATACCAAATTATACCAAATCGTAAAATTTAAATATGGAAAATCAAATTCAAACGGAAAATTATAAAATTCAAAAACCTGAATCATGGGCGGGAAGTTTTGAGGATCAGGAACTCATTAATCGTATAAAAGAGTCGGATTTCTCAAATCTTCAGATGAACGAGGGAAGAGATTATTGCTTTTTTATCGATAAAAAATACCATACCAGTAACAAAGAAAACAGTGAATACGTTTGCATGGCTTACACGCTGAATGAGCCTGCCAATCTGGAAAGAGCCTCTGTTTCGGACATTGTTGTAGAAGAGAATGAGGTGTATAATATTCATAGGATAAGCGTTTTAAGAGAAGGAATTATAATTGATAAAATTCCTGATACCAGCATCAAAGTTTTAGACAGCGAGAATCAGAGCAGCGGAGGAATATTAAGCAGCAACAAAAAAATTAATATCACCATTAAAGACTTAAGGCTGTATGATGTGTTGATTTTAGAGGATTCCAGAGTAAAAACATTTACAGACCGCGATTTTTTAAGAAAAGAATTTTCAAAACATGTTTGGGTGAGTCCGGACAATTATTGGGCTTACGGAAGCTATTCATTTACTTTTATTAATGATAGGGAACAGACGATTGCTTACAAAAAAACATTTTTCAGAGATGAAAAGGGGAATGTTTTAATTCCGGAAATCAATTATTTAGAAAAAGGGGAGAAGTTTGTCTTTGAACAACAAAATTATATTAATCCTGTCGATGCCAACCGCGAAATTTATCCTTATATCGATTTTGCAACGAAAAGCAACTGGAGTGAGTTGTCGAATTATTTTGCTCCGATTTATGAGGAAATTTTTAAAAATGCTTCATTACCGGATTTTGCTCCGAATTTAGTTGAAAAATTAAATGCCATTTCAGATAGGGATGAAAAAATTCAATTCGCGATTGAATATGTTCAGAATAATATTTATTACATCTTCAATGCAGATGAAATGAATGGTCACAGACCGCAAGAACCTGCAAAAACGTATGAAACAAAGCAGGGAGATTGTAAGGCGAAGTCTGTTTTACTGAAAGTTATTTTAGATTTCATCGGCGTAGATTCTTCTATTGTTTTGGTGAATTTTCACACAGATTTTTACATTAAATATTATCTTCCGTCGTTGTTGACTTTCAATCATGCGATTCTGAAAATTAATGATAAAGGAGAAGAATATTTTATAGATGCAACAGTTCGTGATGAGTTCGGATTGCTTGAAAACCGTGGATTCATCTATTTTATGCATTATCTTGAAGTGAAGCCGAACCAGGAATTAAAGGAAAGAAAACCACATAAATTCCCTTATTATTGTATTAATGAAAAAGTTGAATTTAATACTAAAGAAACGACAGGAAGCTTACAATTAAACACAACTTACAAAGGGAACCGCGCTAATGCAATGCGCAGATATTTCAAGAATACGAACAAAAGAGAAGTGGTTGACAGCTGGAATAATTTCCTTTTTTATAGCTTAAATTACTCTGGCGACAGAAACGGAACTGATCTTAGAAATGTCTTCAAAGATGCATCAATAGATATTGTAAGCGATGATAAAAAGCTGAATGAGTTTACAATTCAATACAAAGCAACGGTTGAAAATCCGTATTTTGTAGATCCGCAAAAGAATCGTTTTTTAATGTATTTTGATCGTAACGTGGTGAAAGCAAGCGCAAGGGATTTTATGCATAAAGATATTTCTTTCTGGCATAATTTCGACAGTGAAAAGTACGAAATCAGTCTTAATACAGATCAGAAAATCGATACGGAAGAAAAATATACCGTTCAGGAAAGTACGATCAACAATCCCTATTTTGATTTTACAAGCCGTAAAAAAATAACTAAAAACGGCGCAACAGTTATTATTGATTACAAACCTTTGGTTAATCTGGAAATTCCACAAAATGATTTCGAAAAATTCAGAACAGATCATCATCTAGTGGCTGACAGCAATTTCGGATTGGGAATTGATATTATTGAACCGGGGTTAATGAATATGCTTAAATTTAGCTTTAAGAAGAGGTTTAAATAAGCTAGCTGGAAGCGTGAAGATTGAAGATGGAAGTTGTAGAGCATATAGTATTTGCGATTCGAAATTCCCCTTCCTTGAAGGGGTGGATTTTTGTGAAACAAAAAGACGGGGTAGTTAAATTAAAACAAGATTTTAAAGATATTCATTAAATTTTCGGCGGGTTTGCAAAGCAAACCCGCCGAAAATTTTATACTATAGATTTATATTTTAGTCAACTTTGTTTAGATCCTTTCAGGATGACAAACTGAGCGCTATTTTAGTCTAAATAATCATCCTGTTTGTCATCCTGTAAGAATAAGCAATGTCTACGTTTCGGCGTGGACTTGTTTATTTGTATACGGGTATACCAGTACCTCTCCTACAGTAAATAAAGCTCCACGCTTTCTTATTTTTAAAATTCAATCCAACCATAACAAATAAAAATGCATCTATAGTATAACACGACATGGTTTGTCGCCTTGCAGGATTATATTTGTATTCATCTTAAAAACCAACATATTATGAAAGAAAATAGTAAAAACCTTTTTGTCGTGAATTTAATTTTTTTTAGATTTGCAATGTTAAACAACACAAAAACACACAAAGATGAATAAAAAATTACTTTACCAAAGAGTGCATTTCCGATATGCACAATTCCGGGTTTATTTCTCATAAAAAATAATTCGATAAAAAATAAATATCACATCATATTTCAATGATGGATCAATCACTATTACAGTAATAAAAAAACAGAAAAAGTATGAAAAAACTTTATTTGACTGCACTTTCTTTAGGTGCAATTATAAATTTTTCTGCCCAAGAAATTATTTGGGAGAAGAATATAAAATCTAGCACTCAGGATTTTCTTTCGCAGGTTACTACCACCATTGACGGGCAGTATCTCATTTCGGGAAGCTCAATTCAAAGCAATAAGCTTCAGGCAGGAAGCAGTAAACAAAACATGGGCTACGACTATCATTTGGTAAAATTGAATCAGAATGGCGAGCAGGTCTTTGAAAAGTATTTCGTTGGAAATGGGCATGATTACCTTTCTGCTAATGTACCTACACAGGAAGGCGGAAATTTATTAGCGGGAACTTCTTATAGCGGAAAATCTTTGGATAAAAAAGGTTTAAGTAACGGAGGTTCAGATATATGGCTTATAAAAATCAATGAATTTGGAGACGAAATTTGGCAAAAAACAATCGGCTCATCAGCAGATGAAGAAGCACGAGCTGTTATTCAGACAACTGATCTGGGATTTTTTGTTGCAGGTAACGTACAAAACTCACCTAAAAATTACGGTTCAAAGGACATTTTAATCATAAGACTGGATAAGGATGGCAAAGAATTATCGCAGGTTATTTTAGGTTCTAAAGCGCTTGATGAGGTTGAAAAAATGATACCTACAAGGGATGGCGGCGCATTGCTTGGGATATACTCACGAGGTGGTATTGGAGGTTCAAAAAAGACAGAAAACTTTGGCGAAGGTGACAATTACATCATAAAATTGGATAAAAACGGCAAGGTAGAATGGGAAAAGAATTTCGGAGGAAAAGACGACGATCATTTGAGAACACTGGCTTTAACCTCGTCGGGATTTTTAATTGGTGGTGAGTCGAGAAGTCCAATTTCCGGTAATAAAAATGTTGGAACCACTGAGGGTACAGACCTTTGGTTGGTTGCTTTAGATGAAAATGGTAATGAGCAATTTCAAAAATCTTACAATTTTGGAGGCAGAGATATTTTAATGGGAATGAGTGTTTTACATTCTGCCGATGATAAAACATCAAAGGGCATCCTTTTAGGAGGCTACACGCAAGCTGAGGGAAGAATTCAGAGTGATGATGAAAAATTTTGGATGCTTTATCTTGATGAAAATGGCAATGAGAAGTGGCGAAAATACGTAAAAGGTGAGTCAAGTCAGAGAGAAGAAAGACTCTCGGACATCAAGCTAAACAGGGATGGCAGTATTATTTTAGCAGGAACCAGTGCTCAAACGCTTGGCTCTGAAAATTGGAAAATTGTTAAGCTGGGAGACAAACAAATCGACCAACTGATCGAAAAACAGGACATCAAAATTTACCCAAATCCTGTATCAGATTATGCTTATGTTGAAATAGGTTTTGATTTCAAAGATGCTGAGATTATTTTGTATGATATGTCTGGCAGACAACTCCAAACACTCAACACAAAAAACAAAATAACTAAAATTAATACCCAACCACTCATTCAGGGAGCTTATTTGGTTACTGTTAAGACTGATACCAATAAAACGGCTAGTGCTAAATTAATTAAAAAATAAAACACATGAGAAAAATATATTTATCAATATCATTATTATTGTCTATAGCCGCTTTGGCACAACAATCGACAGGGACATCAGATGTTCTCGAAAACAAATTAGATTTTATAAACAAAAACACCACTCCTCCTGTTATATGGTCATTTAAGGATTATACCAAAGAAGGGAATGTTGAAGTATCAACCGGTACATTTGGAATATCCATTCCATTTTTTGAAATTAAGGAGGAAAATTTAGACATCCCAATAGGCATAAGCTATAAGACTTCCGGAGTAAAAGTACAACAAAATTCTTCTGAAGTAGGGATTAACTGGGAACTGATGGCGGGAGCCGCCATTACCAGAACCGTTAAAGGTCATCCTGATGAAAGAAAAGACATCTCTAATCCGGCTTCATTAGGAGGTTCACAAAGATATATTTTTGCTCGTGGAGCAACACCAGAAAAATTAAATAATTACTTTGATAATGGAACAGTAAGAGTTTTTACAGCCTCAGCCGCTCATAACGGATACATTTATACTGAAAATGTTGCTAGGAGTATTCTTAATCGAAACAGAGAACAGTTTCCAAGATCAGGTTATGTCCCTCCTAATGAAAGAGAAAGTTCCATAGCTCAGGTAATGTATGAAACAAATTTTTTTGGTAAAGATGATTATGAGCAGGATATATTTACCGTAAATCTGGGTAAATCATTATTCCATTTCAGCTTTAAGCTTGCCACAGCAACGGTTTATGACATGGAAACAGGACTGACACGTGTTGAAGGAACTTCTCTAGATGAAAAAGGATATAGAATTACTGTATATATAAGCAACCCTGCAATTCTTCCCTATGATAGCAGAACCAACATTATATCATCTATTATTATAAAAGATAAGCAGGGAATTGAATATCGGTTTTCAAACTACGAGAAAACAGAGAATGAATATATTTTTGATTATTACAGATATCCTTTTTCTCCATGGATAGGCTCAGAAGCTTCTCCTGCAATTATTTTTGGAGATGTAAATATGAATAGTAATGTTAACAACCAAGAATATCGTAATCAGGTTGTTCAACATCTAATGAAGGAACTCAGTGTTAATAAATGGAATATCTCAAAAATTATTTTACCTCGTGGAAAAGAAATTAATTTTACATATTCAACATCAACGTTTATTGAAAATAATGTTCAACAAAGAATTCATGATGGAGAATTCCTTAATTATGAAAACAATACGAAACCAAAGTTTAATGCACGATTTCATGATGTAACTAAAAATTACACCTATAAAAATTATCTGAACTCTATTAATTCAGACAATTTTAAAATTGATTTTGAATATGATTCCTACAGACCGGATTATTATCAGGGGGGATTCAGCCTTAATAAGGTGACTGTAAAGAATAATTTAAATCAAATTGCGAAAATATTTAAATTAGTTAAACAATTTTCGAATGCCGAGCAGGTGGACGCTTCTGATGATTACAGGATGTTCCTTTCTGAATTACAGGAATGGAATACAGATAACACTTTTAATAATAAATATTCTTTTTCTTATAATAATCCGGATAACCTACCCTGCAAAAATTTTCTGGCGTATTCGGATCTGTTTGGATATTATTTAGGAAATCGTGGAAATCCGGGTACTACAACAAACTTAGCGTTCCCAATGGTTTATTTATATCCTTATGAAAATCATGGCGAAAGAATTTCTTATGAACCCTATTCAGGATCAACTGCCGTACAGACCAACGGTGTTGACAGAAGACCTAATGGAAACCAAGTTTCTTTAGGTGTTTTGAATAAAATTACTTTCCCAACCAAAGGAACTTTAGATATAACATATGAACCTAACACTTATTATTTTCCAAAAGGTCAGAATCAAAGTCCTTATGGTCCCGGAGTAAGGGTGAAAAGATTAGAATATAAAGATGATCAGCAGCAAAAATTGATCAAAGAATATTCCTATAACTCCGGCGGTACTTTATTATTCAAACCATCTTATGCTTATATCGGAAACTTTGCTGATAATAATGCATTCAATCAAGATATAACTATTGGAAAGAATGCTGTTGATTTTATGAACTTATACCGTGGAGGTAGTGGATTTTCTACAACAGGAAATAAATTAAAAAATGAAGGTCTTTCAGATGCTGCGGTCATAAAAAAAATGATCATTCTTTCAAATAAAAACATCGGTCCTCAATTTGATTTGTTTGGGAGAGAAATAATCTATACTAATGTTCTGGAAAAAACCATAAATACCACAAATCAATCTGAAAGTTTTTCTAAAAAATATTTTAATTATTATGAAGACAATTCCCCTGAAGTGAATGTAGTATCGGGACCGACTGATGAAAGTACATTTATTCCACCGGCTTCTACAGCTGTGAGTATTGAGAGGCTTCCCTGGAAACTCTATAATGTTTCTGATACTCCTGTAAAAATGTCTTACGGATTTGCCGAAAAAAAAGGTAAAAATATTTTTCCTTTTCCTGACAGAGATTATTTTGGACTAAATAATGAGTTAAAAAACGGAAAAACCTATTTAATAGAATCTTTTGATGCAAATAATAACAAAGTGTTATCAGAAGAATTTGATTATGATTTGTATTATGATCCCAATCGGAATATAAGTGATCTCAAAAGTTTTAACATACAGCTTGGAACTTTAGCTACTCATGTTTATGATTCAACTGATCCACAAAAAAAATTTTTAGAAGACATTGCACTCAGCCATTATTATAATCGTTTTCACAGATCAATGTTTTATTATATTACTAAGGCTAATTATTATGAACGATCATTAAGATTAAAATCAACAAAAAGGACTCAATATTTTCCATCGGGAAACTCTCTTCAGGAAATTACCAATTTGGATTACAGCCCTTACCAATATGACCTTATTTCTCAGAAAAGTATGCTTCCTGAAGGAGGTACTCTAGAAAAACGTTTCAAATATATTAACGATATATCACCCGGTAATAATGATTATACATCTTTTGGATTAACAGGTATCCCACTAGTTATTGAGATTTTTAAAAATAACAAACAAACATCTAAAACTAAAGTTGCTTACGGTAGAGATTGGATAGGTCATGAACATATGCTTCCTTCGAAAATTGAAAGCATCAAAACAAGTACAATCAATGCTTCAGAAGAAATTGCCAATCAAATGAATATTACCCAATATGACAATAGAGGAAATATTCTTGAATATAGTACAGAATCTAATATTCCTACAACAATGATATGGGGATACAATCAGACCTTGCCAATCGCTAAAATAGAAGGTTCTGCTTACAGTAATATCAATCAATATACTGCTGATATTATTGCAAAATCAAATGCTGATACAGATTTGCCAACGGAGCAGGCATTAATAAATGCACTTGATGTCTTTAGAAAAAATCCGGCTTTAGCCAATTATCAGATCACTACCTATACATATAATCCCTTGATTGGAGTCACAAGTATTACTCCGCCATCAGGAATGCGAGAAATATATATTTATGATACAGCTAATAAATTAAAAGAAGTGAAACAAATGCAAAAAGACAGCAGTGGTAATTTCATTTATAAAACGGTGAAGGAGAATAATTATAACTATAAACAATAAAACTGAAATTTAAATTTTAGAAACAGTACAATGAAAAATATTATATTATTTAGCATTTTGTTTGTAGCAAATATTTTTTATGCACAGACATCACCAACGAATACAGAAAACTATGTTTATTCCAAAACATATTTATCAGATCCCACTCTTCCAAATCCGAAAACAGCGGAGAGTATTCAATATTTCGATGGATTAGGGAAACCAAAACAAATAGTAAATATAAAGGCATCACCGCTGGGTAGAGATGTAGTTTCTCATATTGAATATGATGGATTCGGAAGACAAACTTTGAATTATCTTCCGGTACCACAGTCGGGAACACAAAACGGAGCTATTTATACGGATCCTTTAAGTAACTCTACTCAAACTGATATTTATGGAGCTGAAAAAATTTATTCAGAAAAGATTTTAGAAAGCTCTCCGTTAAGCAGAATTCAACAGCAAAAACAGGTTGGAACAGATTGGGCTACTAAACCTGTGAAATTCGAATATAATACCAATAGTAATGAAGATTATGTAGGAAACTTTGTTACTGTTACTACATGGTCCAATGGTATAACAACATCAATTGTAAAAACATCGGACAGTTTTTATTTTGGAAGTGGCAAATTATACAAAAATACATTTATCGATGAGGACGGAAATAAAACTATTGTATTTAAGAACGGACAAGGACAAGCATTATTAATAAGAAAAGTTTTAAGCCCAACAGAAAATGTAGACACCTACTATGTTTATAATGAATATAGCCAGTTAGCATTCGTAATCCCCCCAAAAGCTGTTTTTGTCTTTTTAAATGCAGCAGGCAGTAATGCTGAAGTATCAAGTGATATTTTAAATAATTTATGTTATCAATATCGCTATGATGGTAAAAACCGCTTAGTAGAAAAAAAACTTCCGGGAAAAGGCTGGGAACAAATGATTTATAACAAAAGAGATCAAATCGTTTATTCCCGTGATATTAATCTTAAAAACGGGATAGATAATTTTGTAGCAAATGAAGCATGGGTTTTTACTAAATATGATAAGTTTGGAAGACCTGTTTATACAGGGATTTGTAGAGATGGTACTCCAAGACAGATTATCCAACAAGCTGTAGATAATCAAACTATTGATTATGAAACAAGAGGAGGGAGCCTTAGCATGAATGGGATGACTATAGAGTATGGTAACACTTCTTATCCGACTTATTTGGACAAGATTCTTACTGTAAACTATTATGATACCTATCCTACTGGCACACCCACAATTCCTACACAGGTGTTAGGTCAGGACGTATTGACCCAAGATGCTCAGAATTCTTCTATTAGTACTAAAAGTTTACCAGTAGCTTCTTATGTAAAAAACATTGAAGATGATAACTGGACTAAAGATTATATTTGGTATGATACACAAGGAAGAGCAATTGGAACCCATTCCGTCAATCATCTAGGGGGTTACACAAAGACAGAAGCCGAACTTGATTTTACAGGAGTTCCAAAAAAAACAAACACCTATCATGTAAGAAAAATGGGTGAAATTGGTGTGATTGTAAAAGAACGTTTTGTATATGATCCTCAATACAGACTACTTCAGCATTATCATCAGGTTGACAATAACCCCGAAGAACTATTAACAGAGAATACATACAATGAACTTTCTCAACTAAAAAACAAGAAAGTAGGAAACAATCTTCAAAGTATTGATTATGCCTACAATATCAGGGGCTGGATGACCGAGATCAATAAAGACCAGATGTCACTTCCTGATCTAGGAGGAAAATTGTTTTCTTATAAAATCAAATACAATCAAAAAGACGGAATTACCAATCCTGATAATGCTTTATTCTCAGGAAAAGACGTAAAACCAAAATTTAACGGAAATATTGCCGAGGTAGATTGGAGAGCAGTTGAGAATATTGGAAATAATCCTTCAACTACACCGAAAAGATATGGTTATGCCTATGATAATTTGAACAGATTAACAGCAGGATATTATCAAAACCCGAACAATCCGTACAGCAAAGAAAACACAGAATCTCTAGCTTACGATTTGAACGGAAATATCAGCACGCTTTATAGAACTTCTGTACTGGAATCTCCAAGTAATACGCCTAATCTAATTGATAATTTACAATATACCTATGCAGCGGGGGACAATAAATTAACAAGCATTAATGATAATTCTCAAAACCCGACAGGTTATGAAGGTGGAGGAAATCTAATCGGTTATGATCTCAACGGCAACATGACAAGTATGCCGGATAAAAATATTAAAACGATTTCTTATAATTTCCTTGATCTTCCCAAGAGAATCGAATACGGAAATGGAGGCATAGCTATTGATTATAAATACAGTGCCGATGGAATAAAACTTCAGAAAGTAAGCCCAAAGTCCGAATGCGGCATTATAGATTGCTATACAGTAACGGACGTAACCGATTATTTAGATGGATTTCAATATCTAAAAAGCACCATGTCTAATAATGGAGGCGGAAGTCCTGAAATGCTCGCTCTCTCTGCCAAATCGGCAAGAGCTATGGAACAGCAAGCATTTTCATTGGAAGGGCGAAGAACTCCACCTCCTGCTAAAACTGCTGATTTACAATTTTTTCCAACCGAAGAAGGATTTTATGATTATACAAAAAATCAATATATTTACCATTATAAAGATCAGATAGGAAATGCAAGGATAAGTTTTGGAAGAAACAGCGCAGGCGTTCTTGAAATCACCGATAACAATGATTATTATCCTTTCGGGATGAATCATCTCAAAACAGGATCTGCCTACTTTGGACAGGCAAGTTATAAAAACTATAAGTATCAGGAGCAAGAATTGCAGGAAACAGGTTTTTATAGTTTTAAATGGCGTAACTATATGCCTGATGTAGGGCGATTTTTCAATGTCGATCCTTTAAGTGAAACCTATGCTTATCAGTCTCATTATAATTTCTCAGAAAACAGAGTTGTTGATGCAAGAGAATTAGAAGGGCTTGAGATGAAACCAATAAATTCCGCGGCAAGCTTTGAAGGAATGTCTTTTGACGGAGGTGTTGAGAAGTTTGAATCTTTTGCTAATGGAGAGAAAGGAGCTTTGATACAAGAGATTGTATTGGATGGTGGGTCAAAATCTAATTTTACAGTTGGAGATGCCGTAAGAACTGGAGCTGGTTTTGTTCCGATAGTAGGAAGCGGTCTTGATATGTATGAAGGAGCCAGAGATGGTAATTGGGTGCAGTTTGGTTTCGGTGTAGGCGGCTTGGCTTTAGATATAGCTACATTGGGTGCTGGATCAGTCATTAAAGGAGGTGTGAAAACTCTTGGTACTCATTTGGTTGAAGAAGGCATGGAGAAGGCAGCGAAAGAGGTTGCTGAATCAGTAGTAGAAAATGAAACTAAAAATTTAGCACTAGGTTTAGATGATGATTTATTTACTTTTGCAGAACATCATGGTTTTGATACTTATAGAGATTTTTCATCAGGATTTCAAGAAGACAAAATTTTAGATGCAATGAATAGTTACGACAAAATACATTTTAATACTACTGGATTTGGAAAAGTTAATTTTTCAAGATTCAAGCCAGATGCACCTCTTTCTTATAGAAATTTTACGAATTGGGAAATGCATACTATTATGAATAATCCAACTTTATTAAAGAAGACAACTTTCTATAATCAAGCTACTAATGGAGGCTATAAAATTTTAGATAATTATTCACCATTTTTTAAATAAAAATTTAAATATGATATTTTATTCAAATAGAAATTTCAAAATTTGGGCATATACTGTAAGTCATAAATCATTATTATTGAGAAGTTATCTTCAATTTCATGATGAAGAAGGGTATTCGGAGGATACTTCTTATAATATTGATTTAGAATTTTTATCTGTTGAATATATAGATTTACAAACAGGCCTAAGTTCTATGTCAATATCAATTATAGAAAAAGAAGATTTACATTTTGATTTGAAAAAAAAATTTAATCTTTTTAAAGGGAAAATTTTTGAAATACTATCAGATAATGGACGGTATTATATAATTGCTGACAGTTTGCTTATTGGAACAAATAAGTGGGTACAAGAAGATAGAATTTTTAATTATGATTTAAATCTAGATCATGATAAAATAATATTATGTATTCCGCACTAAATAGTGTTAACGTTTCAGATGTGTTAATTTTTGGAGTTGTTACCTTTTTTAGGACAAAAAGTTTATACTTCTTATACTCTCTAAGTTGAGAGAGTATTATAAAGAATTAGGGTATTGAGATTCAATACCCTAATTTTAAAAATATAGGGACTATAATCGGATATTTTACGATTGTAAAGAACTGGTGTGGTAAAGTAGGTTTTAGAGTTGAATTTGATGCTCGCAGTGGTGCGCATATTAATGTTTGGTCAGGAAAGATGAAAGGACCACATTTTCAATTTGGTAGTTCAGAAAAAACAGTAAATAAAATTATAACTAGATTTTCAAAGTAATGAAAACAGAATATGACAACGAGTTATTAATAAAACTCGAATTAGAAATAAAAGAGAATAAAATAAATGTTCATGAGAATGTTGAGAGTTTTATTAATGAAATAGAAGCCAATTATCCAATGGGATTTAGTGGTATTGACTGGCTTGAAAAAAAACCTTTGCTTTTTGTTGGTTATAGTGATGAATCTGACCTATTAGAAAATATTGCTGATGGGTTTTCCAAAATGTTAAATATTTGTCCTGAGCTATTAGAAGAAAGAATTTTAGTTATTGGTGATGGATTAACCAATTTAGGCTATGAAATGAGATTTAATGATTTTATTAAATTAAATAAAATTTTTCTTACTATTCCTCAACATACATATATTTGGTTTATTGATTCCAAAAGATGTATCAATATAACATTTGAAAATGAAATGATTTTTGGGTAAAATAATTTCCAGATAGTAAAGATTAGAGTATTGGGTAATTGGAGTTGCTACCTTTTTTAGGACATAAGCTTTATACTCCAATCGAATGAAAGTAAAATAAAGAGTAGGTAAGTTTTTTACCTACTTTTTTATTTAAAATTGAAAGGTAGATTTTACGGTTTTCTTTCTAGTTGACACATATATTTACACATATAAAAATAAATATTATATAATATTTTGATTTTAAATTGATTAAATGCATTCAATATAGTTCTGAAAGGATCTAAACATCGCAATTAAATTAAAAGTTAAAAATTTTTATAACTTTTATAAAAACTATTCCCAAGGCTGTTTTGGTCTGGCAACTCCAATAAAGCTTTGCTTTCCGATCAACAGCTCAAAAAACAATCTGAAATCAGAAATCAATGACCATAAGGGATATTTAAAGGTTGCAGGTTTATTCTTTTCGATTAAAGCATGGCTTAACCAAGCAAAACCATAACCAAAAATCGGAACGTACCACAGGAACCTCTCTTTTCCTGAGCTGATGACATATCCGATCACGAAAAATACAAGCAATGTTCCGATAAAATGGAAGACCCTTGTTCCTGTTCTACTGTGTTCAGTAAGATAAAACTGATAAAATTCTTTGAATGTTTTTATTCTTTCAGACATGGCGTTTTTAGTTTAAGTTCATGGTACATAAAGCAATAAGTTCGCCAATTTTTTAAGCAAACCGCCAAAAAGCAAAAAAGGCAAAACTGCGATTAACAATTTTGCCTTTTATATTTTATTTCTAATCTTTTGAAAATTAAGCTTTCCTAAGCTTACTGTTTCTGTAACCGTAGCAGAAATAGATAATTAAACCTAATGCAAACCAAAGTCCGAACCAGAACCAGTTTTCATGGCTCATACCTGTAAGAAGATATAAACAAGAGCTTAATCCAATCAAAGGAATTAAAGAGAAATTTTTAATAAAAGTGAAAATACACAGAATTAAATTAATCAGAATAAAAACAAGAATAGAAGCTCTGAATTCACCATCTTTAGGGTCATTCCAATCGGTTAAAGAATTGAAGAATTCGGGTTGCCAGATGTAAAATCCGATTAATCCACCGATGAAAATAACAGGAAATATGATCTTTCCATTAATATAAGGAAGATGAAATCTGCCCTTGATCTTTTCTTTAGCAGGGAGCATCAGAACCCCAGCACAAACCAGCACAAAAGCGAAAATAGTCCCGATACTTGTAAAATCCAGGATAAAAGTTTTGTCTGTAAATAGGATAGGAACCCCTACCGCAATACCTGTAACAATGGTAGCGAATGAAGGTGTTTTATATTTTGGATGTACAGTCTTGAATTTTTCAGGCATCAAACCGTCACGGCTCATCGCGTACCAGATTCTCGGCTGTCCCATTTGGAAAACCAATAATACTGTAGTAATGGCAACAATGGCAACAAAAGAAACGGTAAGTTCCATCCATGCGACGTTAGCATTCGATTTTTCAAATATAAATGAAAGCGGATCGCCGATACCGTCGAATTTTCTGTAATCAACCATTCCGGTTAACACCAAGGTTAACGCAATGTAGATCACAGTACACAAGACAAGAGAAATGATCATTCCTTTTGGTAAGGTTTTCTGAGGATCTTTTGTTTCTTCTGAAAGTACGCTTAACGCGTCAAATCCGATATAAGCAAAGAAAACTCCGGAAACTGCGCTCATTACTCCAGCAAAACCGTTCGGCATGAAAGATGCAACATGAGTTTCTGGGTTAACAGGCGTCCAGTTTTCTGTATTGATATAAGCAAAACCAACTAAAATTACCAAAACGATTACGGCTAATTTTAAGATAACCAAGGAATTATTAAAGTTTTTACTTTCCTTTACTCCAACATAACATAACCAGGTGATTAAACCATTGATAACCAAAGCGGGAACGTCAACGATGAATTTTAAGCTTCCTAATAAAGGAGCTGATTTCCATGCGTTGACAAGGTCTTTGTTTTCAGAGCCATTCATGAAAGCTTTCTTAGCTTCTGTATAACTGCAGGTTAAATAATCAGGAATATGCATTCCCAATCGTTCTAAAAAGCTTGTAAAATAATCCGACCATGAAAAGGCAACGTAAATATTTCCGAAAGAATATTCCATGATCAAGGCCCAACCGATAATCCAGGCGATCAATTCACCAAAACTTGCATATGCATAGGTATAAGCAGAGCCCGCAGTCGGGATTCTACTCGCAAATTCTGCATAACAAAGCGCTGTAAAACCACACGCAAAACCGCATATCAAATATAGTAAGATCACGCCGGGACCGCCTCTGAAAACGGCTTCCCCCAAACTGCTGAAACTTCCTGCTCCGATAATAGCCGCAATACCAAAAAAAACGATATCCCAAACACCTAAAACTCTCAAAAGATTCGTGGAAGTATCTGTTTCTGAATAGTTTTTCCTTCTAAAAAGTTGATTCATCAATGTCTATATTTGATTTGAAAAAAACAAATGTAATTATTTCTGAGAAATAATTAAGATTTTCTTAAAGTTTCTTATGAGAAAGTTAATAAGTATTAAAAAATAATCCACATACTAACAATATGTTAAAACACTTGTTTATACAATATCTTTTCAATATTTTCGTTGATAAATTGTGGATAAAATTTACCTAAAATTTAAAATACCGGCCTCTGTTTTGGGCTTACACATTTTAAAATTTGATAATAAATGAAATCAAAAAAAATACTTTTAGCAGCAGCTGTATTTTATTTCGGAATTTCCGAGGGACAGCAGTCTCAATACTTTACCCAGAAAGAGAATTACAGGTTTAATCTAGCCGAAAACCTTTACCAGACCAAGATATACAACGCTTCTCAGTACGAATACGCAAGACAATATTTTTATAACCAAAATTTGTCGAGATCGAGAAAAGAAGCCGCACAGTTTTTTGATAACGTAATTGGAGTGATCCTTCAGAAAAATCATGCTGAAGAAGGATTAACTGCTTTTATGAAAGAATATCCGAATTCTGCCTATTTTGCTCAGGCCAATCTTCCTTTGGCGGATTATTATCTGGCTAAAAAAGATTTCCCGAAAGCGTTGGAAACACTGAAAAAGGTTAACCAATATCAGCTTTCAAAAGAAGAGAACACGCAGTATATTTTGAAATTAGGATACGCTAAATTCATGATGGGTGATTCTAAAGGGGCAACTGATGCGCTGGAAGAAGCTTACAAAACTGCCGACGAGTCTCAAAAAGGCGATATTGCTTATATGTTAGGACATTTGTATTATTCTAACAGGCAGAATGATAAGGCTTTCCAATATTTTGATTCTGTGAAAGATCAGCCGAAATATTCGAAGCTGGTTCGTCCTTATTATGTACAGATGTATTATAATGACAAGGATTACGATAAAGCAATTTCTGAAGGGAACCTTTTATTAAACGAAGATATTTCCGATGCTTATAAAGCTGAAGTTCATAAGATCATCGGTGAAAGTTATTTCATGAAAGGTGATTATACTTCTGCTTATCCTCACTTAAAAGATTATCTGAACGTTCAGCAAAATCCGTCTGAAAATGATCTTTATGAGATGGGATTTGTAGCAGCTCAGCTTAAAAAATATGATGAAGCGGTTTCTTATTATAACCAATTGTTAAACAGCAATTCCGCGTTGGCTCAGAATGCTTACTATCAGCTTGGAAATGCTTATTTGGCGGTTGATAAAAAGCAGGAAGCGCTTTCTGCGTTCCGTTCGTCTTATCAGATGAATTATGATCCTAAGGTTAAAAAACTGGCTCACGAACAATACGCAAAGTTAAGCTACGATATCGGTAACCCGTTTGAAAGTCCTTCAACAGTTATTCAAAATTATATTGATGAAAATCAGAATGCGGCAAATGCTGCTGAAATGAGATCACTTTTGGTGAAATCATATTTGTATTCAGGGAATTTCAAAGAAACGCTGAATGCTATTGACAAGCTTCAAAATTCTTCTCCTGACATCAATAAAGTAGATCAGGAAGTTTCGTATTTATTAGGAACGGAAGAATTTAATAAAGGAAATTATGATGAAGCCGAAAAATATTTCTTAAGAAGTTTAGAATTTAATATTAATAAAGAATTCAACAGCCGGGCTTTATATTGGTTAGGCCAGGTTTATTATCAGAAAGGAAATTATCCGTCTGCGATTGTTCGTTATGAAAAGTTGCTTACAGAAAATTTCCCTGAAAAACAGCAGTTGCCTTATGATTTAGGATATGCTTATTTTAAATCTAAAAAATTCGATCAGGCGGAAACTTATTTTAAGCAATATTTAAGCAATCCGAAACCTGAGTTTAAAAATGATGCAGAACTTCGTCTGGCAGATATTAATTATGCCAACAATAATCTGAACGAAGCGATCGCAATCTACGATAAAAACGAGGATGCAACCGACTATACTTTATACCAAAAGGCAATGGCTTTAGGATTTAAAGGAGATACCCAGGCGAAAATTACCAACTTAAAAAATCTTTTATCCAAATACCCGGATTCTGAATATTATGATGATGCGCAGTACGAAATGGGAACGGCTTATGCAGCTCAGGATGATTTTGCCAACTCAAATGATGCTTTCGGAAAAGTGATTAAAACTTCGTCTGATAAGGATTTGATTGCCAATGCATCGATTTACAGAGCTCAGAATTATATCGATCAAAATCAAAATGATAAGGCTTTATCTGAATTAAAATCTCTTGGAGATCAGTATAAAAATACGGCTTACGCAGAGAAGATCGTTCAGGCAGCTAAACCGATTTTTACGAAAAACGGTGATGTTGCGGGTTATGAAAGTTTCGCTAAAAATATCGGGGTTAATGTTGATGCTTCTGAAATTGATGAAATCAACCTTTCTACAGCAAAACAATATTTCACGAAGAAAGATTACAAAAACGCGATTTCTTATTACGAAAAATATTTAACGCAAAATCCAACGGGAGAAGGACTTTATCAGGCTAAATACGAGCTTGGAGAAAGTTATTATCAAACCAAAAATACGACAAAAGCATTGTTGGTTTTACAGGAAATTGCAAATGTTCAGAATGATTATCAGGATGATGCGCAGACCCGTTTAGCTCAGATTTACATTGCACAGGGTGATAATGCAGAAGCGAGAAAATATCTGGAAAATATCAAAAATTCTTCTGATGTCAACGTTAAAAACTACGCAAATGTAGAATTAATGAAGATGTATGCAGACGAAAAGAATTTCTCCCAGGCTGAAAAATTGGCAGATGCAGTAATTGCGAACAACAAAAATTCAGCAGCAGTCATTGAAACTGCAAAAGTGATCAAGGCGAGAAGTCTGATGAATTCAGGAAAAGATAAAGATGCGCAGGCAGCTTATACTTCCCTTGAAAAGTCTTCAAATACGGAAGTTGCGGCAGAAGCTATATATGTAAAAGCATTCTACCAAAATAAAGGAAAAGCCTTTAAATCTTCCAATGAAACAATCTTTAAACTGGCTAACAACTATGCTTCCGAAGAATATTGGGGCGCAAAAGCATTGGTTTTAATGGCTAAAAATTATATTGGTTTAAAAGATAATTATCAGGCAAGTTATACGTGCGACCAGATCATTGAAAACTATAAAGATTTCCCTGAGATCGTTGCTGAAGCTAAAGAAGTGAAGAAATCTATTAAAAAGTAAATGTACTATCGTATTCACGTAAAATATATTTATCATGAATATTTTTTACTAAATACTTAAATACAAGAAAAATGAATAAAAGAATTCAATTATTATCCATCATATTTTTAGGGTTTTCGTCGTTTGCGTTTTCCCAGATCAAAGAAGAAAAACTGATTCTTAATAAAAAAAGAGAACCGGAAGTAAAAAAGATCGAAAAAAAGAAAACTTCCGTGGAAACAATCAAGAATTATCCGCCGGAAGAGAAATCCCAAAATCCTGTAAAATATACCATTACAGACGTTCCTGCGGTTTCTGATTTTAAAACCTCAACGATTCAGGGGCAGGATGTTACGCCTAAATTTGAAGGGACGGCTCAGAATAATTATGTACAGTTTGGAATGGGTAATTTCGGAAAAATTTTAGGAGACCTTAATATTTCAAAAACGCTTGAAAATAAGTTGGAAGTTGGAGTTGATGCACATTTTCTGTCAACTTTAGGGCTTAAAAAAGAATACGAATGGGATTCTAAGCAAAGCGCTGCAACGGTTGGAGCTTTCTTAAATTCTTACGGAGATAAAGGGAAATTCAACTTAAATGCTGAATACGGTCTGCATAATAATAACTATTACGGAATTTATGCTTTACAGCCGGGAGATGTTGATCTGGATCAGAGAGTCAATCAGTTTAAGGTAAATGGATATTATGATTTTTATTCAAATGAAATTTTAAATGATGTAAGAGTAAAATCTTCATTCTTAAAGGATCATTTTGATGCTCAGGAAAACCAGGTTTCTATCTTGGCTAATCTTTCCAAGCATGCTGTAGAAATAGGAAAATCCGGGATTAATTTAAATGCAGATTTAGGTGTCGGATTAGAAGCTGTGAAGAGTGAATTTGCAATCAGAGATAAAAATACATCCAATTTTGTCAATACAAGTTTAGCTCCGAAAGTGACGTTCAGAAAAGGGGAGTCTTATTTGATGCTAGGTTCTTCTTTCTCGTTTTTGAATTCAAAAAATCAGAATGATCTGATGCCTGAACAAATGAAAAACAATAAAACGTATTGGTTTCCACAAGCGGAATTTCAATATGCTGCGGCAAAAGAATTTAAGTTTTATGGTGGAGTTGATGGTGGTTTAAAATTGAATACGTATTCAGATTTATATCAGGAAAATCCGTTCATCGTTTCTGATCAGTATTTAAGACCAACTGAAACGAAATACCATTTCTATGCAGGTTTAAGAGGTGATATTGACGAAACTTTTAAATATGACGTTTCTGCAGGTTACGGAAAAATGAAAGATATTATGTTCTTCAAAGCGAACAGCATATTCGATAATGATTATACGCTGAACCGCTCTGCATACAATTTCGCAAATACTTTCTCAGCAATTTATGATGATGGAAATGTGAGTGATATTAAAGGAAGCTTACAGTATTTTCCTTTGGCAAACCTAGTTTTGGATGGGGAAGTAAAGTTCACGAAATTTGATTTGAAAAATTACGAAGATATTTACAATGTACCATTGCTTACCGCAAGTATCGGTGCAAAATATACCATGCTTGATCAAAAATTATTGCTTGGTTTCAAAGGGATTTTTGCAAGCGACAGAACAACGAATTCATTTATGATTGAAGGAGTTGGAAGCCCGATGATGTATCAGTCAACAGAAGATACCAATGATAAAGTTGGTGGTTATGCAGATTTAAACCTTTCCGCAGAGTATAAAATTCACAAAAATTTCAGTATTTTCGCAATCGGAAATAATCTTCTTAACTCAAATTATCAAACGTACAAAGGATATAAAGTTCTTGGCGCTCAGATTTTGGGAGGAGTGAAGATTACGTTTTAGAGTTTGAAGGTGTAAGAGTTTTAGAGAGTTCTTAAACACATTTACTCTCCCGCACTAAAACCCAAAGCCGGCTGCATAGTTTAATGGATAGAACTTCGGATTTCGGCTCCGACAGTGAGGGTTCGAATCCTTCTGCGGTCACACAAAAAAGGAGACACTATTTGATAGTTGTCTCCTTTTTTATACCCTTAAAAAATCTTATTATAATGCGATTTCTTATCCTGTTTACTATTTAAATGCTATTGTGAAAGTTTGAAAGTAAACTCGTTTCTAGGATCTGTCTTATAGGCATTTTTCTGAGTAATCGGAGAAATACCAAAAAGAGGCGAGTACGTTTTTACTTTTACCGTTTTATTATCCGGATAGAACTCAATAATTCTCAGCCAGCCATCACCTCCGTTACCATCACGATGACCTCCGCCTTCACTTTGCATGTCAAAAAGCATCTGGTTCACGTTTTTTCCATAATTATTAGGATCTACACGGAAACCTTCACCAGAAATATGACCACTTAATACCAGCTCGAGATTTTGAGACGGCTGTATTAATTTTTGCCATATCTGTTCTCCGTTATTAGACTCCGGAAGCGCGATGGTTTTGGACTTTTGAGGAACATTGTTCACGAGAAAAGGCTCGTACATAAACCATGAATTCTCTTTATCCGTTCTCTTATCTTTCTCATTCAAAAAGGCATGGGTGATCAAAATTGATTTATGGTTTTTGTATTGAGGCATATCCAGCACTTTTTTAGCCCATTCCAACGTTTTGTTTCTCGGGGCAAATTCAAGGCTGAGAAATAAATAATCCTGGCCATTCAATCCTTTAAGTTCCAAAACAGAGTTTTCCATGCTTGGCGCTCCGGCATCATTAAAAAAATTCTGTGCTAAATATTTCTGATTTAAACTGTTAAAATTAGAAGGAAAAAACTCATTATAACGGGAAAATCTTCTTCCCTGATCATTAATACTAAAGTCATGATTTCCTGTTGCCGCTACATAGGGAACTTTTCCATTTAATCTTCCCAAGATTGATTGTATAGATTTCCACTGGTCATCTGCACTTTGGTCTCCGTCATATCCTTGATTAAGGATATTATTATGTTCCACTAAGTCACCAACCTGACAAACCATTTTAATATTAAGGGGAGAAATATTATCCTCAATCCATCTGACCATTAAATCTAAAATCGGTTGATTTTGGTTCCATTTGACATAATTTTGTGTGTCCGGGATCAGAATGATACTCCATGATTTTTCATTATCTAATTTGGGAGCCTGAAATTTTTCCTGTGCAAAAATCACTGCAGAAAGCAGCAGCAATACTAGTGATATATTCTTCTTCATATATTCTTTTTATAATTAATATCCGGGGTTTTGTTTTAAATTAGGGTTGGCATCCATTTCCGATTGTGGAATCGGCCAGTATTCATCTTTATTTATTTTGTAGACCACTTGCTGGGTTGTGAAAGATGTCGAAGCTTGTGAGTAATTATAGATAGGATTTGCACTTTCGTCAAAGCCTGTTATCACTGATTTGGTCCAGTTATTTGCGTTACGGTTTAAGTATAAATATCCGTTCATCACATTATTTGCAATGCCCCAACGTCTTATGTCATACCATCTTAATCCGTCATTTGCCAGTTCTACTTTTCTTTCATATCTAAGGGCTTTTCTCAATTCAACTTGTGATAATCCGGGATTTAAAGGTGGCATTTTTGCACGTGTTCTAATCTGGTTGATCGCATCATAAACAGAATTATCTAACTGATTCAATTCAATTTTTGCTTCTGCGTAAATCAATAATAATTCAGGTAATCTGAAAATTCCAACCCCTAAATCTGAATTTCCGCTTACTGAAGTAGAATTAAAGTCGGCAATATCAACCACTTTTCTCCATAAATAACCACTGAAAGAGCGGTACGCATTGGTAGCATCGGCATTGGTAACTTGTGTTGGTGCTCCTACTGACCAGTAGTTATTTACTTTTGCAAAAGATGTATTGGGCTCAAATTGATATCCTAAATACCTTGAATGCGGTCGTACAGCATACATATCAAGACGCGGGTCTCTGTTTTTAAACGGATTTGCCTCATCATACAGCGGAGAATCCAGTATTGATAAGCCATCTGTCATTTCATAAGAATCGATAAGATTTTGAGTAGGTCCCCAATAGCAAACTCCTTTGCCCAAACGAGATGCTGCATAATATTGCTGATTATGTAAATATCCGGGTACATTAATGTTGTATTCGGCAACCCAAATCCATTCTTTACTGGTCGTAAAACCGTTGTGTCCGAAAATATTACTAGGATCCGGCTCTCCTACGGTATGATCTTTACCCGCGTAATTCACAGAAGCATTAAACGGTGTCAAGCTGTACACCCCTGCCGATGCATCTAAAGCCTGTTTTGAAGTAACTGCTGCTGCTGCGTATTGTTTAGAATAAAGCTCAACTCTGGCTTTTAACATTAAAGCTGCTATACGAGATGCACGTACATTTCCGAACTGCGATTGTGAGATCGGAAGCTGAGGGGCGACAGCTCCAAGTTCGTCAATAATAAACTGCTGAATTTCAGCAACGGGTGTTCTGGGAACATTAGCATTCTCCAGCGTGACTGATGCTTTTATTAACGGAACATCCCCGTAAAGCTCGATAAGCTGGGAATAGCAGTAAGCACGGATAAATCTTAATTCCGAACCAAGCTCTGCTTTTTGCGCTTCGGTAAGCCCTGAAATTCCATCCAATTTATCAAGTACTGCGTGGCATCTCGCAATGGTCTGATAATGAACTTCCCATGGTTTTATGGCTAATGCATTGGTTGTTGTTAGAGAACTCGTGATAGGGGATGTATAATTGGTTCCCGGTCTTGCATACCCGATATCTGTAATATTATCCATTACGTGCCACATCGGAGTACTGGCAGCATCCAAAGTGCTTAAGTTTCTGTAAGCTGCAAAAAGTCCCATTTTCCCTTCCTCATAAGATGCGGGGAAAGTCCCGGATGTTGGTCCGTTAAGCGGTTCTAAATCCATATCGGAGCTTGAGCAAGAAGTGATTACGGCCAATAAAAATATTTTTAAAAAGTTTTTCATTTTTTTTATCATTAAAATTTAACATCAATACCAAATGAGTATGTTTTTACTTGTGGATAATAGTTTCCCCCACCCAGAGCAACACCGTCAGAACTTCCTGCATTGTAGTTGATTTCCGGATCATATCCTTCATAGAATTTTGTGGAAGTGAAGAGGTTTTGTCCGTTTACGTAGATATAAACGCTCTGCAGAAACGTATTATCGGTAAAAGATTTAGGCAATTCGTATCCGATCTGTACGTTTTTAAGACGCATATAAGCTGCGCTTCTCATCCACATGGTCGAGTTTTGTGTATTGTTTGTAGAAGTCAGAGATACACGCGGAAACTGAGCATTCGGGTTTTCCGGTGTCCAGTAATCAAGCTGCCAAGGTTTTACGGCACTTGAGTTTACCGCAGGAATTACGTAATGTGAATCCAGATAGCCGTCAACTTTTCCAACACCCTGTATTAAAGCTGATACTCTGAATCCTTTATAAGAAAGATCCATGTTAAAACCATAGGTATATCTGGGAATTGTACTTCCGATAATGGTTCTGTCGGCATCTGTAATCTTTCCGTCACCAATCGGATTTCCATTAGCATCAAAAGCTCCGGCAATATCCTTGTATCTGATATCTCCAGGCTTCAAAGTTCCGAATTGTGTCGGTCCGGCATCGATTTCCGCCTGATTTTGGTATAAACCATCAGCGATAAATCCATAAATAGAATTCACTGAAGAACCAACCTGCTGACGAAGAATCGTTCCGGAAGACTGACCTTTCATATCAAGAATTTTATTATTGACGTCAGAAAGATTGAAACCTATGCTCATTTTAAAATCTCCCCATCTTTCATTATACTGCGCACCAATTTCCCAGCCTTTGTTGCTTACGGTGGCAGCATTTTGAACGGGTGCCTGTAAACCTGTAAGCTGAGAGGTGTTTAATCGTAAAAGAATTCCGTCGGTTTTTTTATCGTAAATATCAAAAGTCAGGTCTAATTTTTTCCATAATGATACATCAACCCCAAGACCTGACATAGTGGTTTCTTCCCATTTCAAATCAGGGTTAGACATAATTAACTGTTGGATCGTCTGATACACTACGCCATTCATAGAAGTGCTTCCCAATGATAAGGGTTCTGAAAACGGATAATAAGAAGAACTGATATTCTGATTTCCTAATTTACCCCAAGATCCCCTAAATTTTAATTGGCTGATCGTTCCTCTTAAACCTTCGAAAAAGTTTTCTCTTGAAACTACCCAACCCGCAGAAAATGATGGAAAAACTGCCCAACGGTTTTTGCCGATAAATCTTGAAGTACCGTCATATCTTACGTTAGCTTCAAATAAATACTTCTGATCATAATTATAATTGAATCTGCCAAAAGCGGAAACTAACAGCCATTCGTATTCCGAGCCTGCATTATCTTTGGTCTCATTATCTGCACCGGCATCCAGCTGTTCGTAATTGTCATATAGAAAATCTCTTCTGTAACCTGATAATATTTTTTCGTTATAAGTTTCTCTTGAAGCTCCGGCAAGAAGTTCAAAACTGTGCTTCCCAAAGTCTTTTTTTGCATTCGCCTGAAACTGATACGTTCCGTAAAACTGGCGTCTTGCAGATTCTGTAAGTTCTGTAAAAGTGTTTGCAGAACCAGCTTCCGTTCCGTCTTCATAATAAGTGGGCACACTTTTTCTGAAAAGATGAATGTTGGTCGTGTGATAACGTGGAGCGACAAGACCTTTTAATGTCAGCCAATCTGTAGGCTTGTAAGAAATATTCATATTTCCTATAAATTCTAAATCGTTTTGTGTACGATTTCCGCCATTTTCAATAAAACCAACCGGATTGATTTTTACCCAACCGTCAGAATAATTATTCCCGTAATAAATCGGAATATTGGTCGGCATTCTTCCAAGATAATTCCAGATGGTAGGTTCGTCAGCAATCTGTTTTCTGTCTTTGTTGACGAATGACATATCCACTCTGATATTCCATTGGTCATTCGGTGTGATATCCATATTATTACGGAAAGTAAACCTCGTGAAGTCGGTGTTTTTAATGATACCTTCCTGTTTTGAATATCCAAATGATGGTGATACACTTATAATTCCGGATTTTGCTGATAATGAAAAATAATGATCCTGCAGGAATCCGCTTCCCTGAAGGATGGCTTTTTGCCAGTCATAGTTACTTGGGTTCTGCTTATATGCTTCCGAAAAAGCATTGATGGCTTCATCACTGTAGATCTTTGTACCATTATCATTCATGCTGGCATCGTTAAACACCTTCATATAGGTAAGACCATCGGTAACTTTTGGGATTGCTGTAGCTCTTTGCCATCCTGTATACACTCGATACTGAGCCGTCAGTTTATTTCCCTTAGCGCGTTTTGTCGTTACAAGAATAACCCCGCCGGCAGCTCTGGAACCATATATTGCAGCAGAAGCAGCATCTTTAAGAACGGAAATAGATTCAATCATGTTGACATCAATATCATTAATATTTCCTGCAACACCGTCAATAATAAAAAGAGGATTGCTGTCGGAACCTCCAAAACTATTGATCCCTCTGATTCTGATGTTTCCGGCATCACCGCCCGGCGCACCTGTCTGCGTAGTCACCGTAACACCGGGTGCAAGCCCCTGTAACGCATTTCCGGCTGAAAGTATAGGCTGTCCGTTTGCCGATGAGCCCTTCACGACAGACACTGATCCTGTTATAATGGATTTCTTTTGTGTACCGTACCCAACAACCACGACTTCTTCAATTTTTTTCTCCTGTTGGTTTATAGTATCGTTTTGGGGTTTTATTTCATTTTGAGTGAAAGAATTATTAGAAATTAATTTTCTAAGAGTTACCGTATTATTCTGAATTTGATAATCTAAAGGGACAGTCTTTTTTAGATAATCTAAACTTTGCTTTAATGATGAATAGTTGATTTTGCTTTCATCGATCCAGATGTTTTTAAAATCTGAAGCAGAATAAAAGAATTTTGTATTGGTAGATTTTCCTAATTTTTTAAGTATTTTGACTAATGACACCTGCCCCTGATTGTTTGTGACTGGCGTGCTGGCTTGGGTTTGCGCATAATTTAGCACCGGAAGCCCCATAGCTGCGAGTAAAGCAATAGAAATTGCAGTTTTTTTCATAAATTTGAAGAGTTAATTTATTATTCTTTAGCGAGTTTTGAATTAATTACAAGCACTGATAACGCCACATTATTGGTGCTGTTTTATTTAATAAAGGGTTATTTCATTTTCATTTTTAAAAACAGTTTTTAGGTTAAAGGGGTAATTTATAATGGAAAGAATTTCTTTTAAATTTCCTGAGAATGAGCCTGATACCTGGTTGTTAGCAATGTTTTCCGGATAGGTGATTTTGGCTCCGTATGTATTTTCTATTTCAGTTATAGCATCTTCGAAAGTTGTATTTTCAAAAGTGAAAGTTTTTACAGCAGCTACCGCATAATAATGAAAATCATTTTTTGTCGGAGATGTGCTCCAGTTTTCATTAGGCAGGAGATAGGTCAGTTTGCCGTTGTGATCTATTTTTACTTTTCCTTCAAACAATTTTACCTTTTTTTCTTCTGATTTCTGATCAACTGAGAATTTTGTTCCCAAAACCTCAACGCTAAAGCCACCTGCGTCTACGATAAAAGGTCTGGATTTATCCTTTGCAATCGAGAAAAAACCTTTTCCGAGAAATTTCACATTTCTGTATTTTTTTCCAAAATCTTTATTGATGGATAATTTACTGTAAGGTTCTAAGGTTATGACGCTATTATCTGATAATCTGAAGGTTTTAGAAAATTCATTGGTTTGCAATATGATTGCTGACAAACTATTTTTCGTTTCTTTTGGCGTAAAATCTTTATAAAAAAACAGGATTCCGAATAAAGGTACCAAAACCGCCGCCGCAGCCACCCAATAATATTTTCGCTTATTATTTTGCTTAATTCTCCCGTCTATTCCTCTCCAGATTCTGGAATCGGTTGCAGAGTCCATTTCCTGTTTTTCTTCGGAGACGATTTTCCAAATTTTTTCAAAATGTTTTTGAGAATCTTTCATACAATTATAATTACGCGGGTATATAAAAATGTCCACCCCGAAGAGATGGATTTAATGATTTGTTTATACTGGTTAATATTTGGTTAAAACAGATTCAAGTTTGTTCTTATGTACCGAACGACTTTATTGACCTGTTTTTCTACGGCTGTTTTTGAGATATTATTCTCTTTTGCGATCTGAGAATAGCTTATTTTTTCAAGTTTATTTTTATAAAAAAAAGTCTTGCTTCTTTCAGGGAGATTTTCCAGAAGGTTTTGTATTTTTCGGAGCTGCTCTTCTTTAAATTCATGATCAGTTCTCTCCGAGTCGGCTTCATCTTTTATAAAATCTTCATCCGAAAAAGAGAAGAGCATTTTATTTTTTCTGTAAAAATTAGAAACTTCCTGTTGAGCAGTTTTGAAGATGATGGCTTCTAAAGTTTGGGGATTTTTAAGAGAGGAAGAGTGTCTCCAGAGGTGTACAAAAATCTCCTGCACAACATCTTCCACATCTTCCATATTGGAAATAAACTTTTTGACAAAAAAGTATACCTGATGTTTGTAATCTAAATATATTTTTTTAAAATATTCCATTATAAAGCACGACACGGTTTCAATGCATTGGCAAAAGTAATCAATTCGTGTTGAGCTAATATCAAGTATATATTAAATTTAAGTCATGATAGACTTTAACTTATCAACTTTACAGGAGTGGGTAAATTTTCTTCCGGATGAAACAGTTATGATCTAAATTTTGTAATATTTCAAAATATAATAGTTTAATTTTATCAAATGAAAAAAATAAACCCTTCGATTAAGCATCATTTACTGATCGGAATTTTCATCAGTGTCTGGTTTTTCATTTTTGCATTGTTTATAAAACCGTTTGATGATGGAACGATAAACTTTAAAATGTGGCTTTTTATCAGTGTGGGTTTTAGCGTGATTGCATTTGTATGCTATGGCTTCCTTGCTGTTCTTCAAAAATGGATGTATCAGAAAATTTCAAAATGGAATACGGTTTTAGAAATTGCCTGTCTTCTATTTTTTCATTTAATTTTTTTATTGAATACGTACATATACTATAAATCATTTTTAAAAGGAGGATATGATTTTTTCGAATTTTTACAAACAATCATTTTTAAATTAGCTTTAATTTCAAGCCCGATCATTGTTTTAGCCAGAATATATTTAGTGAAATTAATTACACCAATCGCTGAATCAATTCCAAACGAAGAAGAAGTAATAATAATCAGAGGGGAGAATAAACTGGATATTTTACAAATAAAGAAAAGTGACCTGGTCTGTGTTTCTAATTCACAAAACTATGTTGAAATTTTCTTCGTGGAAGAGGGTAAGCTTAAAACAAAATTAATTCGGAGCACACTGAAAAAGATTGAGAGTGATTTTAGTTTTTTGGTTCAGATCCACCGTTCACATTTAATCAATCCATCTCATTTTATGTGCTGGAAGAATCAGGATACGATTTCTCTTACTCAGATTGAGCTGCCAGTCTCTAAAAATTACAGAAAACAATTATTGTTTACATAATTTTCGTCCCTAATACACCTTATTTCATCCCTAATCCGTTTTTTTCATTCTTCCGGAGTCGAATTGCATTTATTTTTGGCTCTTTAATTAAAATGAATAATTTATGAAAAAAAGAGGATTTAAGATATTTCTGTTTACGGTTTTAGGATTATCAGTCATTTTTATGGGCGTTTTTATCTGGGCAGATAATGAATTGAACAAAGTTTTAGGAAGGTCTACTAAAAGTATTGCTATTTCTTCTTTTGTTAATCATTATCAATCAATTCAAATAACAAATGTCAATATTCTTTCTGAAGACTGTAATTATTTCATCAAAAATCAAAATGTTATTATTAAAGAAGGGAAGATAATTTATCTGGGGAAAAACCGACGTAGGGACGGTACCTTTACCACTATTGATGGAACAGATAAATATTTAATTCCGGGTCTCATAGATTCTCATGTTCATTTAAAAGAAAGTAAGAATGATTTGTTTTTGTACTTAGCGAATGGTGTAACCTATGTGAGAGAAATGGCGGGGAGACCTTTATCCTTACAATGGAGAAATGCGGTACAAAAGGGTGATATCGGCCCACGAATGTTTATTGCATCTCCTCCAATATACAGTGAAAGCGGTCTGAGCGGTTATTATTATAGCTGGACAAGGCAGGCTGTTAACATTTCCACTAAAGATGATGCTGAAAAAAAGATAAGAAAAATAAAGGAACAGGGATATGATGCCGTTAAAATGTATGGTTTTGTTACCCCGGAAATGTATAAAAATACCATTGAGGTTGCCAAAAAAAACAATCTTCCGGTTATTGGGCATATTCCATTGGTTAATTTAAAAACGTTGTACCAATCAGGGCAAAATGAAGTTGCGCATATTGAAGAGCTAATGATAAAAAATATGGATGATTTTGGGAAGTCAATTTCTAAAAATCCTGAAGAATATCTCAATTTTTTAAAAATAAATTCAAATGAAATTGCAAAAAAATTAAAGGAGAACAATATTAGCGTGACTTCCACTATTTCGTTAGTTGAGAGTTTTCCGAAACAAAGATTTGACTTAAAAAATGAATTGAAAACGATACAGCTGCAATATGCTAATCCTAAAATTATTGAAGGAACTCCGCTCTACAAGCTAGGCTGGTTGCCTGGAAAAAACGGATATGAATATGAAGGAGAAGCTAACGTTGAGAAAAAAAAATTATCATTCATCTTTTGGAAGACTTATGTGGAAGCGGTGCATATATTGACGAAAGCACTTGCTGATAATAAGGTGACAATTATGGCAGGAACCGATGCAAATGTCTCAACCATGGTTCCCGGTTTTTCGCTTCATAACGAATTGGAATCTTTATCTAAATCCGGAATGACCAACTCTCAGGTTCTCTATTCAGCTACTGTCGCACCCAGCAATTGGATGAAAACCAAAACCGGAAAAATAAAACCAGGATATAATTCTGATATGATACTTCTGTCAGCAAATCCATTAGAAAATATTAAAAATACAAAAGCTGTAGAAAGAGTGTTTTTTGCAAAATATATGATTGACAAAATACAAATAGCAGCTATTCTAAAAGCTATTCTAAAAGCAAATAACGAAAACCGAAGCATAGAAATTGACGAATTTGTAAAGTAAAAATATTCTGACAAATAATGAAACAACAAACCCTCTCTACACCAGTAAAGAGGGCTTGATTTCTGTACAGTATTTACAGGTCTATTTCACCAGGCTGTTAATATAGTTTTCCAGGTTTGTATAGCCTGTTTGGGTTATAGGTGCTGCATCTTTAGCATCATTAGCATTTAGGTTGTTTTTAGATTCCCAGTTATCAGGAATGCCGTCTGCATCTGTATCTTTTAGTTTTGATATCTCTTGTTTTACTTCAGGTTGTCCGCCGGCATCAGCTTCAGTTTTAAAAATCTGACCTTTCTTGCCTAAACTTTTAAAATATCCAATGATTCGGTTATCTACTGCATCACGTTTTAAGGAAGAGCCAGCTTCTGCCATGACAATTTTCCAGGCATCATCTGCAGGACTAATTGTAACATTACTTCTCGATATTGCTGATGGTTCTTTTACTAAAGTGGCTGTTTGTCTGATAAAATCTTCATCAGTAACCAATCGTCCGTTTACTTTGCCATCTTTATTGAGATCTACATAATTATCTTTATGATAGACATGATCTGTAGGAGTGAACATGCTTAAAAAATCATCTGTCGAGCTTGGTCCGGCAATAAAATAATTACCCACAAGATCCTGATAATGGTCAGTCGCTGAATGCCCTCCGATGAAAGCACTTTTACCCCAATTGTAGACTACATTATTTAGGTATTCAATTTTTGCTTTTGCTTTGGGATTACGGCTTTGGTTTCCGGTCCATAAACTATGATGTACGGTCATGTCTACAGGGTTTTCCAATAAAGCTCCAAAACGCTGAGGATCTATCCCTTCACCTATAAGACAATATTGGAGGGTAACATTGGTGCTGTTTTTTACATGCAGATTATCCCATCTTCCCCATTCGATAGAAACGTGGTCAAAGATAATATCTTTCAGGTCATCCGCGACTACGGTGCATGCTCCTTTAGGCATAGTAATGCTTCCTCTGAACCTAATATATCTTATGATGGAATTACCGCCAAAAGATACACCATTGCCATAAACGGTGATGCCGGTTCCCGGTGCAGTCTGACCCGCAATGGTAATTCCTGGAGCGGCAGCAATTTTTTCTTTGATTTTGATCACGCCGGCAACATCAAAAACGATGGTTCTGCCGGTTTGACTTACCGCATCCCTGAATGAGCCTGCCCCTGTATCGTTAAGATTGGTCACATGATAAACAGTGCCACCTCGTCCGCCGGCAGCGAAACGCCCAAAGCCTTCAGCCCCGGGAAAAGCCAGTTGCTGTGCATACGTTAATCCAAAGCATGAACTTAAAAATAAGGATAGATATAGTTTCCGAAACATAATGATTATTTTGATTGTATTATTTATGGTAATTTATTCATGTTTTCTACTCTGATATGCCAGTTTCCGTCTTGAGGGAATCCGGGGGCATTCATTTCCGGTCCGTTATCCCATCCGGCAGCCATTAATGCAACCGCTGCAAGAAAAGCACTGTTTGCAGGTAGATAAGCAGGGCAAGCCAAAGGTTCTTTAGCACGTTGTACGTGTCCATTCTTTAAGAAAATGGCACCAGGCATAGTATTGCACAATATATTTACCGCTTTATCCTGCTCACCAAGGCGTGCTGCGGTCATAGCTCCTTTACCCAGGCTCCAGCTGACGAAACTCCTTAAACCATTACGTTCATATATGGTATTAAATGTATTGTACATGATTTTCGGATCGATTAAAGGCGTTTGAGGGAGTTGTCCCAGGCTCATGAGCATTGCAGACGAAAAACCTCCTTTTCGGTTATACATATCCGGGTCTGTTTCCATTTCCAGGTATTTATCGTCTTTTATCGTTGGGTGAGCTAATTTTTTCAATACTTCGTCCCAATGTGCGTTTCTTGGCATTCCCATACGTACGCGCCAGTCCTGAGCTACTTTTAAGCCGTAATACCATTGTGTCAACTCAAAAGTCGGATTCTGGGTAGTGCTTTCGGCGGTGCTTTCATTCACACTTTTAAGAGGTGGTCCTAATATATAACGGTCAGTTTTTACATCATAAAAAGCATAAGAATCCAGAAATTTAGCCGACTCAAATACAACGTCACTGTATTTTTTAAGTGTTGCGGCATTTGGGTTCGCTCGATATATCAGTTCAGCAAGATAAATAGGGTTGGGCTGGTTCCAGATAATAAAAGGATTGATTCCTCCGGGGCTGGTTCTGCCGTCGATGCCTGCCATTTTAGGCCATCTTGCCCCTTCAAATCCTTCGCGCTTAGCTTCCTTTACTGCAATAGGCAATATCCGTTTATACCAGTTAAAGCTTTTTTCGAGTAAATCTGTATGGTTCCACTGATAAAATTGCGCTGCATGCCACCAATACACCTCTGAATTATGCTTACCATACCAGCTGATCTGTGTTAAGCCTGTTTCCTGCGGAGGGAAAGACCCTGCGTAATTTACCTTCATTAAATATTGCGAAAGGATAATTCTTCTTTCCAATTCATCCGCACGTGGATCTTTGCTGCCTGAAAAATCAACTGCACCACCTTTAGTCCAGTAATCTTTCCACGAAAGGGCGCTTGCATTACGGATTTCGGAAAATTGTGGTTGCTGCTGCTTAACAAGTACAGGAGAAAACCTGCAGACGATCTGTAAGCTGTCTGAGCCTGTTGCATTTAAGTAAAAACGATGAGGTCCGTTAAGTTCAAATTTCGCTTTTCCCTGCCAGTGAATGTCGACGTAATATTCAGTGGTATTAATTACTCTTTTTAATAATACATTATTCAACCCTTTGCTGACTATTGTGGTGGTATGCATATCTGTTTTGCCCCATTCGAAAGGAGGTTTATTCTTAATTGATAAATCATAGGCATACGGAAAACGGAATGCCGTTTTTAATTTTCCTTCTTTTAATAATGATGATGTAATGCTAAAAGCTACCGTGCTGTTTTCAGGACTGCTGACGGTTTCTACTGAAACTTGTTTTCCGTTTATTTGATAAGAACTTGAGAGCAAACCTTTCCAAAGATCAAGTTTTTGATTAATCTGGCTCAAATCAGATAATTCAATAGACTTTCCGTTTTCTTTTACCAGACTGATCTGTCCCAATGGAGCAGGATGTGGGTTCTGTCTGAAATATTCACCTGCAGCACTTTTTTCCTGACTTGCATACATGATCTTACGCCCATGAAAATCAATTGATTTCATGGCGTCCTCCATTTTAAGGTTCTTTGTATTTGGAAAAGAATGCCAGGCCCATGTAGAAAGGGTTTCGAGCGGAATCCCGTTTTTATAATAATACTGTTCCAGCGACTGCATGCCTGTAACATCGGCGGTATAAGCAAAATCCCCGTTACCCACTGATAGCGGAGCCAATGGATCGATCTCTTTTAAAATCACATTATGTCTGTTCACCAGGGCAAATCGGTCAATGCTCTGTGCTGTACCTGTTACCGAAAAAATAATACACAATGCAGTAAAGAGAAGCGAAGTTCTCTTTCCCATTAAAAATGCTTTACTATACATTTAAGTTCATTTTATTTTTTTAGGATTGGTGGCAAACCGTAAATCTTTGCGTGTGAAATGTTTGGATTGCACATTGATTTGATTTACAGCTAAGTTAATATGAACGCCTTAATAGAGTGTCCTGCACTTTAGGCTCCTAAAAAAATCTTCCGAAGTCTTAAACTGAGAAATGATTTCGATATAATTTTTATATAAAAAAACAGTTGTCTTTGGAGGCTTTTTTGAAATTTGAAGTTAAATAGGAAGCTAATGTTTTGGAAGATAGCTAAAAGTCAATATATCAATAATATTTAACAAATCAGAAGCAAGCGATATTCGCCATCATTTTCAACAGGAGCTCTATGAACACACGGTAAGACCTGTTGTGCAGGATGATCTACCGCCAGACGCCAAAGATGACCTATTCCTAAATTGACAGGTTCTGCATGAGGTTTGGGCTGATAATGCAGATCGAAGAAATAATCTTTCAGAAAGGCTTCAAATTCCTCTTCTGGACCGTCATGTAATTTTTTAAGCTTTTCCCGGATTTCCGGAATCAAAATTTTTTGTTCAACCTGATGATTAGGCAAAATATCACTGGCTGCACCGTGATAGGTACATAAAAAAGTATCCGTGCCGACAGGTGAGCGATCGACGTGAAATGAATAAACATCGGTTGAAATGAAATCTAGCTCCTCATCTCGTTCGTAGTTTTTAAGTAAATTAAGAGAAGGCAATGCTCCGAAATCAGTTAATAACTGTAAATCATTTAAAATAATTTCCCTTGCGATATGACCTTTTTCTGATAGCTGAAGAGATAAAAGATCTTCGGGATAAACTTCTGTAATATTATCTTTTAATTGAAGTTTAGACACGATTTCATTAAAATCTCCGTTCAGATTTCTGTACCAACAAATAGCATTCGTAGCTCCTTGAAAATGGGTATTTACAAGTTCGGAAAAAGCAGAAACTACCTGGATTTGATTGTTGCCAGAAAATGGATTGTTCATATTGTAGGATAAACAATGTTAGTTGCTTAATTTTTGCTAAAATAAGAAATAGGTTTAACATCAGCTAAGTTCTTCAACCAAAAGCTGTACCTGAAGAGGTCTTTGTTTTTCATCTACTTCCAAACGATTGTAAAAGCCGGTCTTCACAATTACCATCTTTTTTTCCGGAATCATAATGATAAACTGACCTAGAAAGCCATAGAAAAAACGGTGCTTTATTTCGTTTTCATCATTTGCCCATATGGTAAAACAAAAAGCATTATTTGCTTTTGTAGGCGTAAGTAGCTTTTTGCAATAATCTTTGCTGATAAGTTGTCTGCCATTCCAGTTGCCTTCCTGCATAATAAGCTGGCCGATTTTTGCAAAATCCCTCGGCGTTGCATGAATACAGCAGAAAGCTTTTTCCATTCCTTTTTCATCGGTGCTCCATTTAGCAGGAAGTTCCATTCCCAGAGGGTTCCAAAGCTTTTCTGAAAGGTACGTTGCTAAATCTTTGTTTATTACTTTTTTCAGAGCAAGGCCTAAAAGTTGTGCTGCAACGCTTTGGTACTCGTATTTTTGTCCTGGCATCTCTTTTATTTCTAGATCAAAAGCCTGCGCTGCTAGATCATTAATGAAATATTGTTTTGAGTTTTCTGCAAACGGATGATGATACTCTTCTTCCCAGTCCAGTCCTGCCTGCATGGTCATCAGATGGCGAAAAGTGAGGAATTTCCCGTAATGACTGTCTTTATAAAAAGGAAACACAGAAGATATAAGCTGGTCTTCAGATTGCAGATAACCATCATCAATTGCACAGCCCACTAAAATGGCAAGAATACCTTTAGCCATTGAAAAAGAATTCATTAATGAAGAAGGGGTGTGGTCTTTCCAATACTGTTCATGGATAAGCTTGTTGTCTTGTATGATGATAAGTGATGAGGCTCTTGTTTTTTTAAGATCTTTTAAAAGTCTTTTAGAAAGTACTTTTGTATTATAAGAAATACCTTTTTCCCATAACCGAGGGTGTAGACTAGGAACAGGGTGAGACGGAAATTTCTCCTCATCATCTGTAGAAGGAGTAAGAGGACCTTTTTTTAGATTAATGGCAGCAGCTTTAAAAATATACCCGTAACCTGCAAGATAGATAACGGCGGCGACTGCTGAGGCTCCTGCTATAACGACAGACAACATTTTTTTCATACTTAAGATTAATGGATTAAAGTAATGAGAATTTTTGTTAAACTATTTGCTGAAAGCTTTTTATTCAATCATTCAAAGGTTGTGCCGTCGGGGAGTATTTCAAATTTGGTTTTGTTAAAATACATAATCGTGCATCATATTGAATTATTTTTCCGAATAAGCTATAATTAATTATTTTGTAATATTAATATTAAATTAATTCGTTAAAATAATAAAATTGATTACTTTTGTTATATAAATATTCTTAATTGTATAAAAAATCATCTGTTTTTACATATAATGTGAAAAATCTGAACTTTTCAAAAGGTTTGAATGTTTACCGCAATATTTCATTAATTATAACTTTCAAGAACTTCTGTATTCAAAAACTATTTTCTCTGGAAAAACAATTTTTTCAGAAAGTTGTTGTCAAAAAAAGTCCGGAATTTCTCCTTTAATGCGTATTCTAAAATGTAAATAATACAAACTTTGTTTCTATAACATACTAATATATAATCATACAAATTATGAAAATCTCTTCTCGAAATTTATTTACATCATTGAATGCAATCCATTGCGTATTCACTGTGTTGTTGTTTTTATTTTTATTTTTTCCGCAAAATGGTTTTGCACAGACAAGGGTTATTGTAAATCCAGGTCTTGAATTTGGAGTGGCAAACACGTCTGTCTTACAAAATGATACCAACTTTGGTTTTGGGGCTACTTTTGACGCTGGGTCGTCGGTTACTTCTCCGTGGTACACTTCACACCCTGTCCAGGCAAATGTCTGTACTCCGGGTTTTGTCGGTGCATGTCACCCTGTTGAGGTTTGGGGAAACGGTTTCGCTGGGGTACCTGCTGCACAAGGAAGCAATTTTGTTGAGCTCAATGCTTATGTGAGTTCTATGATCTATCAGAATATGTATTTAGTCAATGGAGACATTATCAGCTTTAATTTTATGCACAGGGCTAGATCAGATACATCGGAACGAGCTGCCATGGTTATTGAAGACCAAAATCAAGTAAATATAGCGACAGTAAGACAAACAGCGTTACCTTCCAGTATGAGCGCTTGGTCAAGTAACGTAGGGAGTTACACTTTTACAGGTGCTTCAGGTGTTTACAGGGTAGGTTTTAGAGCAATCAATACAAGTAGTCCCGGAGCAGGTAATTTACTGGATGATATCAGAATTACTTTAAATCCAGTTATTGATTTAAAATTTTCAAATGCTTTGTCATCGTGTGAAGGCACGAGCAATGGGAATTTATTTATGAGAATCAATGGTGCTGTAACGGGTGCAACTACGGTAGCTTTTCAGTTGATTGATCCTGCAAATGGTACTGCTTTCGCCTCAGACAGTGATATTATAGTGACAGGTGTCGCCAATTCAAATGGTACGCCGGTTGTCAGTCACACGACAGGCAGTAGTTTTTATACGGTAACGATACCTCTAGGAAACTATGACGGCGGAGTTACACCTGGTTATTCAAGCCCATCGAATGACGAGGATGGAATTTCCATTAATATTGCCTCTGTTAATGATCTCATTTACGAGCCTAACGAAACTTTTAAATTTGAAATTAAACAACAGGGAATGAATGGCTCGACCACTAATTTTGTGTCAACGTCTTCTCCTATATTTGGTGATACGTACTATGGCAGAACCAATGATTATTTTATACAAAGATGCGTGTGTTATAATGATGCAAATACGGGAACAGCCGGAGCAGATAGTAAAGTAGGGGTTTCACTTTTACAAAAGGTTACTCCTAATAACGGAAGTTGGCCGGCAAGCAGAAAATCTGCTCACATGGTTTTAGAGTCTAATAATAAAGGATTTGTAATTTCCAGATTAACAACACCTCAGGTGAATGCCATAGTCTCTCCACAAGAGGGGATGATGGTGTATGACACGACTGCAAAATGCCTAAAACTATATGATGGAGTTGCATGGAGCTGTTTTAGCACTGCCACTTGCCCGTAATTAATTTAAAAATTTAAAAAAGTTTAGGATTAATCATCATTCAAACCTTAAAAATTAAAAAAATGAAAACAATATTATCAACCCTACTTATTGGAATGACCCTATTTTCAAACGCTCAGGTGATCATAGGCGACGCTGTTGGTACGGCATCTGTAAAAACCTCTGTTTTATTGGATTTTGCCCCCAACCAAAATAAGGGAATTATTCTACCGTATGTAAGGACATTACCGACTACTCCCACAGAAGGAACAATGGTTTTTGATGCTACTGATGCCACGAAAGCCCGCGTGAAATTCTACAACGGAGCCTGGATCGATCTAAGCGGTCAGGATGCTGATGTTACAAATGTGTTAGCTACTCAGCCGACTGTAGCACAAGTGCCCGAAGGAGATGGTGAAAAAGTTATCATCGGAGCTGCTTCAAGTAATGCCAATGGTGTTTTGGTGTTAGAATCTACTACCAAATCAATGGTTTTACCAACGGTGGAAGATGTACAGAATATCCCGAATCCATCTCCGGGAATGATGGTTTATATCAATAAAGCTGATGCAAAACGCTTGGCTATTTTTAACGGAAGCAAATGGTCTTTCTGGAAACCATAAAATAAATTTAAAAATAGATAAAGAGCTGTATCGTTACGATCCGGCTCTTTTTTTATGTTTTAAATCTTTATTTCTATATAAATAAGCATAACAAAAAAACCTTGAAAAAATTCAAGGTTCTGTATTGGTGATTGGTGCTTGGAGTTTTAATTCAAATGATTGAAATTTTTGGTAAGATTTCTGATATCAGCTATTTTCGCAAAAGTTTTAAAAGGCTTATCATATTGAATTTTAATGCCTTCAATTATATTATTATCCACGTTATCGTCAAACTTTCTGGCAAACAGATGATTTCCTGTCTGGAGGAAGTTTAGATCACTTTCGGTGAATGTTTTTGGGCGTAATTTAATATCGCCGTCGGGAATCCAGATGATGGCTCTTTTATCATCGTTAATCAGAATTTCGTCAAAAGAAGTATTCATTAAAACCGTTTGGAAGAAGGATTCATCGGCAATTAAAGTGTTTAAATAATAATCTTCAAATTTTTTCACTTCCATATTATTGCTGATAAATTCGCAACAGCTTCTGGTCAAAATCATCCATTGTCCGCCGATATAAGGAATTACGCCTTTCATAAATTCTCTTTTATGCGTTTTCTCTGAAATTTTATCTTCTGTTTCCTCAAAATAATTTTCAATCCTGTTCATTGTTTCAGGTCTTATTTTCTCCTGATCAGCAATTTTTATGTAATTTTTTCCGTTGTTTTTGGATAAAAATTCTTTGATTATTTTTTGTGATTTTAAAGGATAATCCTGACCGCTCAGATTAATGAAATAGTCCCATTTTGCATCCATTTCCAGCAGATATTTCATGCCGTCCAGTTCAGCCTGCACCATGCTGTAACCTCCCCAGATTACATTTTCACTTTTAAGAATATGTACGTTCGGGTATTTTTGTAGAAAATTTGTTACTTCTTCTCCGATTTGTTGATTTGCCTTTTTGTCAATATGAATAAGATAAAAATTAGAAGGCTCGTAAATTGCTTTAAAAAGCTTCTTAAACTGCTCAGGTAAACGGTGTACCAAAACTAAGTAAGCAATACTGATAGGTTTCATCGGTACATCTCCGATACTGTGTCCATCGCTTTCGCTCATGTAAACATTTTTCAATTTTATTTAATTTAAATTAGTAATGTTTACAACTCATTTTATAAAGTATTAATAGACATTTTTATAAATATACGAAAAATAAATGGATTTTTTTGTGATTAATTATTTTAGTGGGTGTTTGTTGTGGGTTAATTTTTATTTTTTTATCATTTTTTTTAGGTGAAATGCAATTTTAATTTTGGTGTTTTTTAAGCTAATTAATATTTACATCTGAATAAGCATTTCAAATTCATATTTGAATGAAGAATAAAAGATTAAATTTAATTAATTATCATAATTTTTTTTAATCAAATTAGGCTGGAATTACCATAAAACCTATATTTGCAGCCTAAATTTAAAATAATGAAAGAACTAATTGAAAAAATCAACGCAGAATTTGAAGCGTTTACAACTGAAGCAAATCAACAAGCAGAAAAAGGAAACAAAGCTGCAGGAACAAGAGCTCGTAAATCGGCTTTAGAACTTAGCAAATTGTTCAAAGATTTCAGAAAAGTATCTGTTGAAGAATCTAAAAAATAATTTATTTTAAACCGGCTTATTTAAAGCCGGTTTTTTTATTCCTTCTGTTTTTATCAGAGAAAATCAAATAATAAGCATAACGCTTAAAAAATATCCTTGATGTTTCCTTAATGCTTAATGCATCTTAATCTCTTAAACCTTCTTAATGGTTAAATATTAAATGGCTTTTTTAATAAACATATTGATTATAAGTTTAATATCTGCAATGTAAATTCTGATATCTACATATTCCCTTTTCTTTTTCTTCAAATTCCTTTATCTTTAGCCCAATCAATGAAATTATGAAAATCAATACCTTTTTTATAATGCCTGCTGTTGTGTTGGCTGCACAATTTTCATGGGCACAGGGAACCACAAATTCTCAGGAAAAACTCAATCCGATTGTTGAAAGTTTTGTGAATGAAGTGAATAACAATTCACAATTAGAAAATATGGCATCTGAACTTCTCGACGGGATCGGACCGCGTTTGGTAGGAACTCCTGAAATGCTGGCTGCCAATGAATGGACGGCGAATAAACTTCGTTCCTGGGATATTGATGCAAACCTACAGCAATTCGGAAATTGGAAAGGCTGGCAACGCGGAATTACCCATGTCGATATGGTTTATCCGCGCGTAAAATCATTATCTGCAACGCAACTGGCTTGGAGTCCTTCAACGAAAAAAGCAATAGAAGCAGAAGTTATTATCCTTCCGAAAGTATCTTCAAAAGCTGAATTTGATCAATGGCTGCCTTCCGCAAAAGGGAAAATCGTTCTGATTGCCCAATATCAGAAAATTGGTCGTTCTGATGAGCAGATCAAAGAATTTGCAACACCCGAGCTCTATGAAAAATTAAAAAAAGAAAAAGAGCAGGCTACAAAAGATTTTCAGAATTATGTAAAAAATATAGGATATGATAATACGACTCTTCCGGAAGCCTTGGAAAAATCAGGCGCCGCAGGAATTGCTATTTCAAACTGGACAGGAATTATGGGAGCCAATAGAATTTTTGGTGCCAAAACCAGCAAAATTCCAATGATAGATATTGATGTAGAAGATTACGGAATGTTGTACAGAATGGCTGAAAAAGGATTAAAACCTAAGATTAAAGTAGAAGCCCAATCAAAAATACTTCCCGAAACGAAAACTTTTAACACAATCGGGATGATCAAAGGAAAAGAAAAGCCTAATGAATATGTTGTTCTTTCCGCTCATCTGGATTCCTGGGACGGTGCTCAAGGGGCAACAGATAACGGAACCGGCGTTCTTACCATGCTGGAAACCATGCGAGTTTTGAAAAAATATTATCTTAATAACAAAAGAACGATCATTGTCGGACTTTGGGGCAGCGAAGAACAGGGCTTGAACGGTTCAAGAGGTTTTGTAGCAGATAATCCCGAAATTATCAAAGGAGTACAAGCTGCGTTCAACCAAGATAACGGAACGGGTAGAGTAGTGAATATCAGCGGACAAGGTTTTGTAAACGCTTACGATTATATCGGAAAATGGCTTTCGGCTGCTCCAAAAAATGTGAGAGATAATATCAAGACAGACTTTCCGGGAATGCCCGGAGGAGGAGGTTCTGATCATGCTTCATTTGTTGCAGCGGGAGTTCCGGGGTTTTCTTTAAGTTCGTTAAACTGGGGATATTTCGGATATACCTGGCACACGACCAAAGATACCTATGATAAAATCGTTTTTGATGAAGTGAAAAATAATGTAATCCTTACCGCAACTTTAGCCTACATGGCGTCAGAAGATCCTGAATTTACCAACAGAGAAAAAAGAGCAATGCCTCTTGATGATAAAGGGCAGGCTACAAAATGGCCCGAAGTAAAGCAGCCGAGAAGAGATTCTAAGGATTTTAAATAATTTTTTTTTGAAGCTTTTTCCCGCTTTCCATTGCAATCTTTTTTTGCAAAAAAGGATTTCCATTGCAATCGGGGCTAGGGTTTCGGAATGACAAACTTTATAGAAAAAAATTAGAAAAAAGGAAAATAACTAAAATAACAAAAATGAGCGACTTAATCAATAAGTTGCTCATTTTGTTTATGTTGTTCAATGTCAAGTAAGCTTCTGATTTCAGATATTTTACTTTCTTTTACGATATAGGTTTTGCAGAATTTATTGTTAAGGTACATCCTAAAATTCATTTGCACACCTGATTGTCTTCCCATTGCAGAGGTCTTGGAAGTATATTCTGAAAAGATGGGGAATAAATTGGTTAAACATAAAAAATTTCTTTTTAATGATTTTAAAAAATTGGGATAATTTCCATCATCATCAAGAACTTTAATTCTAAATATTTTCTTTCCTAAGGTTGTTCCGAAATAGGTTTCGGTTATTGCTCCAAAAATAATCACGCACGGAATGGAAAGTAAAATGCTGATAAAAACCATTGTGTGAAATATATAGAAGAAAATCAAAGAAAATACCAGCATATCAATCCATTTTGCGAATAATCTTTGTGTTTCATTTCCTTTAAAACCAGGATTGTATGCTACATAATATTCATAAGCATGATAGATTCTCTGTCCGTACTCGTCAAAATCTAGAGTCGGTCTGTGAATGATTTTTCTTTCTTTAATTTCTGATATTTTCAAAGTAAAATATTTACAAAATCATACTCAGCTGCACTCTTTTTCTCGCTTCATCCACTTCGGTTACTCTCACCTGAACGTGTTGATGTAGTTTCACAACCTCATTGACATCAGAAACAAAACCGTCTTTTAACTGGGAAATATGCACCAATCCGCTTTCTTTAATTCCCAGATCAACGAAACATCCGAAAGCTGTAATATTATTAACAATTCCGGGAAGGATCATTCCTATTTTTAAGTCTGTGATCTTTTTGACATTCGGATCAAATTCAAAAACTTTGGCTGCTTTTCGGGGATCTAATCCGGGTTTTTCAAGCTCTTTTAAAATATCCTTTATTCCTAAAATCCCGATGTCTTCGGTGATATATTTTTCAGGTTTAATTAATGCGATTTTCTCTTTGTTGGCAATTAATTCATCGGTTTTAATTCCTAAGTCTTTCGCCATTTTTTCAACGATTCCATATGCTTCCGGATGTACCGCCGAATTATCCAAAGGATTTTTAGCATTATTAATTCTCACAAATGCCGCCGCTTGCTGGAATGCTTTTTCGCCCAATCTGGGAACTTTTTTCAATTGTTTTCTGTCTTCAAAAGCTCCGTTTTCAGCGCGGTAATTGACTATATTTTCAGCCATTTTCTCACCGATTCCTGAAACGTAGCTTAAAAGAGATTTGCTGGCTGTATTCAGATTAATTCCAACTGAATTTACGCATTTCATTACGGTAGAATCCAGTTCGTTTTTCAATTGAGTCTGATCAACATCGTGCTGATATTGTCCGACACCGATCGATTTGGGATCGATTTTCACCAATTCAGCCAAAGGATCCGCCAGTCTTCTCCCGATAGAAACTGCTCCACGAACGGTCACATCATATTTCGGAAATTCTTCTCTCGCGATTTTACTTGCCGAATAAACAGATGCTCCGGCTTCTGAAACTACAAAAACCTGCAGCGGTTTATCAAACGCAATTTTTTTAATGAAAAATTCGGTTTCACGGCTTGCTGTTCCGTTTCCGATGGAAATTGCTTCAATATTATAAGCATTGACCATAGAACGAATCTTTTTCATTGCCATTCCTGTTTCATTTTGCGGAGCGTGAGGATAGATGGTTTCATTGTTCAATAAATCACCTTTTTCGTCAAGACAAACTATTTTACAACCACTTTTGTATCCTGGATCAATCGCTAAAATTCGTTTTTCACCCAAAGGTGGAGCAAGTAATAACTGGGATAGATTTTCAGAGAAAATTTCGATGGCTTTTTTGTCCGCTTTCTCTTTAGCTTCCTGTAAAGTTTCATTTGAAATGGCTGGTTCTAATAATCTTTTGTAGCTATCTTTTATGGCTAATGAAATTTGTTCTGCTGATTCATTATTTGACTTAATAACTGCATTTTCTATAAAATCGATGGCTTCTGCTTTATCAATATCTACGCTGGTCTTTACAAAACCTTCAGATTCAGCTCTTAACATAGCTAAAAGCCTGTGAGAAGGTGTTCTGCTTAAGCTTTCTTCCCATTCAAAATATTGGGAGAATTTTTGGGCGTCTTCCTCATCTTTTTTTGCCTTCACCACTTTAGACGAAACAACAGCTTTACGCTGAAATAACCGGCGAAGATTTTTTCTGACGTACATATTTTCGTTGATCCATTCTGCCATGATGTCTCTTGCGCCCTGAAGGGCTTCTTCTTCGCTGGAAACATTATCATTGAGATATTTTGAAGCTAAAAACTGCAAATCCTGAGCTTTTTGGCTCATAATGATTTTTGCTAAAGGTTCTAAACCTTTTTCTTTGGCAGTATCGGCTTTGGTTTTTTTACGTTTTTTGAAAGGTAAATATAAATCTTCAAGTTCCTGAATATCAAAACTTTCGTTGATTCTTTGTTTTAATTCCGGATTTAAGGCATTTTGTTCTTCAATAGATTTTAAGATTGTTTCCTTACGTTTTACAATCTCTTCAAACTGTTTGTTGAGCTTTGAAATTTGCTCGATTTGCGTTTCATCCAGATTTCCGGTTCTGTCTTTTCTATAACGAGATATGAAAGGAATGGTGCAGTCTTCAGACAAAAGCTGAAGCGTTGCATGAATGCTTTTCTCGGAAATATTTGCTGTTTTCTGGATGAATTGGATAGTGTTCATTCGATATTTTTAAAATGCTAAAATACTATCTTTGCTCGAAATTTACTTTGAAAAATGGTATTGTTTCTTATAATATTAAATTTGATAACATTAATAGTTTTCGGTTATGACAAATTTTTAGCTAAAAATCATAAGAGAAGAATCTCCGAAAACATTTTATTGTTCATTACATTTTTGGGTGGAACGATTGGTTCAATTTTAGGAATGTTACTTTTCAGGCATAAAGTTTCTAAGAGGTCATTTCTATTAAAGTTTGCTTTTGTTGTGTTGATCCAGATGGTTTTGATTTATTTTTTTGAAGTCTTAAAATAAAAAATGCCTCCCAAAAAGAGAGGCATTGTTTTCTTTGAAATTAAATTTCTTTCCAAGAGCTGAAAGCATTATTGCTAACTGCCACTCTTCGATATAATGTATTTGTCGGATCGTATGGAATGAAAGTTTGAACAATAACCGGAATGCTATTGTAATCTTTAATTCTCTCATTTTTTACCAATCCGATAAAGTTTCCTGCATATGTTGGGTCGGGAAATGCATTTACACTTTCAAATTCTGATTTTCCATACAAAATTTTAGAAGGCGGAATTACAGTATAATTCGGATTAGGACCTAAAGTAGAATTCATAAAATAATAAATTCCCCAATCCGTATATCCTGAAAATTTATTATCCCTAATTTCCAAATTAATAAAGTCTTCTGGTGAAGCATCCCCTACACCCAGTTCAAACAAGGCGCTGTTCACATTTTCAGGTGATCCAAAATCATTGTTTATAATTTTAGATACAGATTCTTTATTCTGAAAATGAACGGCAATATTTTTAACATGCTTAAAAGTATTTCCAATAATATCGATATGGGAAGACAAGCCCGAGACATATAAGCAAAACTCTTCTCCAACGTTTGAGATGTTATTATTTTTTAATAATACTTTGCAGGCTCCAACTCTCACTAAAGATCCTTCTTTAATATTTGTGAAAGTATTGTTTTCTATTAATACACCATAAGCTTTTCTTAGATCCAAAAATAGTTTTGCATGATTGACTGATGAATCAATGAATTTAATGATATAGTTGCCCTTATAATTCAAGTAGTCAAAAGTTTCAGGATCATTTAACTGATTCGGAACAAAAATATCAGGACCCTGTACAAATAAAGGAGCACATACCTTTTCAAATGTATTATTTTCAAAAACAAAACCTTTAAAAGAATTTGATTTAGTAATTTCATCCATCTGGGGCGGAGTTGGAACGGAAGTTATTTCAGGCGTATACCCAACCAATGGATCCGGATCCGGATATTTATCTTCTATATTGAATAAAAGAATAGAAATGGCACCAAATTTACCTCCAATATTTTCAAAATGGCAATTTCTTACAACTGCAGATCTTTGATATATGTTTTTAGAATCCGATTCATAATCAATTGCACCAATCATGTTATCTCGGGTAATATTTCTAAAGATACAATTTTCAATTAATGAATGATCACAATAATAAACAGAAATTCCTTGTCGGTTATTACAATTTATTCCGTCGAAAAGACAATTTCTAACTTCAACAAAACCATTGTAACATCTTTTGGTAGCTGGATCCTCATTAATACTTCCTAAAATTGTAATTCCATCAGAATAAAACTTAATAAATTGGCAGTCTTCCACAATTACGTCAGATACCCCGCACAATACAATTTGAGATAATAACTCATCAAAATCAGTTTCATTATTATTTTCACTTTCAAATCTGAATCCTTTAATTCTGATATTTTTAATTGCATTAATGTCATTATACTGTTTATAAGCTTCTGAATTAAATACAAATACACCATCCATCCCTTCATGTCGAGAATAAGATTTATGATCTGGATTGTTGTAGGCAAGAGCCTTATACAGCCTTTCTCCAACTTTTTGCTTAATAATCGTTTGATTTCCAATAATAGAAATATTAGAATACTCCTTACCAATAAAATCAATATTTGAGATTACATATTTTCCTTTTGGGAAATAGACAGTTCCACCTTCGATACTTTTTAGAAAATCAACGGCAAGTTGAACGGCGTCTGTATCATCATTGGTTTCATCGCCTTTTGCGCCGAACCATTTTACGTTTACTTCATCGTTTTCAAGAATTCTTCTGTAGTATTTTGTGTCGATTTTTTTGTAAATAATTCCGTCACACATGGCATCCGTAATAGGGTTTCCATTATAAGTTTCATTTGTTTCTAAAAAACATGTCCATTCTCCTGTGAACGGATCATTTAATTCGATTGTTGCCATTTTTTTTAAAATTTTTTAAATTAATAATTGTGATTATCCTTGCAAGAATTATAAAGCAAAAGTACAGGCAGACAGCGACAGAACTCGACGTATTAAATTATTTTTCAGGGATTTAATTTAATTTACTCATTATGAATTTGTTAATTAATAAAACTTGTTGCTGATTATTTCATTAAAAATCACTAATTTTGCACCCGTAAAAATCTTTTATGCAAAACATTAGAAATATTGCGATTATC
>Ga0157375_10000129_pt1 | contig 75013 bp, 72 predicted proteins | sample M35metaG_FD_115311 | JGI IMG/M metagenome (GOLD analysis project Ga0157375, IMG submission 115311) | Miscanthus rhizosphere microbial communities from Kellogg Biological Station, Michigan, USA - M3-5 metaG | ecosystem: Host-associated > Plants > Roots > Rhizosphere > Soil | place: USA: Michigan...
CACGGACCTTCTCCTTTCCAAATTGATCAAATGAATTAACAAACACCCGGTAACATTTATCTTGAGGCAACGACCTCCTCAATTTAGCCGTCACCCGGTAACATTTTCCCATGAGGCAACACGGGATGCAGGCCGTCCACTAAAGGTCCTTGAAGGTTTCGTCGGTTGTTTCCTTCTCTGGTGTCAATTTTAGGCGAGCTTCGAGAAACGCTTTTAACTCGGCGGCCCCTTTTCCACCAAAGCCTGGCACCTCCGCTATCTGTTCGATTGTTGCCATTCGAATGCGCTGAACCGAACCAAACTTCTTTAACAATGCCGCTTTACGCCGGTTGCCAATGTTTGGGAATTCATCCAGGAGACTTTCTGAAATCTTACGCAACCGAAGTTGTGCATTATATGTATTTGCCAGTCGATGGGACTCATCGCGGACGCGTTGCAGTAATTTTAGTGCTCCGCTTTCATGAGAGAGCCGCAGTGGGGCTTTCTGTCCAGGGCGATAAATCTCTTCAAATTCCTTTGCAAGGCCTATCACCGGGAGCTGGGTTAACCCGAGCTTTTCCAACTCTCCAAGCGCGGCGCTAAGCTGACCGCTGCCTCCATCGATTACGATGAGGTCAGGGAGGCTGAGATTGGCTTTTCTCGAACCTCCGGCGGCGCGATGTTCTCTCACGTCGGCCCCGGCAGCGTCCGAATCGATCCGCCCGGTGCGTCTGTTCTTCCATGCTGCGCTGACGTCATCCACCACTCGCTGTAATTCGGCAGGCACCACCCCTTCACCCGCCGCCCGTTCTTCGGCCGGCTGCGGCTCCGCGCGATGCAGTTTGGATTCACTCAGCACGCGGGTATAGCGACGCCGCACAACCTCGGCCATGGAAGCGAAATCGTCTTGCCCCTCGACTGTCTTAATTCGGAACCTCCGGTAATTCGAGCGATCGGGACGCCCATCGCGAAAGCTGACCAGGGAAGCAACTTTGAATGTTCCGCTGATGTTGGAGATATCGAATCCTTCAATGCGCCTGGGTGGCCCGGCCAGGCCGAGTGCTTCGGCTAACTCGACTAGATCCCTTTCCGGGCTGATTGCCTGAGGCAAGCTGTAAGGGACCCGCTCGAACCGGTTCGTTTTCACAGTTGTCCGGCGTAAATCCGAAAGCAAATCCCGCAGTTCCGCGGCTCGCTCGTATTGTTGAGCCGCGGCGGCCTTTTTCATATCCTCACCCAGGCGCTCCTGCATTTCTTCACACTGACCGGCGAGGAATTCACAGGCGGCCAGCACTTGCTCAATGTACTGATCGCGCGTCACGTTAGCTATGCAAGGTGCGGTGCAGTATTTCAGGTGGGCATAAAGACAATGCCGGTAATCACGTTCGTTTGGCGTAAGAGGACGGCAGCCTCGCAAGTGATACTGCCGCCTGACCAGGGCTAGCGTGCTTCGTAACGCGCCTGAGTTTGGGAACGGCCCGAAGTAGCGCGCGCCGTCATCCTGCTTGAAACGAGTGAGGGTAAAGCGCGGAATGGGATCATTCAGATTCACTTTGAGTAGAAGAAAGCGCTTATCGTCGCGAAAGCTGACGTTATAGCGCGGATGGAATTCCTTGATCAGCTTTCCTTCCAGCAACAGCGCTTCCGGTTCACTTCGAACCAGATGGAAGTCAAAATCGTGAATACCCTCCACGAGAGCCTTGAATTTCAAGTCCCACCCCAGGCGGCGGGAGGGCTGGAAATACTGGCTGACGCGTTTTCGCAAATCCCGGGCCTTGCCTACGTAAATCACTGTCCCGAAACGATCGCGCATCAGGTAAATGCCCGGCTTATGGGGCAATGAACTGATTTTTGCGCGTATGTTTTCGGCCACTAACACGCAGTTAAAGTAAGAGCCCATCGAGGTTGGAGCAAGGGCAGCCTGCAGCGGTCCCACGAGCGCGCAATCCCGAGGTCGCTTTTTGTCAGTTGACCTGGCGCAGGGAGAAGATTTTACTGGCGTGTATGAGAATGCTGCTGATCGTCTGTGCCGCACTTGTCCTTTCAGGTTGCGGACGGAAACGGCAGTCAGAACCTCCATCAGGCCGCGCGGGAAGCTACGATGAATTTCATCCTGCAACTGCCTCCGGTAATAACAAAAAGCTTATTGTAACGCCGGAAAAAGGCTTAATTGGAAAGGTGGCGCTCGTGAACCCTGCCGCCAGATTTGTGGTTCTCAATTTCCCAATTGGCCACCTGCCTGCCATGGAGCAACGGCTCAATCTTTATCGAGCAGGACTGAAAGTGGGTGAAGTTAAGGTGACTGGCCCGCAATATGACGATAATGTCGTAGCGGATTTAATTGCCGGTGACTCCGAAGTAGGCGATCAGGTTCGAAATCAATAATACCCGCGAATCTGCTCAGCGCCTCGGTTACTCCGGCTGCTTATCGGTTACAGATTCCACGAGCGGTTGAACCGTTTTTGGAAGCGATTTTTTCTGGTACGGAGAATGGAGGTTGAAGTAAATTCCGCAAAGAGGTCGCGCTGTATCACTTTGACTGAGTATCACAGTCACATGCTTATCCAGGGCAATGCCATGTCGCAGCAAAGAGCCGCGGCTTTCATATGCCTTGATTGCTTTCTGCAAGAGGGAGAGAAGGGAGGCTTCAAATTCTTCGGGTATTTTGTCGATGCAGATCACGTATCGATCATAAGCATGCATCGCTTCCATTAATTCGACTCGAAACATTTCGACAGTCACACATTCATAATAGGGTATATCACCCAGAAGTGAAGCCAAAAAAGTTCCGTATTAGTCCCGATAAAGATCCCGGGAACTCTTTGGGTGAATAAAATCGGTTCCAACAAGACCACCTTGTTTGAAAGTCTTTAACGCGAATTCCTGCTGTGCAGAGCTGCCGGTTTCATTTTGACCTCTCAAAACAAGGCTGTAACCTGCAGCACAAAATTGTGAGTCAACAAGCAGCCCATCTTAGTCCTGAAGCTAAAGCATCCCTGCCCCGTCATGTTGCGATTATTATGGACGGCAATGGCCGCTGGGCACGTGAACGTCATTTGCCCCGAATTGAAGGTCATCGGGCCGGCGCAGAATCAGCAAGAGTCATTATTCGCACCGTTGGCGAGTTGGGAATCAAATACCTGACTTTATATGCTTTTTCAGTGGAGAATTGGAACCGGCCGAAAGAGGAGGTGGATGCCTTGATGAAATACCTGGTCCACTACCTCAAAAGTGAAACGCCAGAACTGAACAAGAATAACGTGCGGCTCCAGATCATTGGCCAGATCTATCGTTTGCCGGAAGCGGTTCAGGAGCATTTGCGTAAATCAATCGCCACACTTTCAAAGAATAACGGGCTGACCCTCATCATGGCTTTAAGTTATGGCGGACGCACTGAGATCGTTGAAGCCACACGAAGCATAGCCCAAAAAATCAAGGCCGGGGAATTGGACCCGGCTGACATCACAGAGCAAGTCTTCGCGCAACATCTCTACACACGCAACCTGCCCGATCCGGATTTGCTGATTCGCACCAGCGGCGAGATGCGTTTAAGCAATTTTTTGCTATGGCAAATCTCCTATGCTGAATTGCTTGTCACCCCGACATTCTGGCCAGACTTTCGCAAGGCCCAACTTTATGCGGCCCTGGAAGATTACACCAGCCGGCATCGACGGTTTGGAGGGCTCTAGAACATCCGTTGACACTTGATTCCCGTGGACCCTCTCCCTCCTTCAAAGGCAAAAGTATTTTTGCGCCGGCTGACAAGCTCTGTCATTTTATGGACTATTGTTCTGACCGGCCTTTTCTCGAGTAATCGGCTGCTCTCAAATAGCTTATTCCTGGGAATCGTCATTTTGCTGGCATTGGCAGGCCTTGCTGAGTTCTACGGCATGGTCGAGAAAAGGGATCTGGCCTGTTTTAAGTATTTGGGCATTGCTGGAGGGGTGCTCTTGATGGTGGGAACGTTTCTAAACCTCACAGGCAAGCTGGGTACTTCGGGGCCGCCTTCGCGAGTAAACGATTTTGAAACCAGCTTCCTGATCCTGTTCGTGCTTGGTTTGTGCCTTCGTCAGTTATTTTCACAGCGCAATACCTCGGGCATCGCTGCTATTTCGACGACTCTCTTTGGCCTCATGTATGTGCCGTGGTTGTTGAATTTCATCCAAAAAATCAATTTTTTCCCAGGCGTGGAAGGTCACTATTACCTCCTGTATTTCGTGTTGATCACCAAATTCAGCGATACGGGCGCTTACGGGGTCGGTTCCCTCTTTGGGAAACACAAGATGATCCCACGTATCAGCCCTGGTAAAACGTGGGAAGGTTTTGTCGGCGCGATCGGGGTGTCTATGTTAGCCAGCGTGGTCTTTGTTCATTTTTTCGGCCACAAAATGGCGGGCATGAAGCTTATGCATGCCATTATTCTGGGAGCGGTCCTGGGGGTCGCTGCTGTGGTGGGCGATTTGATCGAGTCGTTATTTAAGCGCGAAGCGGGCATTAAGGATTCCGGCAAGTTCTTCCCAGGCATTGGTGGCATCCTCGACTTGCTCGATAGTTTGCTTTTTAATGCCCCGATTATGTACCTTTACCTTCGCCATATATTAACCGCCCCATGATGCCGGCGATCACCCCTACAAGCTACTCTCCAGGAACTGACAGCAATTCTTTTGATTGCCGATGAAAAATATTGTTTTGCTCGGCAGCACCGGATCGATTGGCACCAGTACAATCAAAGTTGCTGAGGACTTGCCCGATCGAATCCGTATTCTTGGGCTGGCTGCTGGTTCAAATGCCGACATGCTTCTGGACCAAACACGGAAACATCAGCCCGAGGCCATTTCAATTTCTGATCCCGCCAAAGCCGCTGCCCTTCAGAATGCGCTGGGCAAAAGTGTCAATATTTTCTCTGGAGCTGAAGGCCTTTTAAAATTGGCTACATTGCCTGCTGCGGACATTGTCGTCATCGCAATTGTCGGCACTGCTGGCTTGCAGCCCGCCTTGGCGGCGATCCGGGCGGGGAAGGATATAGCCATCGCCTCAAAAGAAATCCTGGTAATGGCCGGAGAAATCGTGATGACCGAAGCCCGAAAACAAGGCGTACGCGTGTTGGCGGTGGATAGCGAGCACTCCGCCATCTTTCAATGCCTGGACGGGAAGCCATCCAGTTCGGTTCGACGGCTTTGGCTGACCGCATCGGGCGGGCCTTTCCGGACAACCCCCAAAACGGATTTCCCCAATATTACTTTGGAACGGGCATTAAAACATCCCTCGTGGGTGATGGGCAGAAAAATCACAATCGATTCAGCGACGCTGTTCAACAAAGGATTGGAAATGATCGAAGCGCGCTGGCTTTTCGACATTGAAATGGCCAGGGTTTCAGTGGTTGTGCATCCGCAAAGTGTGGTCCACTCGATGGTGGAGTTTATCGATGGCTCGATGCTCGCTCAGCTTTCCACACCCGACATGTGCCTGCCAATCCAATACGCCCTTACGTACCCGGACCGGGTGCCAAGCGAACGGGTTCAGACCAACCTGGCAAAGCTCGGAACTTTAACTTTCGAAGAGCCTGACGCTGAGAGATTCCCTGCACTTGAGTTGGCGCGAAGAGCAGGCGAAATCGGGGGCACGCTTCCGGCAGTCCTGAACGCCGCGAACGAGGTTGCGGTCGAGGAATTTACCAGCGGCCACATCAGTTTCCAGCAGGTCTCGCAAACCGTGCGCGATACTATGGAACGCCACGAAGTCACCTTGCACCCGAGCATGGCTCAAATCCTTGAAGCGGACGCCTGGGCTCGGCGTGAATCCAGGTCGTGAGACAATCCACCGATTTTCTCTTCGTTAGATTGTACCCTGTGTGGAGTTAAACTGGGCTTGAAAGGTTTGGCCCGGCTTCACTGATTTTTGCCTTTTCCCGGCGACGCCATCTGTTTACGCGCCAGAAGAAAAGGCCAAAAAATATTGCGCCACATGCATTGACCCCCGCCGTATACCCAAGTTTGTAAGCCACACCGGTATTATTTTGCGTGTAGATAATCACATCGTTTCCGACGAGCAAATTGGGCATGGCCATGGGCATCAGCGCGCCTTGCAGCATGCCGCGGGCAAAACCGGCCGGCCGCGCGCCTCGATCGATTGAACGAGCAATTAGATTGAGGCTCCTTCCGATCGCGGTGGCGAGAACCAGAATGACCAGTATGCGAAGAAAGATTTTCCACCCTGCTCCCCTGCCCTGTTCCTTAATGGCTATGTCGTTCATGAATACGGTGTGTCAGTAAACGGATATTTGAAACCAGCGAACCTCAAGTGGCAAGAAGCCATCTTCTTTTTTAGCTTTTACGATGCGCTAATTGTTTTGACACAAATGGTTTAATGAGAATTGTTTAACCTTTAGGATTTTGCCTGAACTGCAACTGGAATTCGTGTTTGGGTGGTGCTGAATTCGATTCAACGAATTTTGTGAGTTTTTCACGATGTGGCGAGAGCGAACACGCAGGGTCAGTTGCCGCCGCATCACCCGTAATCAGGGCTGCCTGACAACGGCACCCTCCAAAATCGATCTCGTGAAACTCGCAGCTATGGCAGGGCTCCGGCATCCATTCGCTGCCTCGGAAGCGAATGAATGCCGGGGATTCCGTCCAAATCCATTGCAACGATCGTGTGCGCACATTATCGAAGTGCAGTTCTTTGATCTCGCCCGCAGTAGGGCATGGAAGAACGTTTCCAACCGGGTTGACAGTCAAATGCGTTCGTCCCCAGCCATTCATGCATGGCTTGGGCCGGTCACTGAAATAATCCGGCAAGACGAACAATAATTCGAGCTTGCCGAGCAGCCGCTTTCTGGCGGCGCTGGCGATCTGGTAAGCCTGCTCAATTTGCCCGCGAGTCGGCAATAACGCTGCCCGGTTCATGAAGCCCCAACCATAGTATTGAGTATTGGCCAGTTCCAGACGTTCCGCCCCCAGCTCTTCAGCCATCTCAATAATGTGAGCCACTCGATCGATATTCTGCCGATGCAGCACCACGTTTACTGTCAGGGGAAATTTAAGATTACGCACCAGGTGTGCGGCTTCGATTTTTTTCTTGTGAACGCTGACGCCGGCGATCTCATTTGCCAGCGATTCCTGGTCGGATTGAAAACTGATCTGCACACTGTCCAACCCTGCTGTTTTGAGTTCCTCTGCGCGGCGGCTGCTCAGCCCTAGAGCGCTGGTAATCAGGTTTGAATAAAGGCCGGCTGCTCGGGAAGCAGAAACCAGTTCAGCTAAATCAGGACGCTGCAGAGGTTCGCCACCCGAAAAACCCACATGCAGGACACCCAGATCCGAGGCTTGGGCGATCACCCGTTTCCATTCGGCAGTGCTGAGTTCATCACTCGGCGAAGCCAGCTTTATTGGGTTCGAGCAATAGGGACAATGAAGGGGACATCGATGTGTCAGTTCTGCCAGCAAAGTGTAGGGTCGAAAATGCACAACGGTCAGACAGAACAAAATCGTCTAGAACACAGCATAGAAGGACGCACGATCAATTAAGCAAGTTCGAGCAAGTTTTTCGCGCGCAATCGATCGAGAAAACCGCCGACCTGACGCGAGATTTCAGGCCGGGGACCATTATAACGAGAGGCCAGTTTCGCGACTATGGAGTCCAGGGTTACTTCCCCGCTACATAGCAATGCAATCGCATGAGCAGTTGGGTTCAATAGCAAAGCGCCCTCCGGATAAAGCAACACCGGCTTTCCTGTAACTTTATCCGTTTGCAACCGTGCGCGGGAGGAAATCTTCGGCCGCGCTGTGAGTGGGATAGACTCAAGAGACATGATGCAAGTTAACCGGAGAACAACCTCGCCGCAATGCATCGATCGTCCCTTTGGCCAAAGGACATACACGTATCTCTGTCATGCGAGAATTCTGGAGGGTTGCAATGACTCTCCCATTTTCGCAATCGCATTGAATTCCTGCTCAATTTTAAGGCTGCGATTTGCCCTAAATATAATATAGTGCATGTGTGAAACTTAGCGGCGCCAGCAATTGGAATTGCCAGATACTTCTCCTTCCATTGTGGATGGCGGCTGCTGGCGCCTTCGGCGCCTCCCAGGTGGATTTCAATCGCGACATTCGCCCCTTACTTTCGGAAAAATGTTATGCATGTCATGGACCGGATGCCCGGAAGGCTAAAGGTGGGCTCCGGCTCGACCTGCGCAACGTTGCGATTAAGCCCGCTAATTCCGGGAAGATTCCTATCTCGCCTGGCAATCCAGCGCTAAGCGAATTAATCCGGCGCATCTTCACAACGGATGAAGATGATTTAATGCCTCCCCCGGCCTCGCACCAAACCCTTACCACACCTCAAAAAGAAATCCTCAAACGCTGGATCATCGAGGGTGCTGAGTATCGCCTGCATTGGGCCTACAGTCCTCCGACAAAAGCGGCCATTCCCACAAAGGAAAATGCCGTTGATTTTCTGGTGAGGAGTCGATTGAAAGAAGCTGGCCTCGGGCCGGCGTCCCAGGCTTCTGCCCGGATCATTGCGCGTCGATTGTATTTTGACTTGGTAGGACTGCCGCCCAAACCGGAGGAAGTTGCTGCTTTTGAAAGCAACCCTTCCGAACAGGCATACGAAAAAATGGTCGAGGGGTTGATGGCATCGCCACATTACGGAGAGCGCATGGCAATGGATTGGCTCGATGTGGTTCGCTTTGCTGATACTATCGGATATCATTCGGACAACCCGCGCAATATTTGGCCTTATCGCGACTATGTGATTCGGTCGTTGAACCAAAACACTTCTTTTGACCGATTCACGCGAGAGCAATTGGCCGGGGATCTCTTGCCAAATTCGACGCGAGATCAAAAAGTCGCCTCCGGCTTCAACCGGCTCCTGCTTACAACGGAAGAAGGTGGCGCGCAACCCAGGGATTATGAAGCTCGACAGCTTACAGATCGGGTTCGGGCCGTTGGCACTGTTTGGCTCGGCCAGACCATAGGTTGCTCACAATGCCACGATCACAAGTTTGATCCGATCACTACGCGCGATTTTTACTCCCTGGGCGCTTTCTTTGCGGACGTTAAGGAGGCGGCGATCGGAAAACGAGAAGATGGGATGCTGATCGCTACCGATGCGCAGTTGGCCGAACTCCACCGTTTGGATAAACGCTGCTCGGATTTGACGAAAGAATTCGATGCGCCAGAGTTGCAAGAAGCGTTTACAAAGTGGGAGGAAGCCCAAAAACCCGCCTCCTCGAGCGAATCCACCACAAAGAAGTTGGAAACTTCCGCGGAGCAGCGAAGCACCCGCCAAAGCGACAGAGACTTTCAGGCGTTCAAGGAGCAGGCTCCAGAACTGGCTGAACTCAGAAAGGCTTTGGCAAAAGCAAAAAAGGAGCAAGCAGACTTTGAAGCGTCGCTTCCACACACTCTTATCACCGAAACAAATGAACAACCCCGCACCGTTCGCATTTTGCCCCGAGGTGATTGGATGAATGACACTGGAGAGGCCGTCACACCTGCACTTCCGGCTTTCCTGGTTGCTTCTACACCTTCTCACAAATCATCGCAGGGCGCTTCGGGCCTGAACCGATTGGACCTGGCAAACTGGCTGGTTTCCAGAGATAATCCCCTGACCGCTCGCGTGGTCATGAACCGGCTCTGGAAGCATTTCTTTGGCATGGGCCTATCTAAAGTGTTGGACGATTTTGGTGCTCAGGGTGATGTGCCTCCAAATCAGCCGCTCCTTGATTGGCTCGCATGTGAATTCATGGACAGTGGCTGGGATCTGAAACACATGGTTCGCCTCATCGTAACCAGTGCAACCTATCGCCAGGTTTCCACGCCGTCTCCAGAATCACTTGAGCACGATCCGGAAAATCGTCTGCAAAGCCGGCAGGGCCGCTGGCGGCTGGAAGCGGAACTGATTCGGGATAATGCCCTCTCTGTTGCGGGACTACTTAATCCCACGATTGGCGGACCGAGCGTGAAACCGTACCAACCGGAGGATTATTGGGAAAACTTGAATTTCCCCAAACGCACTTATGAAGCCAGCAACGGGCCGAGCCAGTATCGTCGCGGCCTTTACACGTGGTGGCAGCGTACATTTTTGCATCCGAGCCTGGTGGCATTTGACGCGCCCAGCCGAGAGGAATGCGTTGCAGAACGAAGCCGGTCAAATGTTCCACAGCAGGCCCTTGCTTTGCTTCACGACCCTTCCTTCGTCGAAGCCGCACGGTCATTTGCGACCCGGATATTACGCGAATGCAAAGGAGATGAGTCTGCTAGAATCCTTTGGGCCTGGCGCGAAGTCCTCGACCGCAGTCCAGGGCCCCAAGAGATGGCGACCGTTCGTGCCTTGCTCGATAAGCATCTCTTTGAATACAAAAACGATCGTGCCGCCGCGTCAGCGTATTTGAAAGTGGGCCAAACCCCAGCCCCCTCTGGCATGGATGAGGCCGAGCTTGCCGCATGGACAAACGTCGGCCGTGTTCTTTTAAATCTGCATGAAACAATCACTCGGTTTTGAAATAGATCGATTCGCGCGGCAACAACAAACCCGTCGTGTGTTTCTCGGCCGCGCGGGACGAACGCTGGGATCGGTTGCTTTGGCGTCTCTGCTCAATCCCCGAGTGCTCGCAGCCGCTGAAGCTAAGAGCGAAAAGGCAGATGCATGGGCGGGCATCGTCCATCCGCTTCACCACCCTGCCCGGGCCAAACGGGTAATCTGGCTAACCATGGCGGGAGGACCTTCCCACCTGGAGACGTTCGATTTCAAACCCAAACTGGCCAAGATGGATGGACAACCCATGCCAGAAAGCATGACTTCGGGCCAGCAACTCGCCCAACTCCAGGGCCAGAAATTAGTCTGCTGGGGGCCACAAACAAACTTCAAACAATTTGGCCGTTGCGGCGCTGAAATGACGGAGCTTTTTCCCCACGTGGGTGGCGTTGCGGACGAACTTTGCATTATTCGTTCAATGACTACGGATGCCATCAACCACGATCCCGCACACACCTTCATGAACACCGGTTCTCAGATTGTTGGCCGGCCCGCGATGGGCTCGTGGATCACTTATGGCTTGGGGAGTGAAGTTGCCGATTTGCCAGGCTTCGTCGTGCTGGTTTCGCAAGGCGGCGGCAGGTCGCCCCAGCCCATAGCCGCTCGCCAGTGGTCTTCAGGTTTTCTTCCCAGCCGCTTTCAGGGAGTGCAATTGCGTGGCCGCGGTGACCCCGTTCTTTACCTGGCCAACTCTCCGGGCGTATCCCGTGAAAAGGAAGGGGACGTCGTGCGCGCAATCAATCTGTTGAACGCCCAGCACGATTTAACAGTGGACGATCCGGAAATCGCCACACGCATTGCCCAATATGAAATGGCTTTTCAAATGCAGGCCAGCGTGCCTGGATTGATGGATACCTCCGCAGAACCTGCGCGGGTCCGCGAATCTTACGGTTGCACGGCAGGTGATGGCTCATTTGCTTCGAACTGCCTTCTGGCCCGGCGATTGGCCGAGCGCGGCGTTCGCTTCATCCAGCTTTATCATCGCGACTGGGACCATCATAATGGACTGCGCGAGTATTTTCCCGAGAAAGCCCGCGAAACCGATCGCGCCTGCGCTGCCCTTCTTGGCGACCTGAAGGAGCGCGGTCTTCTGCAAGACACTTTGGTTGTTTGGGCCGGGGAATTCGGGCGAACACCCATGGCTCAAACTAATAAAGGCGCTCCTGGGCGAGACCATCACAATAAAGGCTTTTCCGTCTGGCTTGCTGGCGGAGGAATCAAACCAGGCATTTCATGGGGTGCGACGGATGAACTGGGTTATGCCGCTGTAGAAAATGTGGTTTCAGTCCATGACCTGCATGCAACCATGCTGCACCTGCTGGGGATTGATCACCTTCGCTTCACCTACAAATATCAAGGGTTGAATGCGCGCCTCTCCGGCGTCGAGAAGTCCCAGGTAGTAAAAGGCATTATTAGCTGATCAACTCGAGCTGTTGTTTGGTTGCGCCAGTGCTTCGGAATCCAAGACTCAAGGACCATTTAAAACGGAAGCGGCAAGGCTTTCTATCATTCCTAAAATTCCCGTCAAATATAGAAGTAAACATAGATCGCAAACCCAATAGCCGCCAAACCGGCAGTTGCGGCCATGGACCAAAGCAGGCTGCGCTTTTGGGCGGCGATGGAGAATGTGGCAATGATCACCGCCGCCTGGGCCGCGAGCATGCCAAAGAAAAAGCGCTGGCTTCGCCGATGATGCCGCTCCGCCGACATGTTGCTTTGGCGCACCTGTAGTTCATACAGGTTAGCTATGCCCTGGTTGAGTCGTGACTCGGCATCATAGCGGGCCCCCGTATAACGAAGCCGCGCGACGGTGAAATCCCGGTCGGGCGCCGCCGCTTGTGAGATCAGTGCTTCAATCTGATCGATGGTGCGGTTAAGAGGAGTCAGCACAGCATCGTAATCACGGGCGCGAGTGACGGCGGCGCGGAGCGCCTCATTCACAGTAATCACCTTAATCGGTGCGACCAGCGCTGCAACCTCGGGTTCGGGTTGCGTGGATTCGATGGCAGCGAGGGCGGACTCCACTTGTTGATCCAAATGAGGAGGAGGAGGTGCTGCTGGCAGTTCGCCATTCTGCAGCGATGCCAGCGTTTGCTTCCCGGCCGGAGAATCCAGCAAGGCTACCAATTCGGTTTTGGCTTTTGCGGGTTCAGGCCGGTCCGTTGCGACGGAGAGACCGGCGGCCGATTGCCTGAATTGTTCGGAATTAAACGACCGCACCGGCGTCGTCGCTTGCAAAACATCCAACGTACTGCGCTGCAAACCGGCACGGAGCCGTTTGGCCTGGAAGTAACTCCATTGGTCGCCGGCTTTCGATTGCTGCTGCGCCGCGAGCGAACGATCATACTGGGCACGCGTCATTTCGCTTGAAGCCAATCCTGCCAGCATGGTGGCCACGATGGTCATGATCACCGGGGTAGCCGTCAGAATCTTGCCAAATTGGGTCATTGGCACGGTGGCTTTCAACTCGTTCGGAATCGTGGTTTTCATTCAGTTTTTATAAATACAGGATCGATTGAGGAGTTTACTTTTCAACGAATGGAAGAAAAGTTCATGGCTTGCCGGATTCTCAACACGCTGCCGTTGCTGTAGCCTAAAAGAACGCTCCTTTAACATCAAGCTCGTGCTGCTTGCGCTCTCGATGCCGTATCAGGATTTCCAACGGACACATTCCAGAACCCGATAGATGGTAATGCTCGTTGCTTTCCATTGACATAGCTTACTGGTATTACATTTAAATTCGGGCTCCCATTTATACAGAGTCGGGCCACTAACTATGGGCGAAATTGTTTCAGATAAGTTTGGACTCGGCACGCAGCCGCATCGCCGCCGCGTTCGTTATTCCGGCAAAAACCCCCGCCAATTTGCCGAGAAGTATAAAGAACACAATCCGGCACGCTATGGAGAAATTGTTTCCAAAGTCCAGGCTTCGGGCAAAACACCAGCCGGCACTCACCGCCCGATCATGGTCAAAGAAGTCCTGCAGATTCTTGGCCCAAAACCGGGCGAGGTAGTTGTGGACTGCACGTTGGGATTTGGCGGGCATGCGCGTGAAATTCTTTCGCGAATTGTTCCTGGCGGCCTTTTAATCGGTTTAGATGCAGATCCGATTGAATTGCCGAAGACCGAGGCGCGGCTGCGCGCGCTGGGGTTTGGAGATGCGTCCTTTCAAGCCATTCGCAGCAACTTCGCTGGTCTGCCGAAGGCAATGGCGGCACTCGATATTCCAGTTGTGGATGCAGTGTTCGCCGATTTGGGAGTTTCATCAATGCAATTGGACGACCCGGCCCGCGGCTTTTCGTTTAAGTTCGAAGGACCTTTGGATATGCGAATGAATCCGCACCGGGGCCAATCTGCATCCGCGCTGTTGCAAAGGATTTCAGAACAAGCGCTAGCCGACATGCTCGCCGAAAATGCCGACGAACCTCGTGCGAGCATCATTGCGCATGCTACGGCGGGAAAACCTTTCACGACGACGACAGCTCTGGCGAGGGCGATCCGTGGGAGCTTGTCGCGCTTGGCTAAAGATGAACAGGACATCTCGATTCGTCGAGTTTTTCAAGCACTTCGGATCGCGATAAATGATGAGTTTTCGGCTCTCGACACATTGTTACGAACGCTACCTGGGGTTCTAAAAGCCGGAAGCCGGGTTGTGATGCTCACCTTTCATTCAGGTGAGGATCGAAGGGTCAAGAAAGCCTTCCAAGCAGGGCTTGCAGCAGGATTTTACTCCGATATATCCCAGGAATTGGTGCGCCCAACGGCGACCGAACGTCACGCCAATCCGCGCTCTGCACCAGCAAAACTCCGCTGGGCAATTCGGGCATCAACATAATCCGAACCCGGATTTGCTACGGCTTTGGCGGCAATTGGGTTAACGGTTCTGAACGAGCAGTTTTCAGATAGCGGGGGACTAAATCACTAACATTCTTTGGGCTTTCCCCCTTTTCGAGTTCGTATGCTCTGGCGGCCAATTTTATGAGAAGCCGCTCGGTGCGGACTTGCTGTGCTGTTGTTCTTGCTAGCCATCTTTGTTGGCCAGCTTTCAGTTGCTTGAACGTGAGCAGCCCAGTCAAGACTCCCTTAAAACCGTAAGTTCGACGAGCCCACGCCTTTTCCTGGATCAGAATCGTCTGGATGGATTCCCGGCCAGTCTCGGCAGCTTCGAGCGCAGCAGCGATTTCGCGACATTCGTCAGCATTCAGTTGCGCGCTTATTTTTTCCAACGCGGAGCAACCGAGCGCCTCGACGGCCACGGCCACCATTGAATCAATTATTGTGCCACCCCGCTCTGATTGATGAGCGAGGCGGATGGTATCCAAATACGCATGAGCGCCTGCGCGTGGTTGATGATCCATTTCAGCCACCCGCCCCTGCGCCACGAAAGCTTGGCCCAATCGTTTAATGCCTGAAAGTGCTTCGATGTGCTGAGAACTGACAGGCGAATAGTCCAGTATCACCCGACTCTCCTGTTTCAGTGCATTTCTCGCTTCATTCAAGGCGTCGGCAGCGTTTGTGAGGGCGCCACGCAAAGCGGTGTCGCTCATTGTTGTGTAATCCGTACCTTCCTCCAGCATGCTGGCCGCTTTCAGCAAAGTCTCATAACCGTTGGGATTTGGTAAGGCGGGAGGCGGCCAGGCAGATTGACTCGATAGGAACCAGATAGCCACAAGGAGGGCAGCCACCGCCAGAACCACAAAGCCCGTTAGAATTCTCCCAATGGCCATATCCTTCCAGCATATAAAGCCATGTAGAAGGGTCAATAAAACCGCTGCTCCTATCCCTTTGATATTTCTGCCCCGCTCATTCGAAAAATGAAGGGTTTGGGAACCGACCTACTGTAACGCCACAACTGGCGCCAGTTGACTTGGATTGGAAGCATTCGTACCCTCATCGGGATGAAATTATTGCAGGATTCGCTGCTGGAATTAATTCGGCGAACATCCACAGAAATTCCCGACGATGTGCACAAGGCAATCGTCGACTCGCTCGAACAGGAGAAAAAGGGCACTATCGCCGAGAGTGCGATGAAGATCATCGACCAGAATATAGCCCTGGCAAAAAACAAATCCCAACCGATCTGCCAGGACACCGGCAGTATCATTTTCTATGTGGATTGCCCGCTGAATTTCGATCAAATGGCCTTTGAGGAAGCGGCGCGCCAGGCGGTGAAGCTAGCGACCAGCAAAGGTTTTTTACGGCAGAATTCGGTGGACTCAATCAGTGGCAAGAATGACGGGACTAACGTCGGTCCTGGTTCGCCGACGATCCATTTCCATCAACACCGCTCTCAGGAAACCACTGTCCGACTCGTTCTTAAAGGTGGAGGATGCGAGAACGTCGGGGCGCAATATTCGCTCCCTTCCGAGAAACTGCAGGCCAACCGCGACCTGGATGGCTGCCGCAAAGTTATTCTCGATGCCGTGCTGCAGGCGCAGGGCAAAGGTTGCGGCCCAGGCATCCTCGGAGTTTGCATCGGAGGCGACCGAGCAACGGGCTATGAATTTTCAAAACAACAATTATTACGGAAGTTGGACGACAAAAATGAGCGCGAGGACCTTGACGGTCTTGAGCGCGACATCGTTTCCACCGCGAACCAATTGGGTATTGGCCCAATGGGGTTTGGGGGAAAAACAACGCTGCTCGGGACCAAAATTGGCGTACTCAATAGGCTGCCTGCATCCTACTTCGTCAGCGTAAGCTATATGTGTTGGGCCTATCGCAGGCAGGGTGTGACTTTGCAACAAGACGGGGCCATTCAGAATTGGTTATATTGAATCGAAAGGAACTTAAGCTCCGCAAATTGTCCCCTTGCCTGCATCATCTATTCACCCACCACCTAATTTTTCTATGATTCAGCTAAATACCCCGGTAGCCGAAGATGCAATCCGTGCTTTGAAAGTGGGCGACGAAGCCGAGATCAGCGGCACATTGTTTACTGGCCGTGACGCCGTCCATAAATATCTTCACGAAGGAGGCAAGCTCCCGCCCGGCGTCAATTTTCAAGGGGGGATTCTCTATCATTGCGGACCGGTCGTCATCAAGGACGAGCACCAAAACTGGAAGTGTGTCGCCGCCGGACCTACCACGTCGATTCGCGAAGAGCCCTATCAATGGCAAGTGATCCGTGATTTCGGCCTGCGCGGGGTAATTGGCAAAGGCGGAATGGGTGATAAAACCCTGGCAGCCTGCAAGCAATATGGCTGCGCTTACTTGCACGCAATTGGTGGGGCTGCGCAGGTACTGGCCGAATGCATCAAGCGAGTTCCTAACGTGTATATGATGGAGCAATTCGGAGCGCCCGAGGCTATTTGGGAATTTGAGGTTGTCCGATTCCCGGTCGTGGTGACTATGGATGCCCACGGTAATTCGCTCCACAAAGAAGTCTTTGCCGCAAGCCAGGCCGAGCTGGCGAAACACCTATAAACGGCTAGTTGCTTCAGCGTTCTGCGTGCATGCGGCACAATCGGTTTGAAACACATGAATCTATTCGATCTTTCAGGTGAAGTGGCAGTTGTTATCGGCGCGACCGGGGTGCTGGGTGGCGCGTTGGCGCAAGGTTTAGCTGAAGCGGGCGCGAAGGTCGCCGTGCTTGGCCGAAATTCAGAACGTGGACAGGCTCGTGTCAAGGCCATCCAGGATCAATCCGGCCAGGCTGCTTTCATTGCCGCTGATGCTGTCCGCCGGGAAAGTCTGCACGCGGCTCATGAGGAAATCCTGAAATTGTTAGGACCTCCGACAATTCTGGTGAACGCAGCCGGAGGCAATGATCCGAAAGTGACGGTGACCGCGGAAAGGCGTTTTGAACAAATCCACGCCGCTGATTGGCTGGAGAATTTTGATTTAAACCTGGTTGGAGGAGTGTTGCTTCCCTGCCAGGAGTTCGGTCCGGCAATGGCAGCGCGCAAGAGCGGGAGTATCATCAATATCGCCAGTGTCACCGCCCATGTGCCCCTTTCGCGAGTCGTCAGCTATTCGGCAGCAAAAGCCGCGGTGCTGAACCTGACAGCTTTCCTGGCGCGTGAATGGGCTGCCACAGGCCTGCGAGTCAATTCGATCACCCCAGGTTTTTTCCCCGGACACCAAAACCGCAAGCTGCTCTTCAATGACGATGGCACCCCTACCCAGCGTACTCAGGCTATTTGGGGGCACACACCGCTGGGCCGTTTCGGCGAACCTCGCGAATTAGTTGGTGCAGCGGTTTTCCTGGCCAGCAACAATGCCAGCAGCTTTGTGACGGGAACAGATATCCGCGTTGATGGCGGGTTTCTTTCGCAAACGATTTAATACCAGCTCAAATGTTACGAATGGAAGAGTGACGCGGGGGAATGCGGCACACGGAAATTCCGGGAAATGGATTCGATTGCGTCTTGCGTACAAACGCCGCGCTCCATTGGCTGCGCTTGCATAAGGTCCGTAAGGCCTAAGATTTCCGTGGAGTCCGGTAACGTATCCACTGGACATCCGGATCATTTGCTTTGACAGGGATACGGGAAAGATCAATCAGCCGAACGGGTGGCTTTGTACTATCAACCCTCCATTTATGGATTTCCGAATGGCCATCAGCAAACGCAAAACCGCAAGCGCCGGCGTGATAGCTCGCCGGCAAGTCCACCCATTCCGTGAGATATGGAGCGAAGAGTCCCGCATCATTAATGCTGTCGGGATGCTCGTCCACGTACACCCAGGTTTCCGAAGGCCCTGGAAGCCGCAGGTCTGATGTCTTTTTGACATGGACGAACGCTGGATCCATTGGACCATCTTCAGCATTACCTGCTCCTACAACGATGTTACCGGAAATGCTCCGCACACGCTGGAGCAAACCTCGAGATACCTGCGTCGGGTGGATGTACCGATCGGCAGGACATTTGAAAAGGTTCTTGCTGCTGCCAAAATAAACCGCCAGTTTCGAATAGCGAGGGTCGGTGAGATAAAGAGTGTTCGTGTTATGGGAAGGGATGCTATAGTTCCAGTCCAGCCAGCCCACCACCCAAGGCCCGGCAGGATCGTCGGGGATGGGGTTCTGCGCTGAACCGCCATGGAGAGCGCCGGGAAATTTTTCATTGTTATCGCCGGTGTACAGATGGTTCGCGAGCATCATCTGTTTGGTATTGTTCATGCAGGAAATACCTTCTGCTCTCACCTTGGCTTTGCTCAAAGCCGGCAGGAGCATGGCAGCCAATATCGCAATGATGGCAATCACCACGAGCAATTCGATCAGTGTGAAAGCGCGCCTGCAAGAACCAATACCAGGGCCAAATCTCATAAGGGTTGATTTATTCTTTTATCGCTTCCCGTTGCTTGGGTGTCAATGCAAAACCATTCTGAGTTTATCTAATCTACTCCCTACGGCCTTTGGGCTTTTCGAATCCTTGCTCATCCAGCAGCAAATGTTTTTCTCGCGAATTGACACATCATGACATGCGGGCCTTATTTTTAGGTATGCCGGTTCAATTCGATGACATTCGGGAGGCAGCCAAACGTATTGCAGGGAAGGTCATCGAATCTCCCTGCCCTCTTTCCATTCCACTTTCAGAAGCGACGGGAATGGAGATCTATTGTAAGCTGGAATACCTGCAACGCACCGGCAGTTTCAAAGAACGCGGCGCTCTTAATGCTTTGATGCTGCTTTCGCCAGCAGAACGAACTCGAGGCGTGATTGCGGCGTCGGCTGGAAACCACGCGCTGGGCCTGGCTTACCATGCGCAGTTGCTTGGCATTCCAGCCACGGTGATAATGCCCCGCTTCGCGCCGCTCACGAAGGTGGCCAATTGCCGTCGAATGGGTGCTCGTGTCCTGCTTGAAGGTGGGAATATCCTCGAATCTCGCGTTCGGGCCGACCGAATCGCTGCTGAGGAGGGACTCAAATACATCAATGGCTTTGATGATCCTGCCATTATTGCCGGTCAGGGAACCATCGGCCTCGAAATCGCGGCACAGGTTCCGGACCTTGACGCCGTAATCGTGCCAATTGGCGGCGGCGGGTTAATAGCTGGCGTGACTTTGGCGCTCAAGGCACTTAAACCGGAAGTAACCATCATCGGTGTTGAACCCGAAAATGCGGCGAGCTTTACGGCCGCGCTTGACCAGGGAAAACCCGTTTATTTTTCTATGAAACCGACTTTGGCCGACGGTTTGAGCGTGCCGGAGGTTGGAAATAACGCTTTTCAATTCGCCCGGAATCTCATCGAGCGCATGGTGCTGGTACGTGAGCATGATATCGCGCTGGCCAAAGAAAGTGGTCTTGCCACTGTGCGGCGGAAACATTGATATGAACACCCTTGGCCGGGTCATTGAACGTGGCCTCGCTTCGGACGGCAGACTCTACCGCTTTACCGCCACAATTAGCGATCGGCCCGGTGGGCTGGCGAGATTTGCCGGTCTGATCGCCGAAGAAGGGGCTTCGATACTCGACATCGCTCATGACCGCGCTTTTGCCGACGACGACATCAGCACCGTAAATGTTCATTGCATTGTCGAAACACGTGATGCCGAGCAAATCGTCACGCTTCGGTCCCGGCTCAACCGAGAAGGTTTCCATGTGAAATGATTCGAATCCGAGACGAAAAAGTCTTTGGTGCAATTCTTCAACACTCTCATTTTTGCAGGCCAAGGGCCTGACTCATGCCGGTCCAATGCGACGCCTTGAGTTTAGGACACCGCGAAATAAAGTAGCGCTGAAAGCGCGTTTCATACGCGTGTTTAAAGGAAAGCTTCTCTTGGCAACGGAGCGTAAGCAAATCCCTCATAAGCAGGTCCTCAACCTGGTTTAACTCCATCATTTCTGGCAACACTCGATCATTCGAATTGACACCAGGCCTTTGTCCGCGAAATGATCTGGCCCCTAATGCCAGAGTAGCTCAGGGGTAGAGCAGAGGACTCATAAGCCTTTGGTCGGGGGTTCAAATCCCTCCTCTGGCACCATTAAAAAAAACCAATAGAACCCTTTAAATACAGGATAAATTGCACATTTAGTCGCGTTGCATTGAATTGTAACGAATGGGGTGAAAAGGGGTCCAATTGGAGCATTTTTAGCAACTGTTAGCAACTGCGAGGACCTTTGCAAGCCTCTGTGCTAACACGCTCCGCACCCTGGTCTGCGGTTTGCCCCGACCTGCACAGTCAAAACCTCACCTCGACCACTTGCCGAGCAGGAACTCGCACCCCGTAGCAACTGGTTACAACCCCCGGGTCACGTGCCATTGCTAACCTTCAGCGGTGGCAAACAATGGGTCCCGTGTTCATTTCTGGGCATTTCAATTTAATTGTTCGATAATTTGAGACATGAACAGGCGCAGACATAAAAGAAACCCTCAACCCAAACCCGCCTTTGTTGGTGGTCCTCCGCCGCCACCAAAAAAAACTGCGAAAGATTCCGGAGATTATGTGCCCGAAGATTCTGATGCTCTCACAGCGGCTGCGCTCGAAGTAGCACTCCAGAAGGAATCTCGAAAGAAAGAGTGAAAGTCGAACCAACCGGCTGCATGAGACTCCTCCAGCTCATTAACCGAAATCGGATGGCGATCGCGGCTATCCTCGTGTCGTATGTGTTGAGCTACGGTTTTGCGCGTTACACACAGATGCTCAAGCATCGAGTCTCTCATGCTGGAGATGTTTACTATCATGCGATTGACACGAGCAGTCGCTACTCATGGTCACCAGTGGGGTTGTGCGTTTCAGTCAGCTACATCGTCTTTACACCGCTTCGCTGGAGTGAGGCGCTCGTCTGGCATTTCATTCCGAGGAGTTATGAGTTTCACTGACCTAAAGAGCATCTAACTTTAGCTCGCGAACCGCCGCCCCCGATAGATGCCTCTAGCCGTTCTTCGATATTATGTGACCTTCCCTGATTTTCTCGCTCTTGATCGAGTGAGTAGATAGGCTTCGCCCTATGTCTGTTGAACAACGTTCGATGAATTCGGGCATGAACGCAGGCCGAAACCGCACCTACGAGCGTTGGCGCTGGCAGATTTTTTCCATCACTTGGCTTGCATATGCCGGGTTTTACCTCACGCGCAAAGCCTTTGCGGTCGCGAAGAACGAATTAAAAAAGCCTGAGGTAATGGGATTGACTCGCGGAGACATGTCTTGGATCGATGGAGGCAATTCCGTAGCCTACGCCCTCGGCCAGTTTCTGTTCGGCACACTGGGGGATAAATTAGGCACGCGCACCATTATTCTCATTGGGATGATGGGGTCGGTCCTCGTTTCATTGGCAATGGGTTGCTCGAATTCCGTGATGCTCCTGGGTGCGCTGTTCGCAGCTCAAGGTTTATGTCAGGCGAGTGGCTGGGCTCCCCTATCGAAAAACGTCGGCGAGTTTTTCTCCCAACGCGAGCGCGGGAGCGTGATGGGATTTTGGTGCACCAACTACGCCCTGGGTGGTTTTATCGCTTCTGTCCTTGCCGGGAAATCGGCGGAACGATTTGGCTGGCGCTATGCCTTCTTTGTTCCTGGTATCGTTCTTTTTTTGATATGGGTGCTGTTTTATTTCCTGCAACGCAACCGGCCTGAAGACGTCGGATTGCCTCCCATCGAGCAATACCACGGTGAAAAGGAGGCAGTCATCCAGCCCGGCGAAACTGCCGCTGCCGAGCCGGAAGGCTCCTGGAAAGTGATAGGCGAAGTATTGCGGAATAAAATGGTGTGGCTGCTGGCGGTGGTTTACTTCCTCGTTAAACCAACTCGCTATCTGTTACTTTATTGGTCGCCGGTTTATATCAACGAGCTGCTGGGTACGGGGACTGCCAGTTCCGGATTTCTCGGCAGCATGTTCGATTTGGCAGGACCGGCAGGCACACTCGCGGGCGGGCTTATATCCGATCGTCTATTCAGGTCAAAACGCATCCCTGTCTGTGTGATTGCTCTCTTTTTGCTGACGATATTTATGGTCGCATTTCGTTACCTGCCGCCGACCCGAGTCGCCATTGGCTCAGGCATGTTCGTAATCGGGTTCTTAATCTATATTCCCGACTCACTGGTGGCCGGAGCCGCGTCGATCGATTTTGGCACCAAGAAAGGGGCCTCCACCGCCAGTGGCCTCGTGAATGGACTCGGCTCATTGGGCCAGATTATCGGTGTGACATTGCCCGGGTGGGCCGGACAGGTGCTTGGGAAGGGACATGATATTTGGAACCCGATCTTCCTTTGGCTGGGAATCGCTCTCGCCGTAGCTGGAGTTTTACTTTTGCCTCAATGGAACCGAATGCCGCCGACAAGAAAATAGAATCAGATCTTCACTATCTCGCGACGTCGCTGAGTGAAACGGCAACAGTAGGTATAACCTGCGCTCCTGGCCAACGCTACCGCTTCGGCAAAATTCATCCCCACTTCTTCGATCGCGTGCGCGTCTGAGGCAAAGGTAATCGGCACCCCTGCTTTGGCTGCCATTTGAACAATCTGTGGGCTGGGATAAATCTCCCGGCAATTCTTCCGCAGTCCCGCGGTGTTGAGTTCCATGGCAACGTCATGCTTCCTGGCTGCCGACAAAAACCGGCTGAAGAGATGAGAGCAATCCTGTTCCGGATAAAAACAAAATTTCTTGCACAAATCGGCATGGGCAATTATTTCAAACAGCCCCGATTCCGCTGCCATGGTCAGTCGCTCGAAATAGGCAGTCCAAACCTCAAAAGGATCGCGGTGTTTCCATTCAGAGATTTTTTTCGGATTGTCCAAATCCCAGGAATCCGAAACATAATGCACTGCGCCGATCAGATAATCCCACGGGTGCCTCGCTGATAGATCACGGATCCATTGCTCCTGGCCAGGAATGAAATCCACTTCCATTGCCAGTTTAATGTTCAACTGCGGATGATCCTTTCTAGCCTTCTTAACCTTCTCCACATAATCATCCAAATTCCCCTGGAGCATGTGCCAATCATCCCAGTCATCGCGCGGCATCGGATTGTGTTCTGAAAACCCGATTTCAGTGAGCCCAATTTTCACCGCGTGAGCAGCGAGTTCGGTCGGTTCACCGGAAGCGTGCCGGCAGAGCGGCGTGTGCATGTGGTAATCGGCGGGCAGAGGCGTCATTGCAAAAAGAAATTTATAACAAGCACAAATCTGCTGAGCAAGGCCGAATGCCCAGTTAGCAGGTGCAACAAGAAAAAACAGAAGATCGCAAAGTTCGCGAAGAACGAATTCTCCTTATCTTCGAGCTTTGGATATTGATTAATCGCCTGGCCAGGTTTCAACTCAAAATACGTGTGCGTTGCGGGTCGTATGGAGCTCGCAGGAAAGCTTTCGCAGGATATTTCCGGCCGGAAACATTGATTTCAAATATTCCAGATTTAATGAACTCTTCCTTAAATGGCTCGTCATGGTTGACGTATCCCATTGCGATCCCCCCGCCAACGCAGTGACCGTACGACCCTGAAGTTGTGTAACCTACAGGTTTGGCATCGCGATAAATGGGTTCGCTGCCCCATAACACTGGTTCGGGATCTTCCAAAACGAAAGTCACCATTCGCCGCTTCATTCCTGCTTCTCTCTGTTTCAGCAGCGCTTCGCGGCCCAGAAATGGTTTGGCCCAATGAATTGCAAAGCCAAGCCCTGCCTCCAGAGGCGTATCATCCGGCGAAAGTTCTGCGCCCCAGGCGCGATACCCTTTTTCAAGGCGCAACGAATTGATGGCATAATGGCCGGCATTAGTGACTCCGAGGTCTTGGCCTGCAGCCATCAAAGTGTCATACACAAGCACGGCTTGATCCATTGGCACTTGCAATTCCCAGCCTAACTCGCCCACGTAGGTTATTCGCACCGCGCGGACAGTTGCGACCCCGATGTCGATCATCCGGCTTGTCAGGAATGGAAAAGCCGCATTAGAGAAATCAGCCCCTGAGCAGCGACTGAGCAAAGCGCGCGAGTGCGGCCCCATCACCCCAAAGACCGAGAGTCCGCGCGTCACATCCACCAACTCGGCTCTTTCATCCGGATGCACATTGCGCGTGATCCAGTCGAAATCACGAACTGTTTGCGAACTGCCGGTGATAATAAGGTATTCTATCTCTGCAATACGAATGAGTGTGAGATCGGTTTCGATTCCGCCTCGAGCGTTGAACATGCCGGTGTAAACCGCGTGACCCAGCGCCACATCCACATCATTTCCGCAAAGGCGTTGTAAAACTGAAACGACATCACGGCCTTTGAAGAGGAATTTGGAAAAACCCGTTTGATCAAAAAGTGCCACGCCCTCTCGCGCGGCGCGATGCTCGGCGGCGTGACAGTCAAACCAGTTCTGCCGGCCAAATGAGTACTCCGCAACCGGTTTGATGCCTGTGTGAGCAAACCAATTGGGCCGCTCCCAACCGTTCTTCACGCCGAAACACGCGCCCCGAGCAGCCAGGCGCTCGTGCAAAGGACTCTTGAGCATGCCTCGGGCTGTTTCAAACTCCCGGTTGGGCCACGCCATCTGGTAATGCAGTCCGAGCACTTCTGTCACGCGTTCACGCAAATACGGCAGGTTATTTGCCCACGGCGAGAACCTCCGGATATCCACGGACCATAGATCCATCGTCGGTTCGCCTTCCATCATCCATTCCGCCAAATATCTCCCTGCACCGCCAGCGCTTGCGATGCCTACGGAATTGAATCCCGCAGCCACAAACAAGTTTTTAAGTCCAGGCGCTTCGCCCATGATAAAACTGTTGTCGGGCGTGAAACTTTCCGGACCATTCACAAATCTGGCGAAACGCGCCGTTTCCAATGCAGGGATGCGATGTTTGCCATTCCTGAGAGGCTCGGCAAATTTTTCCCAATCCGGCTCGAGCAATTGAAATGAAAAGTTTTCAGGAATTTTCGGCACCATCCAGGCTTTTGAGAAATTCTGAAAGGCGCCCAGCATGACAGCATCCCCTTCCCCGCGGAAATAGATGCACAAATCCGGGTCTCGACCGACGGGCAGTTCATCAAACGCGCCAGGAAGCGGCTCGGTGACAACATAATGATGCTCGACAGGATAAAGCGGAATCGTCACTCCGCAACGCAGACCGAGTTCGCGAGTCCACATGCCGCCGGCAAGCACGACATATTCGGCTTTGATAGTCCCTTGTTCTGTCACGACCCCAGCAGCGCGTCGATTCTTATGGTCAATGCTCAGCACCCGTGTATTCTCCAAAATGGTTGCTCCCCGACTTTGCGCTCCTTTGGCGAGCGAGATGGCTAATTCCTTGGGGATTACTTTACCGTCATGGGGCAACCACGCTGCGCCCAGGACATCATCGATGCGTAATAAAGGCCAATGCTGTTGCGCGATTTCAGGACTGACTAATTGGACCTCGACTCCAAACCGCTCAGACATGGCTGCGGTGCGTTGAAGCTGAATCATTCTTTCTGGCGATCTGCCAACGATGATACTGCCGACCCGCTTCCAGCCAACCGAATGTCCAGTCTCCTTTTCTAAACCCGAGTAAAGCTCGACACTATATTTGTTAATACGCGTCATGGAATTGGTGGTGCGCAGTCTACCAACCAACCCAGCGGCATGCCACGAGGTGCCGCCGCCAAGTTGATTCTGTTCCAGCAAAATGATGTTTTCCCACCCAAGTTTCGTCAGGTGGTAAGCGATGCTGCAGCCCACGACGCCGCCGCCGACGATTACGACTTTCGCGTGGGTTGGCATTGAAGGGTTCATATCAGGAGGAGGACGTCACTTTTCAGATTCGGGTGGGAGTTGTTCGAGCACGAGGACGAGAAGGAGGACGAGGACGGTTTAATGATCAGACGCCATAATAAGTTTCGTAGACTAGCCGTGACTGCCGGATGGCTTCGTCCCAATTCCAATTTGTTTCAGTAAAGCGATCCGGGCTCAAACTTTTCGCGTACGCACCTGGTTTTGGATCGAAAAGGGATTCGACCAATAATTTGCCAATGCCGCCGGAGCCTGAAATTCCGTGCGCATTGCATCCACCAGCCATGACAAAGCCCTTGACGCGACTGCTCTCTCCGATGATGAAGCGCCCATCGGGCGTAAAGGTGGGCCATCCCTTGCCGACAAATTTCTTCTCGGATGCTTTTGCGGCGGGAAAAAGATGGGTGAAAGCTTTTTCGAAACCATTCAGGATTGGCCAATCGGGTTGGACTGGCGGCGGCGTGCCTTGCAATGGATAGGTTCTAGGATCGGTGCTCAAAGCTTTATCTTCCCAACCTCCCAACAAGAGGCCTTCATCGCGTACGCGCCCGTACAGCGTTAATTCAGGAACGCGAAAGCAAGGCAGCGCTCGGGAAAGACCAGGTATTGGGACCGTAATAAAGTATTCATGCCGCACGGGGACAATGGGCAGTTCGAGTCCAGCGAGTTTCGCCACGTGATAGGCATGTGCGCCGGCGGCATTAATCAAGTACCGGCAATTCACCGAGCCGCGATTTGTCGTTACACCGGTCACGACACCATTTGCACAGTGAATTTTTTCGACCTGAACCGAGGTCGCAAATTTTACGCCGTGTTTGCGACACTGATGTTCGTACGCGCGAACGACAGCTCCTGGAGTCATATAGCCATCCGACGGACACCAAAGAATAGATGTTGCCTCGGTGAAATTTATGCCTGGCCATCGACTCGAAGCTTCTTTGCTATCAATAAGGGCTGTTTCGAGATCCGCTTCATCGGCGGCGTGTTTCAGGCGGTGAAACTCTTCCGCGCGCTTCTGGCTTAACGCAATCCGCAGGGAACCAACTTCATTCCAATCCGGCTTGATCTCCGGGTCCTGTTGTAGTTTCCGGAAAGTCGCAACGGAATGCATGGCTAGCCTGATACGCTCGGCCGTGTCACGAACCTGCCCACAAAGCCCCGCCCCTTGGGAGGTGGTTTCCTGACCAAGTTCTCCGGAACGTTCCAAAAGCAGGATGTCCGTCTTGCCAGCCTGTGCGAGAGCATAGGCGACTCCGCAACCAATTGCTCCCCCTCCAACAATGACTATTTCCGCATTGGTGAGCGCTTCCATGGCAGGTCAAATCGATTCAAGAATTGCGGTTTAGACTAACTGCCGCGTTAATCTTGAGCAAGAGAACGAACCAATTAGTTTTCAGTCATCTGCCGCGCGTCTGCTCTTTTTTGTTCCACCCGGCAATTTTTCCAGGCCTGCCGCCGGCTTGTTGTCCAAAGGCAAATGCCGGCTCAATTCGTTTTTGACGGCTTTGTCACCGCCGCCCTTGTAAGCAAGGTTTATCCATTCGTATGGATCATTGACCTCATCATAAAGTTCTTCGCCGCCGTCCGAGTAACGTGTGTACCGCCATGTTTCCGTGCGAATTGAATGATTATTTTGAAGATAAGTCGTGATGGCAGGCTCCTCCCAGGGCAATCCGGGCTCAGCCAGCAGTGAACGAATGCTCCTGGCCTTTACATGCGCAGGCGTGGGCAAGCTGCAGAGGTCCATCAGGGTTGGATAAATGGTCATGTAGTCCACCGTGCGATCACAGCGACCGCCTGGCTTCGTCACGCCCGGCACGACCCAGATAAGCGGTGCGCGCGTCGCCTCCTCCCAAAGCGCGAATTTGCGCCAATGATGTTTTTCTCCCAGGTGCCAGCCGTGGTCGCCCCAAAAACAAATGATGGTTTTGTCACGGTCCGGCGATCGATCATACGCGTCCAGCAAACGGCCCACCTGGGCGTCGCAGAAATTGATCGTGGCGAGATAAGCGCGGATGGCCTGCTTCCAGATATTTGTTCCACCTGCTTTCATGATGGCTTCGTGGTCATTGGCCGGACCGTGGGCCATTCTTAATGCGACTGGGGGAAGATCATCGAGGTCATTTTCTTTGTAAGGCGGAAGCTCGATGCTTTCCAGAGGAAATTTGTCATAATATTTTTTTGGAACACTCCAGGGCAGATGCGGCTTCTTTAAACCGCACGCGATAAAAAATGGTTTGTCATGCTTCTGGTTCAACTGCGCGATAGCGTAGTCCACGAAGTGAGCATCAGGCATGTCTTCATCACGGCAGTTGAGGGGAGTAATCGGAAGTTTGCCCGCGCGCACGGCCTCCTCAGGCGCTCCGTCTTCCTCACCACGGGCGCCCTTGGCATTCTTCATCCAGTCATCCCACTCGGCTGGACGATACACACTTCCGTGATAAATCTTTCCCGCGCCACAGACAAAGTAGCCCGCATTGCGGAACTGAGTGGTCAGTGTAATACCTGTTGGGATAACCGGCTGGAAATCATCCTGGTTGTCATACACACCCGTCGCACCAGGGCGCAACCCTGACATCAGCGCTGTCCGTGATGGATTGCAGACGGGCGCAGCACAATAACTTCGAGTGAAACACACCCCGCGTTTTGCAAGCCGATCGATATTCGGCGTCAGGGTTTGCTTATTCCGGCCAAGATATCCTACCCAGTGGTTCAGGTCATCCACCGCAATGAACAGAACGTTTGGCTTTACCGGGGTCTTTTCCTGCGCATGAGCCGGCAACAAAAAGGGAACAGAGAAAATGAAGAGATAGACTGCTCTCACAACAAGTAAAAACATCAACCCCGGATACCCGAAGAAGAATTCTCGATTGCGAACTCGACTTGGAAATTCGGAATGGCGACTCGTTTTACTCCTTTAAGCGCCGTTGGCTTCTTCCGGTCCACGAACATCTTGGCCTGCGCGGCCGGGTCGCCCGACAAATCGAATTCCTTTACCGAGTCCTTGCGTTTTTCTGCGAGGTTTTTCAGCAAATCCGCACTGCTGCATCGTGGGACGGCAGCAGCAAGAATCGCAATTAATAAGATCAGCTTCCCAAGGTTCATGGCCGCTTTTTTAGACAAGTGGGATAAAAAATCAAGTGTAATATCCTACAGCCAGGCTTGCGGCTTGCGTGGGCTTTTCCGAACATGAACGAAAGTTCCTTCGGGCACAGACAATTCCTTCGGCTTGCTTATGCAGGACAGTTTAGTCCCGCCCTGGCGAAAACTCTGCTCACTCCGTCCTTGGATGTCCGCCCGAATGCGCTTAACATCATCCGCAATGAACCCAACGGATTAGGCACCGTTACGGGAACAGTGGTTCTGATCGGCATCAAACGTTCGACAAACAATCGGAAGGAATATGTTTACTCTCGGCCTTGCCATGAAACTGCGCCCTGGCGCGTATGAAGGGTACAAACTTGCGCATGATCAACTGTGGCCGGAACTGGCCCAGGGGATGCAAGAGAACAAAGTGAGCATGGCGATTTATCGCGACGGCGACCAACTCTTCCTCTTCGCCGCCGCCCCGAGCGAAGAGCATTGGCAGCGAAGCCGGCAAGACCCGATCCTGGCACGGTGGGACAAAGAAATGACTCATTTCCTCAAAACCGATGCCCAAGGCAAAATTGCCTTCACCGTTCTGCCCAAAGCTTTTGGTTTTGGAGAGTTTCAATAAGTGTTGAGTTGGTCGATATGCAAGCGTTTGAGCTGCCACCCATTTTTGCCTGGCCCATAAAAAAATCTCAAATCGCCTTTTAAGCCGGGACCTGCTACTTCTCTCGACACTGTGACCCGCAGACTCATTGTGAAACGAATTATGGATACAAATTTACAGCCGCTGTCCCTACACAAGGCAATCTTTGCTTTCTTGATCTCGGCAGGATTGACTATTGGCGCTTGCGGAGCAGAACGAGACGTCAAGACGGAAGCCAACGTAATGGTCGAACTGATGTTCACGGCGAAGCAAACCTCTAGCGATCCCTTCAACCAGGTGGTTTTGGATGCCATCATCCGCGATCCTCAAGGACATGAGATGCGAGTCCCGGCATTTTGGGCGGGGATGAAACTTTGGAAAGTGCGCTACGCCTCCCCGGTTGTGGGAATGCATCGTTTCCGCACCGAATGTTCGGAGACCCGTGATAAAGGGCTCCATGGGGTCATGGGAACTATCCAAGTTATGCCTTACAAAGGAGAAAATCCGCTCTACTCGCACGGCTCCATTCGAGTATCGTCCGACCGCCGGTATCTGGAGCATGCCGACAAAACACCTTTCTTTTGGCTGGGAGATACCTGGTGGATGGGGCTTTGCCATCGTTTGCATTGGCCGGATGAGTTTAAGCAGCTTACCGCTGACCGAAAGGAAAAAGGATTCAATGTCATTCAGATCGTTGCCGGCCTTTACCCGGATATGCCGCCGTTCGATTCTCGTGGGGCAAACGAAGCGGGTTTTCCCTGGGAAACCAACTACGCAACCATTCGGCCTGAATACTTCGATGCTGTGGACCAGCGCCTGCAATATCTGGTCGAGCAAGGCATTACACCGTGTATTGTTGGAGCGTGGGGTTACTTCATCCCATGGATGGGCGTTTGGAAAATGGAGGCACATTGGCGCTACCTGATCGCGCGTTACGGCGCATTACCGGTGGTATGGTGCGTCGCTGGAGAAGCCAATTTGCCATACTATCTCACGAAAGGTTTTCCATATGATGACCGTACCCAGGTGAAAAGCTGGACTGAGGTCATGCGTTATGTCCGCGATAACGATCCGTTTCATCACCTTGTCACGATCCATCCTACCGGCATCAACCGTTTAAGCGCCCGCAACGCGACAGAAGATATTTCGCTACTGGATATCGACATGCTCCAAACACCGCATGGCAATCGCGAAGCTGTGCCGCCAACGGTAAAAACGATCCGCGAATCCTATTCAGATAGCCCAATCATGCCGGTCATCAACGGTGAGGCAAGTTATGAAATGTTGATGGACAAGATCCCCGCCCAATGGCCACGCGCCATGTTCTGGGTTTGCATGATGAACGGGGCCGCCGGCCATACCTACGGCGCGAACGGAATCTGGCAGTGCAACCGGCGCGAGAAACCACACGGTCCATCACCCAATGGTGCCCAGAATGGTGTCGGCTATGGAAAAATCTCCTGGGAAGAAGCCATGAACCTGGCCGGCTCAAGGCAAATTTCCCTGGGCAAGAAATTGCTCGAGCAGTTCCCGTGGCAAACCTTTACCCCACACCCTGAATGGGCCGCATTTACGAATCAGACGGCGATCACTTTTGAGGGTCCGCAGTCCGCGGGCATTCCTGGGAGGGTGCGAATCGTTTGGGTGCCACGAAACGAGCCTATTGTGGTGAAGGATCTCGGCTCGCACGGCGCGTGGGTTTCAAGCTATTTCGACCCGGTCACCGGTGTACGGGCGCCAGTCCCGGAAGCGCATGCTGAGGCCAACGGAATTTGGCAGTGCGAGCCACCTCCTGGGAATGATCATGATTGGGTACTCATTCTCGAAGCGAAAAATCCTCCGCGCAACCAGACCGGACAACCGACTCAGCCGAAAAAGCAAACCTCGCGTCTGGAAAAGAGCTGTTCCGGCATGAATATCAGTCTCGCGAAACCTTCAAATTCCGGACCTCTTGCTGAGCGATAAAAAATCGGATAAAAAAACTTGCCTATTACCGTGACCCATTTGTTATTTTAACTTTGTCGGGTGTTGGATCGTTTTTTCAGCGGGATTCCCCATCCCCACCTCCTTGGCGATCTGGCACCTGACACTTTTTTCTTTTTACATGGAAATTCTTGGGATGACCGACGGCAGCAATATCCATCTCGAAGCAGGGCGCGCTCAATCTGAAGCATCCCATCAGTCAAAGGACGCAGTGGTCTGGAGAGAACAGTTCAAGGTCCACTCTTTCGAAGTAGATCTCAATCAGAGAGGAACCTTGGAAAGTTTATGCCGGCATTTCCAGGAAGCGGCCTGGAATCATGCCGAGCATCTGGGAGTGGGCTACGAACGCTTGAGTCAAGAGAACAGGGTGTGGGTGCTGGCGCGCCTGCTTGTAAAAATCGAACGGCATCCCCACTGGGCAGAAACAATCACGGTCCAAACGTGGCCGCGCCAATCTCAGTCTATCTTTGCTTTGCGTGATTTCCAGATGTTCGATTCCGCCGGCGCATGTCTCATTTCGGGCACAAGTTCCTGGCTTGTATTGGACGCCACCAGCAGAAGGCCACAGCGGGTGGACAAATTAATTTCAGCAATCAAAGGACTTTCCAATAAACGCGCCCTGGATCAGGAGCCGCAAAAGTTGGATGCTGTAGCCTCCCAAATGCCCACGACGCAACTTACCGTGCGTTATTCTGATATTGATGTGAACGGGCACGTCAACAACGCGCGCTACGTTGGGTGGTTGATGGATTCTTACACCGTTGATTTTCACCGCACGCATGCAGTCAGGGGGTTGGAAATGAATTATTTGGGTGAGACCCTGGGCGAGGAGTCCGTGTCGGTGTTTTCGCAAGAGGGCGCCCCTGGCGAGTATTGGCATTCGATCAAAAAAACGAAAAGTGGCATTGAAGCCTGTCGGGCAAAGCTGTTGTGGAGCATCGAACAACAACCTGGCGAACCTACGTGTAATCCGCCAACCATCTGACGAGTCAACAACCGAGTATTTATGGCAACCCAGGCGACCAACCCAATATCCGAGCAAGGAGTCATGGATTCGGCAAGCAGGCGAGCGCGACTCCTGCAACGCCTTTTTCCTCAAGGAATACCGGCCCTTTGGTGCCCTGCTTTAACTCATTATGCAGCAGATGGCGCAATCGATGAATCGCGCATCATAGCGCATCTGCATCATCTTGCGCCCCATGTGAAAGGGTTCTTAATCCCGGGTTCGACGGGCGATGGATGGGAGTTGAATGAGGAAGAATTCTGGAAATTGCTGGACATTGCTTTGGCACAAACCCAGAAGCTTGAACTGCATTTGCTAATCGGCATCCTCAAGGCCGACGCCGGTGCGGCCCTGGAGCAAATGGCCGTGGTTTTGGATTATATCAAGTCCCGCACGGGCGAAAGCGATCAGGACAGGGCGCTCCTGAAAGCGCGCGTGCGCGGTTTCACGGTTTGTGCACCACGGGGTAAGCAAGTTTCGCAAGCGGAGATGGAGCGAGGGGTTGTTCCAATCCTTGAAAGCGGGTTACCCATTGCGCTCTACCAGCTTCCCCAGGTAACTGAAAACGAAATCAGCCCTGAGTTGCTTGACCGCCTCGCTGAACGGTTTGCAAATTTCATCATGTTCAAGGACAGCAGCGGCGAAGATCGCGTCGTATTATCGAGAGTCAACCTTCGTGGCGTTTTCACGATGCGGGGAGCTGAAGGCGATTATGCGCGGTGGTTGAATAAGCCCAACGCGGGCTATGATGGCTTTTTATTAAGCACCGCAAATGCGTTCGCCTCTCATTTTCATCAGATGTTGGACGATTCTGCCGCTGGCCGGTTAGTTGCCGCGCGCGAGATATCCACCCGGGTGGCGGCTGTGGTCAACGGAGTGTTTGATGTTGTACGGCTCTGCACTGAGGGAAACATTTATGCCAATGCGAACAAAGCGATAGACCACTTCTTTGCGTTCGGACCTGGAGCGACCGACGTGCCGGGGCCGCGGTTGCACGCTGGCGGCCGTTTGCCGCGTGAAATGCTTGGAAAAACTGGCGAAGAGTTGCAGCGACATGGCCTAATGCCGCAAAAGGGATATCTTTGACCGAATGTCTATCCCTATATGAGTGAGCGAGCCGACGTGCAACCTGCGATTAGAGTGGTGATGATGCCACGCGATACGAATCCACTTGGAACGATTTTTGGCGGGCTGATACTCAGTTATATTGACCAGGCCGGCGCGGTACACGCGCACCAGCACTCGGTAAAGAAACTGGTGACTGTAGCAATGCACGAAGTGAAATTTATCGCGCCAGTGTTCGTGGGTGACTTGGTAAGCTTTTACACCGAGACCGTCAAGATTGGGACCACTTCCATCACAGTGTTGGTAACCGTGGATGCTCGAAGATCCAAGGCGCCCTTTGAAACCGTACGCGTCACGCAAGCCGAGGTCGTTTACGTGGCGGTCGATGAGCCAGGGAAAGCAGTCCCAGTGCGATAAAACATCCCTACTTTTTCAGGAACCAGTCCGCGCGCGATAAAATATGTAACGATTAGTCGTGGAATGTGGATCGGAGACATGCGCCCTCCCACCTGCGGGCATATTGGTTGTGGTCAAAGAGGTCCACGACCCGGCCTGGAGCGTCGATGAAGATTCAACAGTGATGGTCTGGCTCGCTGGCGCAACCACATCGAAGCTGAAGGTGTTTGCAGCGCGAACGCCGTTTGTCAGAGTAATCTGAGCGGTTGAACCGCCGCTGGAAGTCACCATGGAGAACAGTGTGACGGTGCCAACGGACGCGATCGTTGTATAGGTTGCGTTACTCACAATCGAGGCGTGGTAAAAGCCGATCGATGCATCATAGTTGCTGTTAGCTTGAAGAGTGTTTGCGGGAATGGTTACCGAGGTTGCAGTCCCGTTCAACGCGCCCGTTAGCCCAGGATTGGTTGTCATATAAACATTTCCGATACTAACAAAAATGAAATCGGCGGCTGTGCCACCTGAAAAGGCGTCCCAGGAAAGAACAAAAGGCTGCGCAGGATTAATCGATTGAGCGGCGGCGAAATTTGAAACGTGAGGCGCGTTGGGTTGGGCCAGGTTGGGAAGATTAACAGTCACCTGCTGATTGGAAGCTGTGGCCGAGACATTGAAAATGTAGCTCCCTATAGGGTAAGAAGCATCAAAAGCAGACAAATTCGTGCTGTCCGTGAATACGTAGTAAATCTCTGGCCGAACAAAATTCTGGGTCAGGTTTGTCACCACGCTCGTAGGAAGGGTTAGAGAGATGTTGGTGGCCGTGCGGTTGGAAGCCAATGTTGTCTGTCCGCTGAACCCATAGGAAAGCGTAGGATCAAGCACCGGCGCGCCCGTTGTGGTCTGATCGAACAGATGTTGTTTGCCAACGGAGAAGGTGGTGAATTTGTTTGTGCCGGAACCGGTGCCGCCCCCGCCGCTTCCAGTAAAGAAGAAGCCGTTGTCATTGCCTCCGAGGGAATCGCCTGTTGGATTTTGGCCTGAGACAACCCAAGCGATCGGTTTGCCGGACGGGAATGCCGGAGTTGGCGTACAGGTGAGTATCGTATTGCCAGAACTCCAAACGGGCGAGGTCGGTAGCGTAGCGGCAGTTGTGCCGTCAATAAATTGGGCATCGGTCGCGCTAGTATCCATTGCCTCGCTGAACGTGAAAACCACTGCTGCGGATGGCGATACACCGGTAGCATTATTCGCAGGAACTGTTGAAACGATGGTAGGCTGAGCCTGTGCGCAGCAGAAGGCCAAAAAGGAACAGGCAATGGTTATTATGGAACGCAGTGAAAGATTCGAGGATGCTGGATTGCTAGAGATTTTCATAAAACTCTGAAGTTGGCGGAGCTTTCGCGGACCGTTGAATTTCGGGCTCTTTTTAACAGGATATCGGTTCTGGATCTGTGCTGGGCAAACCCCTAAACAGACTTACTCGGTAGCAGTTGTAGCTAAGGGCGCTCTTGATGGCAAGCCTGGATCCTCAAGCTGTGCAAATGTTGATTCGTTACCCGCAACGAAGCGTTCCCAGCCCTAAAAACTCCCGCGTCCGTTCGTTTTGGGGCGAGGAGAACAGTTGTTCAGGCGAGCCAGATTCGGCAACCCGGCCCTGATCGAAGAAAAGGACGCGGTCGGCCATATCGCGAGCGAATTGCATCTCGTGTGTGACCACGATCATGGTCATTCCATCTTCTGCCAGTTGTCGCATAACCCCCAAAACCTCTTCACGCAATTCCGGGTCAAGAGCGCTGGTCGGTTCGTCAAAAAGCATCACCTGCGGTTCCATCGCCAAAGCGCGAGCGATTGCCACGCGCTGCTGCTGACCGCCCGAAAGTTGCAAGGGGTACGAGGCGGTTTTGGTTTGCAGCCCCACCTTGGCGAGAAGTTTGAGCGCCGCCGCCTCAGCCTCCTCTTGCGGCATGTGTTTCACCACCATCGGCGCTTGAGTCACATTTTCCAGAACGGTGAGATGCGGAAACAGGTTGAAGCATTGGAACACCATTCCCGCACGAAGTCGCAACTGGCGTTGCTGTTCTCGCTCCTTGCTGGTGCGTGGTAATCCACACGCTTCGACGGTTACATCGCCAATAGTAATTCTCCCCGCATCAGGAATTTCAAGCTGGTTGAGGCAACGCAGGAACGTGGTTTTTCCGCAGCCACTCGGGCCGATCAGAACGACTGTTTCGCTGGATCCCTGTGAATGGCAAATCCCATGCAATACGCGATTGGAGTTGTAAGATTTGACGAGGTTTTCAACGTGGATCATAACAAAGTCTCCTTTCCAACCAGTTGGCAAAGATGGAAGCCGGATAGCTCAGGGCGAAGTAGATTCCAGCGGTCACGAGACCCAGGCCGATATAATCGTAAGTGGACATCGCCAGCATGCCGTAAACCTTCGTCAACTCCACCATCGTAATCACTGACACGATAGAAGAATCTTTGAACATCGCAATAAAATCATTGGTGACCGGCGGGATGACCACACGAACCGCCTGTGGCAGAATTACGTGCTTCAATGTTTGCCAGCGGCTCATCCCCAGCGCGAGCGAGGCTTCCGTCTGGCCACGAGGAATGGACTGGATGCCCGCGCGATAGTTCTCTGATTCGCTGGCAGCGTAGTTTAGCCCCAACCCGAGAATTGCAGCGAGAAATGCATTCAACCGAATTCCAATCTCAGGCAAGCCGTAGTAAATAAGAAAAAGCTGGATCAATAAAGGCGTGCCGCGAACGACTTCAACATAAGCTTTCGCGAGCCATTGCAACGGAGCGACCGCATACAGACGCACCAGCACAATCACCAGGCCGGCCACAACCGCCAGCGCCATGGCCAGAACCGAAATCTCCACAGTAGTTACCGCACCGCGAAATAACAGTGGCAGATATTTCGGCAAATCACGCAGAGTGGAATGAGCGGCGGTGCTTGAAATGATTTCTGGTTTGTACCCCTGAAGGGAAGCTTGACGTTCGTCCCACACGCCATATTTCCGATAGATTGCCTCCAAAGTGCGACACTGGATTAGGTCGGCCATGGCCAGGTTGATCGCTGCGAGCAAGTTTGTGTCCTGTTTACGAAGGCCGATGCCGTAGAAGCCGGGAGCGAACGGAGCACCGGAAAATCGGAGCGAAGGATCTGATTTGGCGTAATAGAGTGCGATCGGTGAATCCAGCAGAACCGCTTCAATCCGCCTTGCCGTCAGGTCGCGAAAGCTCTCGACATTACCAGGATAGGCCCTGAGCTCCACTCCGCCCATCTTTTCAAGCAATCGTTGAGCGACTGAAGAAGATAGCACTCCAACCTGTTTGCCCTTGAGAGCCTCCATGCCAACCAGGTTTTGCGTGTCCAGCCGCGTGACAATCTGCTGCGCATACACGAAGTATGGCCGCGACATTGCAATGTGTTGCTGATTCTCGGAGGTGAGCTCGAGCCCGTTGAGGATAATATCGAAATTGCCCCTTTCCAGTGCCGGTATAAGCCCGTCCCATTGGTTCTGGACCATCCTCGCCTTTACCCCCAGACGGCGAGCCAGGGCCTCGGCCAATTCAAATTCAAATCCGATCAGTTGAGCGGGCTGCTGCGGGTCGGGATAAACGTAGGGAGCTCCACCCTCGGCATCGGCGCCCCAAAGCAAAACGCCGCGTTCTTTGATTTGCTGCAGGATATCGGCAGCGAGTAAAGACGGCCTGCTTGAAAGCAGGATAACTGTCGAAGCCAGAAAGACGAGTGCGCGTGTCCCACGCCAGGACTTACTCATCGAGTCGGCTCAAAAATCCACCAGTGCGTCGATATCTCCCAAAGGCCGTTTGAACGTGGCGTTCGCCGGGCCAACTACCAGGGCATCGGCCGCGCGGTGAATACTCCCGGAAGTTGCCGCGACTGGCAGGGCCACAACAAAGAACACGCTGCCGAGTATTGTCGCGACGAAGCAAGCCGGACGCACAACAATTATATCCGCGGCGATCAGGGCCGGGTCCGTGGATGCCGAACTGGAGTGAATGCCGGCCAGAGAAAATACCAGCACGCAAACTGTAATCATGATGTGGCGTTTCATACTCACTGTCATTACGCGCAACCGGTCTTATTGTCCAGTGATTTACGATTATATGAGTAGCCGTCCAGTACGGGTCAGCTTTCCTTAGTTGTGTCCTCGCTTCCCTGACCGCCACCTTTGAGTAAGGCAAGTTGACGAAGCAAGGCAAAGTGCACTGACTCCGGGGGCGCCACTATTACCACATCAGGCAAATACCCCATGGGCATTCGTCCTGGGGAATGGAATGCTTCACGAACTCAATGGACCTCTTCTTCACGCGGGGCCGCTCAGGGTGTTGGGCGTGGATCGTCTCTCTTTGCTTACTAACGCTTCCCGGCAAGGGGATTTGCGAGCAGAGCAGAGAATTGCGCCTGGGTCATTTTCCAAACCTGACACACGCTCAGGCGCTCTATGCCCGAGCGACCGGAGATTTCGAAAAAGCGATTGGCGTTCCAGTTAAATGGATTTCGTTCAATGCCGGACCTAGCGCGATCGAGGCGCTATTCTCCGACGCGGTGGATATTACATTCGTTGGACCGAGTCCCTCTATCAATGGTTATCTCAAATCAAAGGGAACAAAGTTTGTAATTATCGCTGGAGCTGCGAGCGGCGGAGCGGGATTGGTGGTGAGGAAGGGTTCGCGTATTCAGTCCGAACAGGATTTTAACGACAAAATCATTGCCACCCCGCAGACCGGCAACACGCAGGATGTCGCCGCGCGTCTCTGGTTTGCTCAAAAGGGTTATCAACTGAAGGAAAAGGGGGGCCGTCTGTCTCTGGTGGCCCTGTCGAATCCAGACCAATTGACGATGTTTCGCAAAGGGCAGATCGACGGGGCGTGGACTGTTGAACCTTGGGTTTCGCGACTGGAAATTGATGGCGGCGGAGTGCTTTTTCTCGATGAGAAAACGCTTTGGCCGGAAAGTCGCTACGTGACCACACAACTTATTTGCAGCAAACAATTCCTGTTTCAAAACCGCGTGCTGGTTAAAAATCTTCTGGCTGCGCACGTCGAGGTGACGCAACAAATCCAGGCTGACCCCGCCAAAGCCAGCATTATTTTAAACGCAGAATTAAAAAAAGAAACGGGTAAAGCTCTCGCAAAGGAAGTGATCGGCAGAGCGATGACACGCATCGAGTTTACATGGGACCCCATCGCCCCTTCCCTGTTCAAATGCGCCAAAGACGCACAAAAGGTCGGTTTTCTGCGCAAAAAACTGGATCTGGAAGGTATCTATGAACTTCGACCGTTGAAAGAAGTGCTTGCTGAAAAGAAACTGCCACCTATGGACGAATCGAATCTAATCGGCCATTGATCACCAACCCTTAAATCTAAAAGCGCTTTGGAATCTATGGATGATCGCAAGACCGATGAGAGCGCCAAACCCGCTCTGGGAAATGGCCCCGTGCTGTTAAAATTGTCGGATGTCTCAAAGACTTTCGATAGCACGACACAGTCCGTCGCGGCCCTGCAGCCGATCAGTTTGGAAGTGAACGAAGGAGAATTCGTTGTTTTTTTCGGACCGTCGGGCTGCGGTAAATCCACTTTGCTCAACATGATCGCGGGCTTTGAGGCTCCGACTACTGGCACAATTTTGTTGCAAGGCCGGCAAGTGACAAAACCGGGGCCGGATCGGTTGATGTTGTTCCAGGAGCACGGATTATTCCCCTGGCTCAATGTGATTGATAATGTGCTTTACGGATTGCGACGCCAGCCCGGGGTATGGTTCAAGAGACGATTGCGCCGGCAACGAGCCCGTGAATTGCTGGAAATGATGCACATGCAGGAGTTCGAAAAATCCGCCATCCATGAGCTATCAGGCGGAATGAAACAACGCGCTGCATTGGCGCGCGCCCTGGCTCCCGATCCGAAAATCCTGCTGATTGATGAACCATTTCCAGCCTTGGATGCTCTGGTCAGGGCTAAGCTTTACGGCGAATTGCAGGAGATCCTTGTTCGCACCCATAAAACCATCCTCTCAGTTACCCACGACCCTAACGAAGCGGCATGCCTGGGTGATCGTGTGATGGTGTTCACTGGCCGCCCCGGAAAAATCAAAGCAGAAATTCCGGTGGACCTGCCGCGACCACGCGATATAAGTGATCCCCAATTGGCTCAATTCTCCAGCCGGATTATGGCAGAACTGGGCGAGGGGCTAAAATCATGAATGGGGGCGAACGCAAGGCTTCGAGCGTTTATGTCATCCTTTTCTATCTTTTTCTGCTTACCCTGTGGCAGAGCCTTTACAGCTTTGGCGCGATTCCCGATTACTTGTTTCCATCCCCACTGCAGGTCGGCCGCCGATTATGGGAACTTGGGTGGGAGGGGCTGCTTTGGCCCGGCATCAAAGCAACTCTGGTGCGGATGGTCATCGGTTTTCTGGTGGCGGCTCTAATCGGGCTGTCGATTGGAGTGCTGATGGGCATGAGCAGGCTGGTTTATCGTTGTCTGGGTTCATTGTTTTTAGGATTACAAATGCTACCCACCGCGGCCTGGGTTCCCATGTCGCTGTTATTGTTCGGACTCAAAGAACAAGGGATCTATTTTGTTATTCTGATGAGTTCATTGCCCGCCGTTGCGATCGCGACCAGCGATGGCATTGTCCGAATCCCGCCAATTTATCTCCGAGCGGCAAAGACCCTGGGCACCTCCAGGCTGGCAATGCCTATGACCGTCATTCTGCCGGCCGCTATGCCCAGCATCGTCACAGGGTTGAAGCTGGGTTGGACCTTGGGCTGGCATGGGGCCGTCTCCGCCGAACTCATCAAATCGTCAGTTGGATTGGGTTATCTGTTGTACATGGGTCGAGAGTTAAATGACGCTTCGCAAGTGCTCGGTATCATGCTTGTCACAATTTTAGTGGGTTTGTTGCTCGATCGTTTCGTTTTTGGATTGGTGGAGAGAAACATCCGCCGGCGTTGGGGGTTGGAAACTCAGGAATGATCCGGCCTGTGCGTTTGGAAGCACACTTGCTTTCTAACTGGGAATGCACACATTTAGTTAACGCAAGCCATGCATTCAATCTGCCGCCCCAAATTTATTCGGCGGCTAGCGTTTGATGGGGCCACAGTGCGTGTGGCAAAACACCACCGCTACAGATCCTCCGCATTCACGCTCATCGAATTATTGGTGGTGATTGCGATAATCGCGATTCTTGCCAGCTTGCTTTTGCCCGCGCTCAGCAAGGCCAAGACCAAGGCCCAGGGGATTCTTTGCCTGAGCAACACGAAACAGCTTGCGGTGGCCTGGCATGTTTATTCGGGCGATTTTAATGACCGAGTGGCAAATAACTACGGCGTGAACGAAACCATCGACGCTATCAATGCTAAAAAATTCGATAATTGGGTTAACAACGTCATGTCGTGGGGCGCAACCCCCCAAGTGGCTGACATCAGCATCACAAACACCTCTTGGGTGCTCAATGGCGTACTTGGTCCTTATACCGCCGCCACCATTGGTGTTTATAAATGCCCCGCAGATAGTTACCTCAGTCCGAGTCAAAGGTCCGCCGGCTTTAACCAGCGCAATCGCAGTCTGTCGATGAATTCATTTTTTGGCCGCTTTAGCATTGGGAACGATGAAACGGCTCGCGGCCTGAATGCTTTACTAACCAGCTATCGCCAATTTCTCAAACAGAGCCAAGTCCCGCGCCCGTCCAAGACCTGGCTTTTCCTCGATGAACATCCGGATTCCATCAACGATGGTTATTTTATTAACAACTCCGATGCCACTGCCTGGCAAGACGTCCCTGCTTCCTATCACAATGGTGCATGCGGTTTTTCTTTTGCGGATGGACATTCTGAAATAAAAAAGTGGCGAAGCAGTACCTCGATTTACAGGGTTCAAATTGGCAGTCCAAACACGAGGCCGTTTGATGCCTCTGGCAATCAGGACTTCAAGTGGTACCTGGAACGCACGGGTTACATTGACGCCCGCAACAATACCCCACAGTTTGGATATTAAAATAGTTTAAGCGGACCCGGATTCCGCTCACTGTTTCAACCCTCCGACTTTGGATCGAAAAACACAAGGTAGCTTTCCTTTTTCGCTTCGCGTAACAACATCAAAGCGAGTTCCCGCATGTGGTAATCGCCCCACATCGAACTTTCACCATTGGGTACTTTCTCTCCACGCGCGACAAAATCCCACCCATTTGGCCGGTGATAAACCGAGTGCAAAAGCAAGCCTTCATGCTTCGAATCTGTGGAAAGGTAGGGTTCCTCAAAAAGTGTATTTGCAACCGTCAGCCCTGCCTGCCGATAACGTGTGGCATTTTTCTGATCCCCCCTCTTTGCCACGTAATTACCCAGTCGAAGGAAAGCTTGCGCGGCAATAGCCGATGCCGAACTGTCCACCGGCTCCCATCGGTTGAAGGGATCAGACGATTGGTTGAGGTAATCTCCCAATCGATGTGCATTCGGCGCCCCAGTGTCCCAGAGGGGAACGCCGTCGGCACAGGAATTTCTGCTGAAAAAGTCGGTCGTGACCATTGCTGCGCGAAGGAAAAGCGCTTCGATTTTTGAAAATGGTTTGGTGCCGAGGGCTTTGCAGCAACGAACTTTCGTTGTTTGATCGAGAGTCTCAAAAAATTCCAATTGTTCTGCGAAGCCGAGCATCGCCCAGGCCAGCCCACGCGTCCAGGTAGTGAATGGCGAATACCCTTGTTGCGAATTGGGACACCGGTAACTGCCGTCGTTGACATTGAAAACGCTTTCGTGCGCTGTGCGACCGGGAACATCGTACGCGTCGCGCGCTTCGCCATAATAGATCGCATAACGCGCGGTGGTTATCGCGTGTTTAAGGAGGCGCTCGAGCAGAGGAATCTTCTGATCTCGCTCTCCCATCAACACATGACCCAGTTGGTGAGCCACTGCCAGGGAACGCAAGCTCCGTATGGTATCAACGAAAAGCGAATGCGGCCCGTTAAAGGAATAAATATAACCTTGTTCAGCATTCAGTTCCGTCCAGCGCGCTGCCTGCACAGCTCCGGAAACTTTGAGCGCTAATTCGTAAAAATCATTCTCTCTTTCGTTGTGTGAAATTTTTTCCTCCCGCATCAGTCGCCAAAGGCTTCCGTACGTGGAAATGTTATTAAAACCATGGTCGTGGACGCCAACGTGAGAGACATGCGTGGCCATCGATTCGACTGTCCTGTTTCGACCAAGTTCAAGGAACTGCTGTTCCCCGGTGGCGTCAAACTGCAGCAATGCCGAGCCAAATTGAAACCCTTGCGTCCACTCCGTCCAGCCGCGTGAAGTGTACTTTCCTCCCTGGGTGAATACTGGAGTTCCACGCTCCATGCTCCAGGTCTTTTCAAGTCTAAGTATTTTCTCCGACGAAAGCTCGAATACGTTCTCGCATCGCGCCCGCAGCTTTTGTGGTGTCAACCGATACTCAATCTTGATGGCCATAGGTAAGCAACTCGCGCAGGAACTTGGCATAGTTACGTGCCGCGCGAAGCGTTTGGAGTGCGCCGCATTCCGGCGCTTTCAGTTCTAAGAGTAGTGATACTCTTGCATTGCTCAAACACACAGCGCCGGAATGCGGCGCACTGCTCCAAACGCTTCGCGAGAATTCTGAACTGCAGCCAGGTTCAGCCATACAGGATCAAACAATCTCAAGCAAGATTCCTAACCTTATAACGCTCTTCACCTCTCCTGAAGTAATCGCTAAGAACGCTTCGCAGCCTTTATGTTCGGCGCATCCGGATTTACATCCGGCCCGAAGTACCGCAAAACCACGAGAGGCTCAGTGTCGCTGGTATTTTCGAAATGGACCCCAGCCCGAGCGCCATCTTCCGTGCAAAAATATTCGTCCTCGGTCAACTCGGTAAACCGGATCAGCTTGGGTGAATTCACGGGCTGGCCATTAATACTTCCCCTGCCCTGAACGCAAATCAATCCATACGCCCCCTTATCCTTAACTACGCACGCGACTCCTGGCTCGATCGTTAGTTCTTTCGCTGTAAAATGTTGTTTGCCGGAAATCTTGCCGTAGACAATCCAACGATCGACATAACCTTTATTGGCGGTATCGCCCACCGCCACAGGTTCGAGGAAATGATTGTCTTTGAAATTCGGATCCACATTGGCTTCCCAATCGAGTTGTCCGACAATGAAATCGAGGTCGCGGTGTTTAGACTTGGGCATATCTTTGACGAGCAGTTCCCAGGGAACGTACCGGCCTTCCACCATGCTTTGATACATCCCAAACACATCGCTGCCCCACTGCGGCTCGTAGGTGCAAAAGCTGCCGGGCGCATGAAGAATGCAGGGCCCCACCAGCCAGCCCGTCCCTGGCTTCAAGCGATACGCCTTGGACAAATCGAGGATCCCATTGTCGCCTTTATTCCAATCCGCAAGGCATTTTCTCACCTGCGCTTTGGTCGTGCCCGGCTCCAAGCCGAAAAATGTATAAGGAAAATTATTGCCGATATTGTTGTGCTGAGGCGGGAAGTAATAACTCTCGGGTTTCCCTTCCTGGCCGACGAGTTTCGCTTGCTTCTCGCTTTGGTGCATGTGATGCGGAATTGGGCCCATGTTGTCAAAAAATTTCGAGTAGACCGGCCACCGATGGTATTTATTCCAAATCGCTTTGCCTACCAGTGTGGCGCCGCCGTCCTTGACTGCCTGTCGCAGAGTGAACCTTTGCTGGCCAACCACGCAATAACTGAGTCCCTCGTCCGGCACGCGGGCTTCGTTCGCTGCCTCCGTTGTTGAAGCAAACCAGCGCTCGTCGATTCCTCCACGGTTCGCGCCGTAAGCGTATGTATCGTCAGGATGCAGTTTGATTCGCAACCCTGGCTGAAGAAATGAGCGCGGCACCCAGGTAGGCGCCAACCGCAGCAAACCGCGCGTGCGGGACAATTCGCTTTCGACGATAGTGCGGGTATTTCCTTTGAATAATTTTAATTGGTTAATCGTGTTCATGAAAAATGCGGCCAAACCGTTGCAAATTTGGCATCGGAACGCAAGGGAGATGAACACGAGAAATACAGCCGGCTCCAAAGCCTCTCAAATTCTACGCACGCGAGAGGCCTGGCGCTTGGAGGCCGGGTATTCCACCACTTTCATCCTTTCCGAGTTTTAATAGTGAAAGGAAGTCCGCTTTTGTGCAAACGACTTGAGAGCTTTCTTATTACCAGTTACTGTCAAGCGTCAGAATCCTGGAAAGCGTAATGCACATTAATTTCTAGAGAAAAGGTTCCGTATTATGGCTAATCAGATAGTTTGGTTTGATGTTCCAAAACCTCACATGGATGCCTATGGCTTTCGTGCAACTGTTCTCAACAGCGGAGGAAATCGCATCGCCCTGCATTCAAGGTGAGATCCGTTGTTGCACTGTGGGTTGCCTCACTTGTAGGTCTGGCGGGTTGCCAACCTCGCTCCTCAATTCCTCAAGGCATCCAGGTCTTTTTCTCACCCCATGGTGGAGCAACGGAAGCGGCAGTAAAGGCTCTCGCTCACGCGACGAATAGCGTTTTGGTGCAGGCTTACAGCTTTACCTCGGCGCCACTTGCCGAAGCTCTGCTTGCAGCGAAGCGGCGCGGGGTGTCGGTCCAGGTCATCCTGGACCGAAGTCAGCGCACCGAGAAGTATTCTGAAGCTGATTTCCTGATTCATAACGAGATCCCCACGTTGATCGACGCAAAACACGCCATCGCCCACAACAAAATCATGATCATCGATGGTTTTGTTGTCCTGACTGGATCCTTTAATTTCACCAGGGCCGCCGAAGAAAAAAATGCCGAGAACCTGTTGATTATTAATGATCCGATGTTGGCCAAAGCGTACCTGGAGAACTGGCATCTTCACGAGCAGCATTCCGAGCCATTCACGCGCAACCCCACAGGGCCTGCACGCGAGGATTAGGGACTGGCCGATGAAAATCTCCGTCATCATACCAGCATATAATGAGGAACGACTCATCAGCCAGACCCTTACAAAAGTGCGGGATGCAATGGCCGCATTTTCGCACACCGGTTGGACGAGTGAATTGATTGTGTGCAACAACAACTCCACCGATCGTACCGCGGAGCTGGCTGCCCTCAATGGGGCCATCGTCGTGTTCGAACCCATTAACCAAATTGGTCGTGCCCGCAATTCCGGAGCGGCTGTCGCATCGGGAGAATGGCTGGTATTTATCGACGCTGATTCGCAACCCAGTCTTGGATTGTTCAAAGAAGTGGTCGAACAGATTGAATCAAAACAGTGCCTGGCCGGCGGCAGCACGATTCAGTTCGATAAAGCCGATCGAAAAACGACCCAATTGACAAGAGGTTGGAATTGGGCGAGTCGCTGCTTCGGATTGCTCGCGGGGTCCTTTATTTTTTGCGATGCAGTGGCCTTTCGCGAAATTGGCGGCTTTAACAACGAGCTGTTTGCGAGCGAAGAGCTTGATTTGGCCAGGCGTTTCAAACGATTAGCGCGAAAAACAAAGAAGCAGATTGTTATTCTTCATCGAAATCCCCTCGTCACTTCCTCGCGCAAATTGCATCTCTATAGCCCCTGGGAGATTCTCTGGTTCATGGCCAAAACGGCAGCCACTGGGGGCAGAACCTTAAAGAAACGAGAGTCCTGCCACGTGTGGTACGATGGCAGAAGGTAAATTGCTTTCCGCCCCGAAACCCAGTGGCCACTCTCCGATCAAATCTTCAAGCCTCGAGGAACATGCCCCCTCTTGTAGCCCTCTGGAACACAACGCAGATGCGCTTGCCAACCTCGCAAACGAACTGTTTAATGCGCCGGTGCTTCAGCAGCAAACACTCGATGGCTCCGCCACCTTCGCGGGAGTTGGCTTGCATAGCGGGAATCGGGTAACCATGACATTCCTCCCCGCTCCCCCCAATTCGGGTATTCGATTTCGCCGGACTGACCTGGAAGGAAAACCCGAAATCGAAGCGCGGGTTGAGCATGTAGTTGAAACGAACCGGTCGACTACCCTGGGCAAGGGCAACACTCGCATTCATACGGTCGAACACGTTTTGGCCACATTCGCAGGATACGGGATCAGTAATGCCATTATCGAGTTAGACGCTAATGAGCCCCCGATCGCTGACGGCAGTGCCCGCGAGTACTGCAAAATGGTACAAACTGCAGGTATTACCCCGCAAGAGGACCGGCGAGAGGCTTACGCGGTTAGCGCGCCGATCCAATTACAGATGGGAGAGACTCTGATGACGCTCTTTCCCGGCGACGGGTTTAAAATCTCTTGTACTAGCGCCGATAAAGAAGGCCGATTCACACAATTTTACTCGCTCGAGGTTTCACCAAAGACCTGGGAAACGGATCTCGCTCACGCCCGCACCTTTTGTTTCTTCGAAGAAATTGAGTACCTCATTAAAAATGGGCTGATCAAAGGCGGCAGCCTTGAAAATGCAGTGGTGATTCGCGATGACGCAGTGTTGACGACCGAGCCGCTGCGGTATCCGGAGGAATTCGTCCGGCACAAGATGCTGGACATTATCGGAGATTTATCTCTGCTGGGACGCCCTCTCCAGGGCCATCTGATTGCAGTTAAGCCGAGCCACGCCGCCAATTGCGAGCTGGTCCGGCGCATTCTGAATCAAATGCGCAAACCCCTCGCCGCCGCCCAGACCTTTAGCCCGCCACCTCCAGAAGGGGCAAAAGCTATCTTGACTGATGGGGAGCCGCTGGACCAGGACGGCGCGATGGATATTTTCAGCGTCATGCAAGTGTTGCCGCATCGTTATCCATTTCTCATGGTGGATCGGGTGGCAAAAATTGCTGGAAATCAGATTCGCGCTATCAAAAATGTCAGCGCCAACGAACCCTACTTTCAAGGCCATTTTCCAGGCCACCCCATTATGCCCGGAGTGCTTCAGCTCGAAGCGATCGCCCAGGCCGCAGGCATTCTCATGCTGAAGGGCGTAGCAGCCTCCGGGCAGCTTGCATACTTTATGGCGGCCGAAAATGTAAAATGGCGCAAGCCTGTTCGACCGGGTGACGTGCTGGTGATCGACGTGGAGATGACTAAATTAAGAGGAAAAATTGGCAAGGCAAAGGGCGTGTGCAGCGTGCAAGGAGAGGTGGTCAGCGAAGCTGATGTCACTTTTATGATTCGAGACAGTTGAAGCCAGAGCGAATGGGCCATCCTAAAGGAGCGTGGAGAGATGATAAATTACAAGAACGGCATTGTAACCTTGTTAGCGTCGCAGGACTGCGTGGGTCATCCTTGGTCCTCAAGCACGCCTTGACATGATACATCCAACAGCGGTCATCCATTCAGCAGCGCAAATCGGAGCCGATTGCGAGATAGGCCCTTATTGCGTGATTGGAGCAAATGTCATTTTGGGGCCACGATGCCGGCTTCATTCCCATGTGGTGATTGATGGGCATACGCAACTCGGCTCCGGAAACCAACTTTTTCCATTTGTAAGCATTGGCCTTCAAACCCAGGACCTGAAATGGAAAGGTGGTGTCACTCGGACAATCATTGGGGATGAGAATACCTTCCGTGAATCCGTCACGGTGCACAGCGCCACCGGCGATGGTGAAAAAACGGAGGTGGGCTCGCACAATCATATTCTCGCTTACAGCCATATTGCGCACAATGTGATCCTGGGCAATCACATCATCATGTCGAACGTCGCAACGCTGGCGGGTCACGTAGTGGTCGAGGATTATGCGGTGGTGGGAGGACTGGCTGCCGTGCATCAATTTTGCAAAATAGGCAGGATGTCCCTGATTGGCGGTTGCTCAAAGGTCGTCCAGGACATCGTGCCGTTTATGATTGTGGACGGCAACCCGGCCGAAACCCGCACGGTGAATAAGGTGGGCATGGAGCGCAACGGGGTAGCTGAAGGAGCACAATCTGCTTTGCGCCAGGCCTACAAGATTTTGTTTCGCGAGGGCTTATCTATCACCAATGCGATTGGGCGAATTGATACCGAAGTGGCGTCTTGCCCTGAAGTGCAACATCTGGTGAAATTTGTTCGGGCAAGTGAACGAGGAATCAGCAAGTAGCACGAGCACGGGACGCACCCTGCCGCCTTTGCTGCCGGGAACTTTGTATTTGGTGGCCACGCCAATCGGCAACCTCGAGGATATTACGCTGCGAGCCTTGCGAACCCTCAAAGAATGCGACCTCGTGGCAGCGGAGGATACCCGCAGAACAGGTCAGTTGCTCAAACACTTCGGCATTTCCAAGCCCCTGCTCAGTTACTTTCAGTTCAATGAAGCCAGACGCAGCGAGCAGATTCTCGAGCGATTGGGACGCGGTGAAAAAATTGCGCTGGTAACAGATGCTGGCAGTCCAGGCATCAGCGACCCTGGCGAGCGGGTAGTCCAGGCGGCGATTAACGCGGGCTTTCGGGTCGAGCCGGTCCCCGGACCAAGCGCCGTGATAGCGGGATTGACCGCAAGCGGTTTGCCAACGGATGAATTTCATTTTATCGGGTTTTTGCCGCACAAATCGGGACAGCGGCGCGCGAATCTTGAAAGGTTGAAGGAAATCCCCGGCACACTTGTGTTCTATGAATCGCCTTATCGAATCGAAAAGCTAATGACAGAATTGTGCGAGGTGATGCCAGGATGCTCCGTTGTGCTCGCGCGCGAATTGACCAAAAAATTCGAAGAATTTCTTCGCGGAACTCCGGATGAGTTGTTGGCAACCATGAAGACACGATCCTTGAAGGGGGAGTTCGTTGTCATCGTGCAGAAGAGCGAGGAAGCCCGAATGGGCAAACCTGAAGATGTAAAATGAAAACCGCTATCTGGTCCTCGCGAACATAAGGCTCCAAAACCACCCTGTGCGCAAAGCCAAGACGCCCAGGCGTCCTCTGCAAACGGGCGCAAACATCATCCGTTGCAACCAGGTAGCCCATGCAAGTCGTCGCGAAAACGCTGCGTCGCACGCTTTGGCTATGGCCTGACTCGCCTCTGCCCATGACAATTCACCCCGGGAATGCGCCATGAGCGGAGCAATTGCCATTTCTGCCGACTCAAAAGCCATGGACATCCCGTTGCCAGTTACCGGCGGGATCATCGTGAGAGCGTCGCCAATGCAACACTCATTCAGATCCGTCGCTCGCCTGCTCATCAACGACAGGCCCGCCACTGAGCGAAAGGATGTTTCATCGAACTCCGCCGCGGCAAGTCTTTCATTCAATGGAGTTCCCGGAGGGCCAAGAAGAAGATCCTTTCCCATCGTTTTATCGCCAGGACGGGACCGAAACAAACCGCAGACGTTGACGAGCCCTTCGCTCAATCGGCAAAGGCCTACGTAACCTTGAGAGGTGATGTGCATTTCAAGATCTGCGTCCATGGTCACGTGGTGAGCGTGCGATTTGATCCCGAACCACCGCCAGCCCTCTTCTAACGGTTGAGCTCGGCGACCAGTTGCGCGCACAACTGACTGGCCAGCCTCAATTCGTTCCGACGGCTCGCCCTCTCGCAGGTCTCCGCCGAGTTTTCGAAAATGTTCGGCAAGCACAGCGTCCATTTTGAATCGCGACAAGCAAAGAGCTGGCGGCTTAAGTCCGCGCAATGGGAATCGTTTCGACGCTGAAAAAAAGCAGGCTGTGGAGGCGGTGATTGTTCCAGCTTGATCAAAAGTATCACGCAAGCCCAGGCGTTCGATCACCTGTTGCCCGCGTCCGCTAATAAACTCGCCACAAACTTTATGACGGGGATATCGGCCTGCTTCGATGACAGTTACTGGCACACCCTGCCTTCGCAATCCTATGCCAAGGGTCAGGCCAGCAAGACCGCCTCCAACAATGGTGATGAGTTTGTTCAACCTCCTGTGTCTTTCTGTTCTCGTCCTTCGTCTTTGAATAAGCCGCTCAAAATATCAGAGATCAAAAGCGATTACGACAACGAGGACGACAATGGATGTGATCGAGATTCACGTTGTGCAACAAAAAGGTGGCTCGCGAAATTTGCGGCTTGCTCCGTCAAAACCCAGGGTTGGTTTTTTGGCCACAGGGCGGATAACTCCTTGCGAGCAAAACCAGCGCGGATACTCACGATCGCATCATGACGGGTCACGCCATTGCAGCCAATCATCCACAATAGTCTTCCAAAAATGAGCGACCATGCCCAACGCCGTGGTTCTATCGCAACGAATGCCTGAACATTTTGGGCAGCTTTTAGAAAAAGGCTGACAAGTTGAGCGTCGGAGAAATGGTGCAAAAAAAGATTAGCAATGATCACATCGAATGATTCCGGTCCTTGCTGGCGTAACCAGTCGAAAACATCAGATGAAATGATCTCTATCTCCCAGCCCAGCTCTCTGAATTTTTGTCGTGTCTCAGGAGTAACGATATTTTTCCGGTCCAACAAAGCGGCACGTATGCCAGCCCACTGAGGTCCCAGGCTTTGGGCCACTCGCAAAAGGAAAGTTCCATCCCCCGAACCAATTTCGACCAGCTTTCGAGGCGGGCGGTTTTGAAAAACAGCCTGCAATTCTGCCGCCATGATCTGCGTATTTCGCATCCACGCGTTCAATCTCTGAAGATCCTGCCGCGATTGCATCGCACGCGGATCATCGCCAGGTAACTCATCCAGCAACTCAGGTTCTAAAAGGCGATTCATCTAGCGGGTGCTTTTTTGTTTCGAATTGCAGGTTCTGACTGCGTTTCTCAATACCTTTTTCATTCGGTTCAGCAACCTCTCCAATCTCACTCCACTTTCAGCAACGCTCCCTGACAACTAAATCCCGCTCCAAATGATGACATCCACCAATACCCACTGGGCGCAGAATCTGCCAGTGCTGCTTTCAAAACGAAAAGCACCGACGGACTGCTGGTATTGCCAAACTCGTTCAGCACGGCCGCGCTCCAGCGGATATCGTGATCAGTCAGGTTTAATTGTTTTTGCAAGGCAGTCAAAACATCCCGGCCACCTGGATGAAAAACCCAGCCGGTTATCTGTGAGCGCAGAAGGTTTTCTTTGTTGAGAACAGTTTCGAAAAGAGTAGCGGCGTGTGCGGAAGCCCGCTTTGGCACCTCCGGCCGGAGGATATTCCGCAGCATCCCTTCTTTTTGCTCGAAACGCAGGAGTTCGCGATCGCCCGGGGCCAGAACCGAACCGCTTGCTTGCCACTCCACTCGCCTGTTCCCATTTGGCTCGGAGGCAAGCAGCGCGGCAGCCGCTCCATCTCCAAACAGGCACGCACTGACCAGCACACCCGGATCATTGTCAAAATAAAGTGCCGCGCTGCAGATTTCGACGCACACCGACAGGACGCGTTTGCAAGACCTTGAGGCGATAAGGGCTTCGGCCGTACGCAAGTTCGGCATCGCCGCAACGCAACCCTGGCCAACCAAATCCAGGCTCAGCGCATCAGATCGGATCCCGAGTTGCTGGCTGACGTAGCTGGTTAAACCCGGGCAAATGTAACCCGTGCAAGTGCTGATGAGCACAGCGTCGATCTCTTCAGGCTTGCTTCCCGCATCAGCGATCGCGCGCTGTGCCGCCTGAGTCGCCAGCAGTGGCGCGTACGTCGTAAAGCGCTCGTGCATTGCGTCAGGAGTCAACCGAAAGGCATGTTCGATCTTGTCTAATGCCAGGTGCCTGGTAGTGATCCCATTGTTCCCCGTCAAAACCTTTCGCACGATCGCGCGGGAACGTGGTTCGAGCTGCCGGCTCAAGGGTGAATGATCGAAAACCTCCCAGCACTCCTTCTGCGTATAGCGTTGCGCCGGAGCAGCCGTCCCAATTCCGCTAATAAACATCGCTGACCTTACTGCGATCTGCTTCGAACCGCCAGTTGAGGATTTATCCTGGACACGCCACCGCACCATTGCGCGCCGCCAAGTGTTTTGGCTCTTCCCTGGTGGTGTTTGCTGATTCTGGCTTGCTTTATTTCAGACCTGCCACAAGACCAAACCGTTCCGTAAACTTCTGCGGTGACATCGACGCCACCTTAGCCAGTTTTTGGAGTTGCTCGGGATTTTCAAAATCAGCTCGCTCCAGACGGATCATGTAATGGCATGCGCACTCATACGCCTCCCCATCCACATTCACCCGCCGTACTTGCATTCGTTTGGTTTGCGGGTCGAGCATCTTATCGAATGGCAATGGAACCATTTTACCATCTTCGAAACTGACAATTGCGCCGAAACGGCCCGCATCGGCCGACAGTAAAAACTTTACCGCGCCGTATCCCAGATCCCGCGTGTACTCCGCGTCAAAGGGAATCGGATCTGCGCAACGCAGCTCGTAACCAAGATCCTTGTCGACGAGGGTCATCTTCACCCCCAGTTTTTCGAGGCGCTCGATTAAAAGATCTCTCATCATTCGCCCGAACTCGATTTCGGCGAGGTGCAAATGCCCATGGTCGTCGCGTTTAATTTTGCCGTACCGGTCCATGTTATTTTCCTGGATGACGGTCATGAGACCCTTCTCGCCCATTGCCTCGATCAGGCCTTCAGCCAGCACCACCACTCCGTATTCCGTCCCTTCGGCCAGTCTCTTGAGCATCGAACCCAGAATCATGTCGCAGACTTCATTTATGGTTACCGTTCGCCCGCGGAATTGTTCCGGAATGATGATCAAAGTTGCGGCCGCGGCTTTTCCTATGCCCAATGCCAGGTGACCTGCGGTCCGCCCCATGCTGACCACGATGTACCAGCGCGATGTCGTACGCGCGTCCTCCGCCAAATTGCGGAGCAAGTGAACCCCGTAATGGCGAGCGGTCTCGAACCCAAACGTGGGAGTCGCGCCTGGCAGCGGCAAATCGTTGTCGATCGTTTTGGGAACGTGAGCTACGCGAATCGAACCGCCGGCCTTCTTATAAATCTGGCTCGCGGAAAAAGCTGTGTCATCCCCGCCAATGCTGACCAAAGCTGTCACATTGAGCTTCTTTAATGCATCGAGCACGTTTTGCATGCTCGTGTCGGATTTCGTCGGGTTGGTGCGAGATGTGCCGAGGATGGAACCGCCTCGAAGATGGATGCCTTTGACGTCATCGATGCTCAGCTTGAGGAGGTGCTCCGTGTCACCTTTTGCCAGCCATTTGTAACCGTCGCACAAACCGATGACTCCGAATCCCTGGTTGACTCCTTCAATCGTTGCAGCACTGATAACGCCGTTAATACCTGGCGCCGGTCCGCCTCCGACCAAAATCGCTAATTTCTTATTCATTTCTCGCCGCGAGAAAACGTTCGGCGTCAATCGCTGCCGCACAGCCCAGCCCCGCCGCAGTCACCGCCTGCCGGTAAACCCGATCGGCGCAATCGCCAGCGACAAAGACTCCTGGCACATTGGTCGCCGTCCCGCGTTTGGGAATGATATAACCGGCTTCGTCCATATCGATCATGCCTCGAAAAACCTGGGTGTTTGGGATATGACCAATCGCCACAAACACTCCCGCGCAAGGCAGCAGACTTTCGGTGTTGGTTTTGAGATTCTTCACGCGCACTCCGGTGACTTTATCCTGACTGACGTCGAGCACTTCCGTCACTGCGGAATCCCAGACCGGCTTAATCTTCTCGTGTGCAAGCGCCCGGTCGGCCATGATTTTTGATGCTCGCAATGAGTCTCGCCGGTGCACAAGGTGGACTACCGAGCCGAATCGAGTCAGGTACATTGCTTCTTCGCACGCGGAGTCGCCACCGCCTACGACCACCAGCGGCTGATTTCGGAACAACGGCAGTGCGCCGTCGCACGTCGCGCAATAGGTCACGCCCTTGTTTTCGAGCTTATGCTCAGTCTCAAGGCCCAGGTGGCGATGACCCGCGCCGCTGGCGATGATGATCGTTTCGGCCTGGATTGTTTCTCCATCCACAGTCAATAAAAAAGGTTGCTCCTTTAAATCCACGCCCTGCACCTCGCCGAACTTGACGCGCGCGCCGAATCGTTCCGCTTGCTTTTGAAAGCGCGTCATTAATTCGTAACCATCCACCCCTTCAGGGAACCCAGGATAATTCTCGACAATCGTAGTGGTCGTCAGAAGGCCTCCGGGCTGTTTTCCCGTCAGCACGAGCGGCTTTAAGTTTGCCCGCGCGCTATACAACGCCGCAGTCCATCCCGCACAACCCGAACCAATAATCACGACTTTTTCCATCAGTGGGCGAACGGTAAATTCGCTTCGTTGAATTGGCAAGCTCCAAGGGACCACTAACCAGGGACCAAAAGACCAAGGGACCACGGACCACTGACTTCGGACCGCGGGACTCATTACTGGGGGCCTAGTTTGCGGAGTTTTGAGGGGAGGTAGCTGCCATCGCCCAGGGCAAAGGTTTGAAACCGAGGTCGAACACGCGATTCAGTTCATTGAAGGGGATGCCCATTTCGAATCCGGCTTTGGCGGTGATGAGGCGGTTGCGGCGAGCTTCTTGCAGAGACCAGAAGAGATCTTAGGTCGGTTAAGACAAAAAGCTGAAAAGCTCAAGGTGGCAATCCTTGTTTGACAACGGGGATCATACTCGCGAGCTTTCCTGCGTGCACATGTCATCCCGGGCCGCCACGCACTGAGCCCGAAGCTTCCAATTATGAAGGGTTTTCTCTTAAGGATGTTCGGACACGCTAGCAAAGATAAGCGAGTCTGGGACTCGACTCCTGGTGGCCCGTATGAAGTGATTATTACCGACCAAGGGTTGACATGCACTCATCCCAAGCGGGCTGCAGAATCAATCCGAATGGGACCAGGTTCGGGAGATATCCCTGGTCACCACATCGGACGGACCGTTTTCGCCAGACGTGTGGTATCTTTTCACGGGAAAAAAGCGTGGTGGCGCGATTGCATTCTTGTTCCATAGCTATCGCGTTGGTCGCGCCGTGCCTAACCACGATCGATATGCCTGAGAACCCGAGATATACGGTCAACTTTCAGCCGCGCGAAGGAATATTGAACTCGCTTAGGGTGACCAAGGCGGAGTTCGACGAAACCGTCCTGCATTCCTTTGTTTATACGCGGAGAGACTGTCGAGCTTCTCCTCACGACCTTCCCGTGGTCTTCAACGGGCGTCAATACCGTTTGACAGAGATAGCCTATATTCAGGTCTATGGGCCAAACGAACAAATTGCAGAATCAGCATAGTAAACCAGATGCAGTAAACCGGGCGCTGGGGGTCAAGGCGGAGCCTGGAAAAGGGTTGAGAGTGCATTGTTGAGGTTTGAAATCACTTCCTTTCCCCGCCGCGGACGCGGCCCTTCAGGAAAAAATTCGTCGCTTGTTTGCGCCATCACGATGGATACACTGCCGCAGGTTTTTGCATAATCACAGAAAGAGAACCCTATGGCCTACGAAGTCGTTCCGGAACCAGGAGAAGAAGTGCATGCAAAGATTGAATTGAAACTTTCCAAAAAGGCTCAACCGTTCTTCTTTGCAGTGAGTAACCGCGCCATCTACATCCCGCGAATTAAACTCATCGCCAAAACGGACCCTTATTATTTTCAGCGAGTGCGGCTCGAAAAGGTTCAGCAAGTCACCGCTAAGCGATTAGCTCCTTACGCGCTTTGGCTGCTTGCTGGCCTGATGATCTCCATAGGCCTTATGACGACCATCTGGATGATGGAGCCTGTATTGCGAAACGAGCCAGGCACGCATCGCATCTCAGGTTGGCCAATCGCTGTTTTCGTTTGTGGTTTTCTCGTCCCATTCGCCGCCAAGGGAAGATTCGGCTTGGAGATCCAGTTTAGTGACGGAAAGTTCCGATGGAAGCCACCGCTGGTCGTAGATAGGGCGTCCAAGCAAAAGATTACCGAGACTATTCAGACCATAGTCGAAGCGTGCGAAAAGGTAGGTACTCGGGTTTTGGACAAACGTAAGAGTGCGTAGCGATATTAGGCATAGCCCTAAAGGTTATTGCTGCGAAGCGGACCGGGTTGGGTGGCGAAAACGATCACTGACGAAACGGCACGAGGAGCCAGCAATTACACGCTTGAGCAGCAATATCAGTGTTGAGTTTTGTAGGCCACCCTTCCGATTCGTCCAAGCTCACCGGAAGCGTTCATCAGCGCGGTAAAAGAATCAGCGTTTACTTCGCCAATCGCCAGGATCGGCTTCAGCGTTAGCGCGAAATACCAGTTTTCACCGCGGGCAGTGGGTCCGCGAAAGCGACCAATCGAGAACTCACTGAACTGCCATTTGATTTCATCGTGCACGAGCTTGCTTAGTTCTGTGCGGGCAATTTCTTCCGCCTTCTCCAAGCTTACTGGCAGAGGCATGGATGGTTCCCACCGGCTGCTCGACTCCGCTTGTTGCCAGCTCATCGAGCTCCTGTATGCCTTGCCCTTTAAGGAGAAGATCCGCTCTACAATTTCCGATTGCGGTGAACTCGCCGAACCGATGCCTTCTTTTTGTCGTGAGGGAACAGTTGGCGGGAGCGTCTGGGCGAATAGAAGCGTAGCGCAAAGGCCGTAAAAGCTGACCCCAGTAAGAAATGACAATTTGGTTCTTCGCATATGTGTTTTGTTTTTTTGGATTATCTGCTTACCGGAAAACTGAGCGATCCGTGCGACCAAGCGTTGAAGGGTTTGCAACAGACATGGGCTGTTCGCATTGGCTCCAGATACTGTGTTACAGGCCACGTTCATGAGAAGGCGTATGCTAGGGAAAGAATGCCACCAACAAACCAACTCAGCCATCCGGCTAACCAACCAACAAGCCGAATAAGTTCGGCATCATGATGCCGGAATGGAAACCGAACCAACTGCATGCCGCAAGCAGCGGCAAGCAGACCCCCGCAATAAGGCATTAGCTTCCAACCAAATTGTACGCAGTCATGATGACTCGGTCCTCTTGCGAGCGCGCCTGTAAATGGACCGGAAAGAACGCCAAGTGTCGCAGCCGTGATATGCCTCTCCCTTAAATCAGACTGAGAGCCCTGAGAGCAGCAGACATACAACGTGAATGCTGTAAATGCCGCGAGCATGCCCAAGGCGATGAGTCCATGCGTTCGAGTAAAGCTGTCTTGCAGCGTTCGCATGTGGAAGTGCATATTTTGCCAGCCATTCCGTTAATGCTGTGGTGGGCTGCCGGCTTCTGTGCACTGGTTCTGCACTATCCAAGTGAGGACCTTCCTTTCGTGCCTGCCGAATGAAAATCCTGCGCCAATGAAATTAGCGGTTAGCGGTTCTTCGCCAGCGGCCGCCGTGGTGCTGATTGTGACGCACTCATCACCAAAGTCGTAGATTAATCCTGAATAGCCTGGCGCTTGGCCTGGCCCAACCCAGAAGCCTGGGGCGGCCTTGTATAACGTGTAGTTTGTGCCTAAGACGGCAACAACTCTCTGCATTGAGGTGCCATTTGTGAAGTAGCGATTCACAAATTGGGCTCGGGCCTGAGCCGAAAAACCGTCGCCTGACCATAGAGCCAGACGTTTGTGATTTGCTGGTTGCTCAGTGTGCCTTACTGGCTGCTCAGTGTGGCAACCTGGCGATGCTGCTGCGAGCAACAGCATGATGCTGTTTTTGTGGATGTTCATACCATGACTAAATGCATGGAAACGATGTGGAATTGAAGCGCCCAATGAAGGACGTGTCAAACCCTGAAACTCCGATGGCAGAGCGGGGAGAACACGGCTCCAAAGTTATCATGGTCGGCGAGGAAAGCTTTCGTCTGGGTTGATATGCGGCACCGCTTTCAGCGTGCAAAACAGTTGTTCTCGTTGCACGGGCACCGCCCGCTCGTGCCGCGGCCAACCCGGCAAGGAATTATTGCCTTCCGTCCGCATTTGGCCTAAATGAATGCGGCATGGGGACCGCCCGGGGATTCCAAATCATTTCTGATGAATGAAAACCTGGAGCACGCAGGAAGGCCATGGCAATCCCACCGTTGATCGCCCGGGAACTGCTCGCTTATTCCCGACAGCCTTGGACCTATTGGCTGCGGCTGCTGAGCGCTTTGGGGGCGGTCAGTGTTTTAGCCCTCATGGGCACGTCCGGCCGGAATCGCCTTGGTCAGGCCGATGGCCGTGCGCTATTTATCGGTTCGACCGCGATTCTTTTTTTTGTCGCCAGCCTCAACGGGCTGCGCTCGACTTCCGATTGCATCGGTTCGGAGCGAAGACAGGGGACTTTAGTCCTGCTGTTTCTTGCTGACCTGAAGTTCGACACGATCCTGGTCTCGAAGTTGGTCACCAATTCCCTGAGGAACGCCTGGGCGCTTTTGGGGACGCTGCCGGTCCTGGGGTTGTGCCTGTTGTTAGGGGGCGTGAGCGGTTTGGTTTTCGTGCAAGGCGTGCTGGCCATTCTGGCGGCCGTGTGGCTCTCGCTCATGGTCGGACTTGGGCAGTCCTGCCGCAACCAGGGCGAGCACGAGGCCTTCTCGCATGGGCTGCGGCAGTTGCTTTTCCTGAACCTGTTGCCTTTCGTAAGCCCGGCCAGCCTGGTCGTGAGTGCCTTTTGGGGTGGTCCTTTTGGGAAGGGGTATTTTTGGACGACACTCGGGGGAACGGTCCTGGTTGGGTTCTACCACTGGTCCCAGGCGAAGGGAGCATTGGCTCGCAACTGGCAGGAGCCACCCGCAGAAGAAGGGCTGGACCATTCCGGCCGGCGCGCGCCAACGCCGCCGCCCATGACAGGCCATCTCAGGAAACCGCCCAGGCTTTGCGGAAATACTCCGCCCGCGTACTGGCTGTTCGCTCGCTATGGTGATGCGCGCCAGGTCACTCCGCGGGCCATCGGTGGTTGCTTCGTTGCGACCTCGGCACTCGTGCTCCTGGCATCCGGCCTGGACTTTGTCAAAATGATTTATCCCCTCGTGATGGGAGCAGGCCGGCTCGTCCAGATGCTGGCCATGGCCAAGATCGCGCCGCAGAGTTTCGCGGAAATTGCGCGGCCGGGCGCCCTCGAGATTTTGCAAACCACGCCCATTAATCTCAAACAAATCGTTCGCGCAGCGTATGATTTCCTGATCATTCATTTCCGGCGGGGAGTGCTGCCCATGCTAGGATTCGATGCATTGGTGCTGCTGATTGTGGCCCTGTGGACACCACGCTCTGATGGCCTTGCCTGGGGTCTCGGCCGCCTGCTGTTGGCTCAAAACGGTCTTTTTCTTTCGGGCTTGTGCGCCATGGGGGTGACGGGCATCTGGCTGGGGCTCAAGCAGCGAAGCCTGGTTCGGGCCTCACTGAGCACGTTCTTGTACTTCCTTCTTCTGCCAGCCTCCCTCTACGTTCTCGCGCCAATCAGCCCAGCGCGCATCACTCTGGTCCTGGTGATCGCCTACTGCGCCACCGCCTTCGTCATGCACCGCAAACTCCGTCGCCAGATCCAGGGCGGGGACAGCGTGCAACAGCTTTTGCGCCGAGTGGAGTGGTAGAGGTAGAGGCGTCCGGCAAAGCGGGCGTGTTTGTTTCATGCCCAGCAAAATCTTGCACGGGGAGTGATCGAAGGGCAAGAAATCAGAAATGAGGATCAGCGCCGACTGACGTCGGCGGCTACGCCGTTCTTGGTTGGCTTGTTCGAGCCCTCTCTGAGCCATTTTAAAATCTGGCCATCTTTCATAAGCCTTTCACGAAGCTGAGGGTAGTTGATCTCCTGAATTGGTTTTGATGACTTTATAGCAAAGACTGCAGCGGTAGCCGCCGATTGGCCAAGGATCATGAATACCGGTTCCATGCGAATCGAGCCGTAGGCAATGTGCGAGGCTGACAGGCAAACGGGCACCAGCAAATTCTCGCACAGGCCTTTTTTAGGAATGAGCGCTCGATACGAAATTGGGTAGGGAGGAAATCCACCGACCTGGACGTCCCCTTCATTCTCAGCATGGCTATCTCGAACGATTCGGCGGCAGTTATGTGAGTCCATCGTATACGCCGCCAAACCCACGGAGTCTTGAGCCTGGGAGGCGCCCCGACAATTCTGCTCGGTCATGATGAAATCAGAAATCATGCGCCTTGCTTCGCGAATATAGAGCTGGTGTGGCCAGTTGTCTGTATCCATGAATTCGTCTTTAGCTGGTCCCCACTGCTGCATTTCATCGCGCATTTTTTCGGGAACTCTCGAGTTTGTGGCCAGGAAATAGACAAAGCCGCGCACATAATCCTCGTGCGCCTGCCAAATGCGCGCGCGCTCCGCGTATCCGGCATTGGGATATTCATAATTCCCGCCGATGAAATCGGTGGAAAACCCGCCATTATTGTTGATGTCGGTTTTGCCGTTCGGCAGCCAGACTGGATTCCAAAACTCGCGAAGTTTTGGGGTGCGGCCGGACGCGACTAATTGTTCGAGGTAGCGCGCAAGCAATTCGTATTTGGCCGGATCGTACATCGGGGGCGGAGCGTGAGGCAAACGGTTGGAGGCAATTTGCGTGAAGCAAAGGCGAAAATTATAAGCCTGCACTGCATTGTCACCATCGCCAGGGATCCCTGCATTTCCTCCCTGCACGAAAGCGAGCAAACCGCTGCCTGGGTCTCCTGGTGTTAAGTAAGGATCGACTGGCAAGGAAAATTGATGTTTCGGAGTGTCGCGGCGGATGCCGTTTAAACTTTCGCCATAGGTGGAATTTGGTTCGCGACCGGTGGTGAAGCTAACGCCCGCTTTGGCCATCAGGTCCCCTTCATAGGATGCATCAATGAACATTTTGGCTCGATAAGTTTTTCCATTTTCCATCGCAATTTCTGTAATGCGAAGGGCCTCCTTTTTCACGGAAGCAAGGCGCTGCTGAAAATAAATAGGGACTTTGGCTTCATTGATCATGCCAAACAGAATGCTCTCAGCAACGTGAGGCTCGAAAGCCCAGAGCGTCGCGTCAGGCGCGTTTAGGTCGCCTAAAGGCGAACGGCCAGCACTCCTTTTGGAAAACTCTTCGCGCTTTTCGAACTGCCATGCCTCGTCGCTGGCGTAGCGCTGCGCGACCCGATGATAAAACTCACGCGCGATTCCGCCGATGGCTTTCTTGTTCCCAATATCCGTCGCTCCCAGACCCCCCGAGGTCATCCCTCCCAAATGGTTGCCGAACTCGGCAATGACTGCGGTCCTGCCCATCCGGGCGGCTTGTACCGCGGCAGCAACTCCGGCCGCAGTCCCACCGTAAATGCAGATATCGGCATCGATCGCTTCTTGAGTTAGAGCAGGGAAAGCCGAGGAAAAACAGGTGAGTGTAACGCACCCCCGGGCAAAGGCCGCTAACCATCGCAAATAATTACTTTTGCGTGCCGACATTTGAAGGCTTTTCCTTCAAGGGCAGGAAATTTCCCTCTTCACAGCAGGCCACGAAGCTTTCGGTGACACTTTTGAGTTCCTCCCAGCGGGCGCGGATGCTTTGCGCTTCTTTCGGCGTGATTTGATTATCTGCAGCGGCGCTGGCGATTACGGCCAGCAAATCGGCGAACTCCTGGACGATTTCGTTCGTCGCCGGGATCAAATAAGACGGATGCGGCTTGTTAACTTTTGGATTGAGGATGAAAAAACCGCCGGCGCGCTGGCAGATCCATTGAACCAATTTACGATCGTTTGTGCACTTAAGCAGCGCATCAATGCGATCGAGCGGATTGGTGCTGCCGCTGCCTGCGGCGACGTCAGCAGGTTCCGCCCATTTGTAGATCATCGAGAGCGACAAACCCAACTCGGCTGCCACCTGCTTGGGACTGCAGTGTTGAAAGACCTCACGAAGGATCTCGTGTGATTGCATCGTGAAACATTGAGAAAATGGGCTGGGGTTTGCAAGACTTTAGAGGTAAGGCGTCGGTTCTTTCCCTGCGAGGAACGAGTGGGAGGCCATGGTGGGGGAGAAAGCTCGCCCACGCGTGAGGCGCATTTCTACGGCTCAGTGCCCCGGCTACTAGCCCAGAGCAGCCAATAAGTAACGAAGTTCAGAATCCACGGCCTCTGGCGAGTCCACTGTATTGGAAACCTCCTCGATTAGAAGGGTGCTGAAACGCGCGCGCCGGCTTCCCTTAAAACGTGTGTTTTGAATCAAAGTCGGTTTGCGCTTATAGGTTTATTACCGCTTCCCATTGACCTCCTTCCGCATCGTGAACGAGATCGAAACCGACTCTTTTGCACACGTGCTGCATGGCCCGATTTTCGAGAAGAACAGAACCGATGATGCGGTCGAGTTTTTCTTTGCGGCCAATCTCCACAAGCAACTTTAGCAACTCGGTCCCAATACCCATTTTGTGCCATTGGTCCCTCACGAGCAGAGCGAATTCGGCTTCGTTCGTACCGTGAAGTTTGCTTAAACGCCCGACCCCAAGTATTTCATGTCCGTCCCTATTCGGGGTTTTATGATCGACCACTAACGCAATTTCTCGGTCGTAATCGTTAAAACAAATCCTGGTCAATCTTTCGTGGCTGATGCGTTGGGGCAGCTTGAGGGCCGTGAAATAACGATAATAAATGCTCTGCTCGGAAAGAGTCTCATGGAACTTGACCATTAAAGGTTCGTCCTCAGGTCGAATTGGACGGAGGGTTACCGGAATTCCATCGGGCAGTTTCCAGGCTTTGATGTAATGTGCTGGATAGGGGCGGATCGCCGGCTTAGGCAACTGGTTTTCAGAAATTTCTTTTCCGTGCACCACCACGCGCGCATCCAGGGCAAAAAACCCTTCGGACGAGGCTAACAGAGGGTTGATATCAATTTCAGAGATCCAGGGTTGTTCGACTACGAGCTGGCTGAATTGGACAAGCAGTTGCTCGAGTCCTGCCAGGTCCACGGGCTGGCGACCGCGAACGCCTTTGAGCGCTTCATAAATCCGGGTTCGCTCCATCATTCGACGCGCGAGCGTCGCATTAAGAGGGGGCAAGCCAAGCACACGGTCTTTGAAAATTTCGACTAACTGCCCGCCTGCGCCAAATAGGAGCACCGGTCCAAATTGTGCGTCCAGGCTGCAGCCCAGGATAAGCTCATAGCCTTCGCGTTTGACCATCGGTTGAACGGTGACACCGAGGAAAGCGGAGGTGGAGCGTGGAGCTTTTGGGGCTCTCTTAGCTAATGGTGCATGTCCAGCCAGCTTCGCGACCGAGGATTCGATTGAGCGAAAAGCGCGCCGAACGGCGGCGGCGTTCGCCAAATTGAGCTGAACTCCGCCGACATCCGTTTTATGCGTGATCGTTTCGGAATGAAGTTTAAGAACGACAGGATAACCAATTTTTGCGGCACACTTAACGGCGTCGTCGACTGACTCGGCAAGAAATGTTTCCACAGTTGGAATCCCATAGGCCACGAGGATTTTCTTTGATTCGAATTCCGTGAGAAGTGTGCGGCCTGATTTACGGACATGGTGAATGATTGAATTTACGGTTCGACAGCGCGTATTAGCATTATCGGAGGTTGATAAAGAGATAGGCGTCTCATAGAGCGAGCGGAGGTTGTGGCTGTAACGCCACATGTACGCAAAGGCTCGCGCGGCCCGGTCGGGATATTTAAACGTAGGAATGTTCGCCTGATTAAGAAGCTCTTCACCTGTGTCGACCGTCTGAGCGCCCATCCAGCTTGCAAGGATCGGCTTGCCATGCGGCATGCCTAAATTTTTTATTGCAAACGCAGTGCCGGTAGCGTCGGTCATTGCTTGTGGTGTCAGGATGACGAGCAGTCCGTCATTATTTGGATCCCTGGCCGCAATTTCGACTGCTTTGCCATATCGCTCTGGCCCAGCGTCGCCAAGAAGATCAATCGGATTCCCGTGACTCCATGGTCCGGGCAGTAGTTCATTGAGAGAATTGAAGGCATCCGGGGACAGCTCTGCCAGGGTGCCTCCGCTGGTGATTAACATATCCGTGGCCAGCGCGCCCGGTCCGCCGGCATTGGTAACAACGGCCAAGCGGGGGCCCTGTGGCCGTGGTTGCTTGGCTAACACCTCGGCCATATCGAAAAGTTCGCCAATGGTTTCAACACGAAGAACACCCACGCGCCTGAATGCCGCCTGAAGAACCTCATCGCTTCCAGTCATCGAGCCAGTGTGAGAAGCAGCGGCCCTGGCGGCCGCTTCTGTGCGTCCGACTTTGATGACGATAATGGGTTTGGTCAGAGCGACTTCCCGCGCGGCGGAAAGAAACGCGCGAGCGTCGCCAATGGATTCCATGTAAATAACGATGCTTTTTGTATGGGGATCGTCGCCCAAATAATAGATCAAGTCGCCCCAACCAACGTCGAGCATTGACCCGAGCGATACGAAAGCGCTAAAGCCGACATTTTCACGAAAGCTCCAGTCAAGAATCGCCGTGCAGAGAGCCCCGCTCTGACTCAGAAAGCCAACGCTTCCCGGCCTTGCTATGCCAGCGGCAAAGGTGGCATTAAGGCCAGAATGTGGCCGCATCACTCCTAAACAATTCGGTCCAAGGATGCGCATTTTATGGCTGCGTGCCTCGGCAAGAACTTGTCGTTCCAATTCCACGCCCGCTGGTCCAATTTCTTTGAAGCCCGCAGAGATGATCACCGCACTGGGAATGCCAGCCTGGCCGCATTCCCGCACCAGGCCGGGGACGGCTCCGGCGGGCGTAACGATCACTGCCAAATCAATTTTGCCAGGGACTGCGACAATCGTTGGAAAGGCCTTGATTCCAAGCACGCGCTCTCGTTTCGGATTAATTGGATAGAGCGCGCCCTTGAATCCTCCAGCCTGAAGATTTTCCAGAACAGTACGACCCACGCTGTGCTCGGCTTCTGTTGCGCCGATGAGCGCAATGCTTCGCGGTGAAAGCATCGCGTCGAGAGGATGTGCCAACTGATGCCAGACATCATGCGCGGGGCTGATGCGGGCAGGAGTTGTTAAAGTTTGCATACGTTCAAATAAAATTTTGCCTTACAAGCTATATGTTCCAGCCGGGACAGATTACGCAATCGAGCTGGTTCCAGTTTCACTGAGTTTGCAAAATACTCATCACTTTTTGTATCTGCGTTCACTGTTGCGTTCCTTTGCGATTAACATTGCTGCGAGCAAGGCCAAAAAAAGGTGAGTTCCTGCCAAAAAATGTGAAGCCATAAATTCCGGCCTGACCCAATGTTCTGTGATACAGTCTTAAATTCAAACACACGAAGATAAATATGACAAAGACAAGCAAGATGCTATTAACCATTTCCGTGATTGCGTTCGCGGCAGGATGCGCAAACGTGCTCGGAGGAGTCGGGACACCTATCGCAGCGGTTTTCTTCGGGCTCTTTATGATTTTCAACATGCTCGAAAAAGAAATGACGCTCTTCGATGAAGAACAACGGCTGAGAGTTGAGCTGGCCGAGAACATGAAAACACTGCCTCAAGGGACCCCTAAAGAGCCGGCGCGAAATCATGGTAAGGTACGCCATCTTACGCCTGCACATTCCTCCTGATTTCTGGCATGCGAAATCCCAGAAAAGAGCATTTTAAATAAGAGCGGTCAACTTTGGTGGATCTTTTGCCAATCCCTGTGGAGGTTTCTTTTTAATCAGCTCTTAAAGTTGCAAGAAATGAAGATCCTGCCTCCTGAACTGGAAAATGAGTTTGCAACGCCACCTTCCCAAATTGTGGCGGCCAAGTTGATCAAAAGCGCTCAGGCCGCGTTCGGGAGGCCTCCTGAGTTTCTGGGTAATCGGTTCGTTTACGCTGTGATTTCGCAGCGCGCTCACGGCTTATCTATTGGAATAAACTTTAACCCGGATAAAACCTGTAATTTCGATTGTGCTTATTGTGAGGTGGACCGCAATGTGGATGGCCGTGATGCGGTGGTGGACCTGGAGGTCCTCGTGAGCGAATTGCAGACTTTGCTCAATCTGACGCAAGAGAAGCGGCTTCGGGAACTGCCTTACTTTCACAATGTGCCCGACGAACTGCTCGTCCTAAAAAGTGTCGCGCTCAGTGGCGAAGGGGAACCAACGTTGAGTCCACAGTTCGCAGAAATTCTGCGTGAAGTCATTCATGTCCGTTCTTGCGGCAAATTTCCCTTCTTTAAGCTGGTTTTGCTGACAAATGGCTCTGGACTGGATTTACCTGAGGTCGAGCAAGCCCTCCAACTTCTCACCTCACGAGATGAAATTTGGATAAAACTGGAAGCCGGTACACAGGAATATATGAACAAGGTGAACCGGGCGACGGTCAGCCTGGAAAAAGTGCTTGGAAATATTTTGCAGGTTGGCCGGATCCGTCCCATCATCATACAAAGCATGTTCCCATTATTAAACGGCCAGGAGCCAGGCGCCGATGAGATCGAACGGTATGTGGCACGTTTGCTGGATTTGAAAAAAAAGGGAGCTCAGGTTTCATTGGTTCAAATCTATTCTGCGCATCGGCCATCGCATCGATCCGAGTGCGGGCATTTGCCGCTCAAGAGTCTTTCACGCATTGCACAACGTGTCCGTCAATTAACCGGTATTCCTGCAGAAGTTTTTTAAGCACCAAACCATAAACCAAACAGAAAGGAAGGGAGAAATGATAAGATACTTGAGCCTGCTTCGTTTCACGGAACAAGGCACGAAGAACCTCAAAAACTCCACCGTTCGCGCCGCGGCTTTTCGCAAAGCAGCGAGCAAAGCAGGTGTGACCGTGGAGGCCCAATTTTGGACGACTGGCGCGCACGACGGCGTTCTCATCTTCACTGCAAAGGATGAGACGACGGCGTTGCGATGTCTGTCGGCCCTGGCTGCTGCCGGCAACGTCACGACAGAAACATTGCGCGCATTTGACGCGAAGGAGTTCGAAGCAATCACGAGAAAATAGCGACTATCCCTACATTGAACCGTACCGTGTCAGGCACGTCTGGATTGACGTGCCTGGTTTATTAATTAATCCACCAACTGCAGGTCAGGATAAGTTTCGCGAAGTATGCTAACGATGCGACTACGTTCCTCATTTCCCAAATAGGAATAGCGTGGATCGGGATCGGCAGTTCTGATTGCCCGAGATAATCGTTCGCACACGCGTTTCATCAGAGGCTTCGGCAAGCCTCGAAAGACGTCGGAATAGATCAAATAGCTGCACCGGTTCTTGAACAGACGCCCTTGCAGTTGGAAATCCTTCAGCGAGTCGCCGCCGGCTGTCCGCGGCGCGTTTGCCGTAAACACTCGTTGAAATGCCGGGGCACCCTCAATTCCGTCCGGCAATTGAGCTTCATCCTTGAACAGCAAATCGTCCACCACTTCACGTGCAGCGCTATCGAAAACACTTTTGACACTTTCGTACGCCGGCTCTTCTGTCACGGCCTCTTTTAGGTCGTGTTGGAGTTTTTGCTGATAATCCAACATGCGGCGACTGTTCAAAGAGGCTCGAGTCAATGTGTTCTGCATCGCAAGTTGATGCTCGAATACCATGAGCGCGACGATGTCGCTGCTGTTTGTGAGATATGCGCTCGTGTCGAAAAACCGGGAGAGATCGGTGATATTAGCTCCCTCCCGAAAATCAACCACCACTTGATCGTCCTTCTGCCTGGCCATTACGTTGCCACGGTGAAGGGCAATGCCGTGCTTTCCTGTCACATACCACCCGCCCCAACGGTTTGTGAATGGAGTTCTAAAATCGACAATTTCCGTGCCGAAACGTAACAGGGGTTCTCCCTCCTCAGACGTGAACACGGAGCGGGCGAAAACCCCAGGGATCCCACGGATAAAATTGCCTCCGTGACAACGCAGACAATCGCTATCCCGAACAAAGGTATGTTTCGTATTGGCGCTCGTCGAATTCGGGTCGAGTGAGTAAAATATTGGCCCAAGGATTGGATCTATTGTCGTAACTTCAACCAAGCCCGACGGAACCCACCCCACGTAGCAAGTATCGCCAAAAAAAAGCGCTCGTGGATGGCTCGGGTGAATGCGGTCCCGCTGAAAGCTTGTTTTCGAATAAACCAGTATTTGGCTCTCGACAGGAATCTTCAGTTCATGGAGCAATGTCTGCACGATCTGACGACCACCCTCTCCAATTTGAATGCTTCCTGACGCTATCCGCTTCTGCAACCGCGCGACGGCGTCCCGGGGCTCTGTGCTTGAGTAATTGATTGGCGCCAGCTCATAAGTCTCAGTCTGCTGGCCGAGTGCCGAGCAGATCGCAAGCACAACGGCTGTAAAGCAGGGTATTCGGAGAAGGCTTTTCATTTCACTCGATCCGAATACTGACTCAGGATAATTCTTTGGAATCTCATTCGGTTCTGGTCACTATTACTTATAAGACATGACCGTGTCGTCTGATAGGCATTTCATACTGTTGAGAAGTTTAAAGTAATGCCCCTTCTCAACTACTCATTTTTTGCTTTTTTCATCTCATTTTTTGAAGGAAACGACCCCCGGGTTGTCTTTACAGTGGGGTTCCGTACACTTTCCGAATGAAAACTAAACTTGCCGGTGGCTTTCTTTTTCTGCTCCCTGTTTTTATTTTCGTTGCCTGGCTCGATGCGGCCGAATTGCCATTCACCGGCGGCAAGTGGATCGATCTGACTCACGATTTTTCAACCAATACATTGTACTGGCCTACGGCTAAACCCTTCACGCTGGAAACTGAGTTTCATGCCCATACGGAGAAGGGTTATTTCTACGCCGCCAATCGCTTCAGCGCATCGGAACACGGCGGCACACATATTGACGCACCCGTCCATTTCTCGGAACATGGGAAAACACTGGACCAACTCCCGATCGATCAACTCACGGGAGCGGCGATCGTTGTGGACGTCGCGGAAAAAGCGCAGCAGGACCCGGATTATCGAATCAGCGTCGCGGATCTGAAGGGGTGGGAAACCAAATATAGCCAGATTCCTCCGAGCGCCATCATTCTGTTCCACACCGGTTACGCCCGTTACTGGCCCAGTGCCAAAAAATATCTCGGAACAGACGAACGCGGCGCAGTTGCTGTTGCGAAGCTCCATTTCCCGGGCCTGCATCCCGATGCGGCGCGCTGGCTGGCAACCGAACGCAGGCCCAAGGCGGTTGGTTTGGACACCGCGAGCATTGACTACGGACAATCGACGCTTTTCGAGAGTCACCGCATTCTTTTCGAGCAAAGCATTCCCGCCTTCGAAAATGTGGCCGGGCTGGATCAATTGCCATCGACCGGCGCGTACGTCATAGCCCTCCCTATGAAGATCAAAGGGGGAAGCGGCGGTCCGCTTCGGATCGTTGCGTGGATCAAAAACTAAAACCAGGCGGAAGTTCTCTTGAAAGAACCAGCACCGATTGGCTGCATCGATCAAACTACGGCTTCTGGTGATTCACATCATCAACAAATGCGTGGCAACTGCACTCCAGAAGGTAGGTCAGGATACGAGTCCCGCCAATCCTGGTTTTCATGGGAGACCCGCCCCGCATGTTCCGAGACAACTTCGCCGATGATCGCCTCTTTTTGTCTGAGACGATGCTTTCCTACGTTCGCGACGTAAAGGGGATCAAGGCCGAGGATTTCACATGCGCCTTTAACTTTCTTCGTTGATGGTAAAACACGTTCATCCAGCCTGATTCCGACATTTGCTGATTCGGCAAATTCAGTGACCTGCTCACTCCGTTGCGCGCAGGATCGCTTGGACCCGGATGCATTTCACAAGGTACTACCCCGCAGGTCCGAATCTTTCGGGTTCTCAATGAATCATGACAGAGTCCACGCCGTTCATGTGACCATGGGCGTTGCGCTGCTTTCGACATGACGTCACGGCAATCTTCGTTACGACCAACAATCCTTCTAATGGTTGGGGTTGCCTTAATGTGTGGTAATAGGCAGCATGCGGGGCGCATCGCTGACTACCTGTGAATCGAGGTTACGCAACCTTTATTGCTTTGTCTTTCCTAAGCATCGCGTTGGTTATCAGTACTTGGATGATCGTTTATCGGTTCGCTCAGGAGGATAGCAGAGGCCGGCCTTTGCTGCGTTGGCTTTCAACCTGGTCCCTTAAAGGCATTGTCTTGCCCATGACCTTATGGGCGATGATGAACCTCGGGCTTTCCTGGAATTTGCAACCTTTCGTGCCGGACATTCAGTTTGCCCGAAATAGTGGCAAACCATGGGGAGGCACTTTTCTTCAGTTTCTGGGAGATGGCTTGTTCATCGTCAGTTCGTATTGGGCAGCGCTAACGCTCGGATGGATCGTTCAGAAATCATTCGTTGGCCTCGAGGGTCAGCAGCGCTCAGACTTCAAAGGGCTCTGTTTTACCTGCTTTCTGGGGCTGTTCTTGCCCGCTATTGGCATCGCATGGCTTGGAGGCCTTCCCCTTGTTGGCTTCGCAGTTGCCACAATCGTCGGTCCCATCGCTGGTTATGCTCCCAACATTTTGCACGCCCGGAAGACGGCCCCAATTTACGCTCGCGCCGTTGCACGAATCAAATTCGGAAAGTACAAAGAGGCTGAGTGGGAAATTATACGTGAATTGGAAAAGGCTCAGGATGATTTTGAGGGCTGGCTCATGCTGGCGGAGCTCTATGCGAAACACTTCAACGACCTGCCGGAGGCGGAACAAACGGTCCTGGAAATCTGCGACCACCCGCGAACGACTCCGACTCAGCTTTCGATTGCATTGCACCGACTTTCTGAGTGGCAGTTAAACCTGGCGAACAATCCAGAGGCGGCTTCGCTGGCATTGGAGATGATTTGTAATCGCCTGCCGGGGACGCACCTCGCCCATATGGCGCAGCTCAGAATCAATCAATTGCCGAAAAACGACGAACAACTGCGTGAGTTGAGAAATCCCCGGCCAATCCGGCTTCCCGAGCACCATGCTGAATTGCGCGCGGATAAAACCAACACGATTTCAAAAATGGACAACCAGCAGTTTGTGGCGGCAGCTAATGCATGCGTAGAGAAACTAAACAATGACCCGAATGACGTTTCCGCGCGAGAAAGGCTGGCTCATCTTTTGTCGGAGCGACTCGGCCAGGTAGATGAAGGTATCGAACAACTGACGCTGTTGCTGAATTTGCCTGATGCGTCTGATGCCAAAAGAGCGGAATGGCTGAACCTGGCAGCAAATTGGCACGTCACTTATCGACAGGATTTCGAAATGGGACGCAAATTGTTTCACCGTCTGCTCAGCGAATTCCCTCAAAGCCCCGAAGCAGATGAGGCCCGCCAACGGATTCAAATCAACGAAAAGGAAATTTCATAGTTCAAGAGGTCAAGTTCTCTCATACGTTTACACTGCAGCTTCCAACCGCACCCAGGTTGGAGCGTGGTCGCTTGCTCCCGGGCGGCCGCGGACCCACGTATCCACACCTGCATCGACCAGTTGCCGTGTGAGCAGAGGATTTAGCAACAAGTGATCGATTCGCAGCCCTGAGTTCTTTTCCCAATGCTGGCGGAAGTAATCCCAAAACGTATAGATTTGCTTGTCTGGAAAACGCGCGCGTACCGCATCTGTCCAGCCCTGCGCGAGCAGGCGCGTGTAACAATCGCGGGTCTCTGGTTGCAACAATGCGTCTTTCCGCCAGGAGCGTGGGTTGTAAATGTCAAAGTCGGTCGGCACCACATTGTAGTCGCCCGCCAGAACCGCCGGCTGATCGCCATGGCAAAGGGTCGCGGCATGACGAATTAAACGTTCAAACCAGGCGAGTTTGTAATCGAATTTAGGCCCTGGCTGTGGATTCCCGTTGGGCAAGTACAAGCAGCCGATCAGCATCCCCTTAACAGTGGCTTCAATGTACCGGCTATGAGAATCCTCATCGCCCTCGGGTAGCCCTCGACGCGTTTCAACCGGATTGGTCCCATGCGCCAGTATGGCGACCCCATTCCAGGCCTTTTGTCCGTGCCAGATTGAACCATACCCGGCAGCATTAATCGCAAGCGCAGGAAAGGCATCATCGGTTGCCTTCAACTCCTGCAAGCAGACTACGTCGGGAGTTTCGCGCTGCAACCAGTCCAGCAAATGTGGCAAGCGCGAACGAATGCCGTTAACATTGAAGGTGGCGATTCTCATAAACAGAGGGGGGAAAAAGAAAATACGCGGCGAACGCTCAAGGAGATTGGCCTATCCGCAAGCGGATTCTGCTCAAGAGCAATCCCAGCCCCGGTTCAAAGATCTCAACACCGGAATTTGGATAAGAGCTGTTCGTCGCGCACAACTAATATTCCACCATCTGAGGCGTTGGACAACAAAAAGTTATTCACTGCTATTCACAGAGCTGACAGTGCAGTCAAAGTTACACAATATGTCCATCGTCCCAGCTTGTATTTAAATGCACTTTCCTCTTTAGAAATGGCGCGTCCTGCGATTCGAACGCTGGACCCCTGACCGATTCGAACTTCAGGATTGCACAGCTCGCATCCACTACGCGATTACGTTTGTCCCTTCAGGCCCAAATCCGCGTGTCGCCTGTATAACCATCATCTCCGGCGTATACTTCCCGTCTTCAAATGCCACAATCAACGGATCCTCTTCTGTCACCGCACCTGTGAAACTGAGCGAAGCACAATAGAGCGAGAACAACGCTGGCTTGCTCTTCATCGGCACCACATCGCGGATTGTCATGAGCCTGAACCCCACATCGGTCACCAGTTTGATGCACCTGCTCTTCTGCTTAGATGGAAAACAAAACACAAACAGACCATCCTCTGTGATGTGCCGTTTGGCAGCCCGTGCGTAATCGCCCACATCGCCTCTAAGTTCGAACCGCGCGTGCGCTTTTTGTGAATCTTTCGGCAATGATCCCATGCCGATCGGAAAGTAGGGAGGACTCCCGGTTATCAGCGGAAACCGTTCACCTAAATCCAAGTCCCGAATATCTCCGTGAATGGGCCGCACGGATGCGTTTAGTCCATTCCCCAGGATATTCTCGCAAAGCAGCCTGTAACTAATCTGCTGGGACTCGACGCACGTTAACTCTGCCCCTTCGCCAAGTGCCCAAAGCACAGCAAGGCCGACCGTTCCAATCCCAGTGCCCAGATCGAGTGTCCTTTTTACCAGGCGCGTTTTCTGCAGCGCATACCACGCGGTAGTGGCGTCATCGATCCCGTGGCGGTGTCCGTTTTTTCGTTGGAAAATGCGGTAAGGCCCAACCAAACCCGAAACAGATAGTTCCTCGCTCATCTCTTGCTCAAGAGATGGGAGTCGCGAAACGAAACGCTGATGAATGGTTGCGGCCATGACTCAGTCCAAAAAACAAGCTGAGACAAAACGCTCATTCCAGCCAGCGTATTCAAGTCCTCTTGGCGATGACTGGAAACCTCTGCAATCACGTGGCAACCTCTTCCATCAACCAATCCAGATATTTGAATTTAAGATATACGACCCCCTAAAAGTATAAGTGGACAGAATTAGCTGGTGTGTAGTAGGGTTTGCGCACGTTCGATGAAAACTTGCATGAACATATTAGTCTCGATTTGGCCGACGGCGTCGGTCGCGGAAGCGACACGTCATAGCCAAACCAACCGGGGTAATATGTTTAACCTCGGCCTATCCAGGTCCTATGGCGGGCAGGAGCCCAAAGCCGGTTTGGATAGATTGAAGGTGAGCAGGTAAACGAACCAGACAACGGATTTCTAAACCCTGCTTACCGGAATGGAAGCAGGGTTTTTGTTTACCCATGCAGAACCGATACAGAAGTGAAACTTGATAACGAAAGGCAGAGCACTGTGAGTAGAAAGAAAATGACGTCTTGATGATGTCCGATGGCACCAAACGAATTCAGGCGCAGGAAAGCCGAGGCTTTCCACCGGTGGACTCTGTCCATCGCTGGCGAAATCGCGCGCCGAGACGATTTGAAACGCTTTTACATTTTAAGGGCTTCGCAGGAGGTGTGCCCCTAAACACCGAAAGAACCACCGTGAAACCGTGGGTTGGTATCGCAAGATAGCAAGAGGTGTTTGTTCTTTGTTGAAATGGC
>Ga0157375_10000130_pt1 | contig 74968 bp, 63 predicted proteins | sample M35metaG_FD_115311 | JGI IMG/M metagenome (GOLD analysis project Ga0157375, IMG submission 115311) | Miscanthus rhizosphere microbial communities from Kellogg Biological Station, Michigan, USA - M3-5 metaG | ecosystem: Host-associated > Plants > Roots > Rhizosphere > Soil | place: USA: Michigan...
AGGCCGCCTTCGGCGCGATCGAGAAGGACACGATCCGCAAGGCGATCGCCGTCGACAAGAAGCGCCCCGACGGCCGCGCCCAGGACGAGATCCGGCCGATCGAGTGCGAGGTCGACGTCTCCCCCCGCGTGCACGGCTCAGCCCTGTTCACCCGCGGCGAGACGCAGATCCTCTCCAACGCCGCGCTGGGCACGACCCGGATGGACATGCGGATCGACACGCTCGGCCTGGAGACCTCGAAGAAATTCTGGCACCACTACAACTTCCCGCCCTTCTCGGTCGGGGAGGCCGGCTTCATGCGCGGCCCCAAGCGGCGCGACATCGGCCACGGCGCGCTCGCCGAGCGCGCCCTGGTTGCCACGATCCCCAACGAAGAGGACTTCCCCTACGTGATCCGGGTCGTCTCGGAGACGCTCGAGTCCAACGGCTCCTCCTCGATGGGCTCGGTCTGCGCCTCCTCGATGGCGCTGCAGGCGGCGGGCGTGCCGGTCAGCGCGCCGGTTGCCGGCGTCGCGATGGGCCTGATCAAGGAGGGCGACGACTACATCGTCCTCACCGACATCGCCGGCGTCGAGGACCACCTCGGCGACATGGACTTCAAGGTCGCCGGCACCGCGGACGGGATCACCGCTCTGCAGATGGACATCAAGATCACCGGCGTCACCTTCGAGATCCTCGCCGACGCGCTGGAGCAGGCCAACAAGGGCCGCCAGTTCATCCTCGGCAAGATGGCCGAGGCGATCGACGGCCCGCGCGAGACGCTCTCCAAGCACGCGCCGCGGATCGAGGCGATCAAGATCGACCAGGAGAAGATCGGCGCCGTGATCGGCAAAGGCGGCGAAACGATCCGCGCCCTCTGCGAGGAGTTCGAAGCCGAAATCGACGTCGAGGACGACGGCACGATCCGCATCTACGCTCCGACCGGCGAACTTGTCGAGGCCTGCGTCGCGCGGATCGAGTCGATGACCAAGGAGGCGGAGATCGGCGACAAGTACCCGGCCGCCAAGGTCGTCAAGACGACGACCTTCGGCGCCTTCGTCGAGCTGGTCAAGGGCACCGACGGCCTGCTGCACATCTCCAACGTGAAGCCGGGGGAGAGGGTCGACTCGGTCGACGACGTGCTCAGCTCCGGCGACGTGATCGACGTCACCGTGGTCGAGGTCGACCGCGAGCGCGGTCGCATCGGCCTGCGGCTCTCCGACGACCCGTCGGTGGCCGGCAAATCGCCTGAGGAGCTCGCCTCTGTGGGGTCCGGCGACGGCGGGCCGCGGCGCAACGGCGGCGATCGCGATCGCGGTGGCCGCGGCGGCGGAGGCGGCGGCCGGCGGCGCGAGCGCGAGCGCCGCAGCTAGTTCGTTGAGCGCCGCGCGGCTGACCGGGCTCGGCTCGGGCGTCAGGGTCGTGACCGAGGAGGTTCCCTCGGTCCGCTCAGTGGCACTCGGGCTCTGGGTCCGCACCGGCTCGAGGAACGAGACGCCGGCCCAGGCCGGTGTCTCGCACTTCCTCGAGCACCTGCTGTTCAAGGGCACCGCGCGCTACTCGGCGATCGAGATCTCCGAGCTCTTCGACGGGCTCGGCGCCTCGGTCAACGCCGCGACCGGCAAGGAGACGACGCACCTGCACGCCCGCTTCCTCGATGAGCACACCGAGGAGGTCTTCGACCTGCTGGCCGAGATGCTGCTGGCCCCGACCTACCCCGACATCGACTCCGAGCGCGACGTCGTGCTCGAGGAGATCGCGATGTACGAGGACGAGCCCCAGGACCGCGTCCACGACATCCTCGCCGGCGCGGTCTTCGGCGAGCACCCGCTGGGCCGCCGCGTTCTCGGCGAGGCCGAGGTGATCTCCTCGATCCCGGTCCCCGAGATCGAGGCCTACCGCAAGGACCGCTATACCGGCGCACACGTCGTCGTCGGCGCGGCCGGGCACCTCGACCACGAGCGGATCGTCGCCCTGGCCGAGCGCCTCGTCTCGCCGCCGAGCGGCGCAAACGGATCCGCGCCGGCGCCCACCGACGGCGCGGCACGGCTGCGCTTCTACTCGAAGGACACCGAGCAGTACCACATCTGCTTCGGCGCGACCGGGATCGTCCGCGACGACGAGCGCCGCTACGGGCTCGCCGTGCTCGACTCGATCTTCGGCGGCTCGACCTCCTCGCGCCTCTTCCGCGAGGTGCGCGAGAAGCGCGGTCTCGCCTACTCGGTCGGCTCCTACAACGAGCAGTACACCGACTCCGGCATGGTCGCTACCTACGTCGGCACCCGCGAGGACAACGTCGAGGAGGCCTGCGCCGTGATCGGCGCCGAGCTGGAGCGGCTGCGCTCCGAGCCGGTCTCCGCCGGCGAGCTGGCCCGGGCCAAGGAGAACGTCAAGGGCCGCCTCGTGCTCTCCTCGGAGTCGACGGCGGCGCGGATGTCGCGGATCTCGCGCTCGACCCTCTTTGACCTGCCGATCGAAAGCCTCGACCAGATGCTGGCCAGGGTCGACGCGGTCACGGTCGAGGAGCTGAGCGAGCTGGCGGGTGAGCTCTACGGCGCCGAGCGGCTCTCGGCGGCCTGCGTCGGCCGCGACGAGGAGTGCTTCCGCAAGGCCCTTTCTCCGGTATCCGAGGAGCTGGCGGCAGCATGATCCGCGTCGGCGTCTCCGGTGCTGCCGGGAAAATGGGAAGCACCGTCTGCGACGCGGTCGAGGCGGCCGACGGCATGGAGCTCGTCGCCAGGGCCGACCCGGCGCTCGGAACCGAGCTTGCGAGCGTGCTCGGCGAGGTCGAAGTCGTCGTCGACTTCAGCCGGCCCGAGACGGCCTTGGACAACGCCAAGGCCTGCCTCGACTCCGGCGTCCACGTCGTTCTCGGCACGACCGGGTTCGATCTCGATGCGCTTCGCGCGGCCGCCGAGGCCGGCGCCGCGAATTGCTTCGTCGCACCCAACTTCGCGATCGGCGCCGTCCTCCTGATGGAGGTCTCGCAGACGATCGCGCGGCACATGCCCGAGTGCGAGATAGTCGAGCTGCACCACGACCGCAAGCTCGACGCGCCTTCGGGCACGGCGAAGCGGACGGCGGACCTGATCGACGGCGCCGGGGGGCATGTCCACGAGCCGATCCACTCGGTGCGGCTGCCCGGTCTGGTCGCCCACCAGGAAGTGATCTTCGGCGGCGAGGGGCAGACGCTCTCGATCCGCCACGACTCGATCGACCGCGCTTCCTTCATGCCCGGCGTCGTCCTGGCGGTGCGCCGGGTCGCCAATCTGCCCGATCGCTTCACGGTCGGCCTCGAGAAGCTGCTGTAGGTTCATGCCGTGAGCGACGATCTGGCGCGCCTCGACGCGACCGCCCAGGCCGACCTGGTCCGCAACGGAGACCTGACCGCGGTCGAGCTGGTCGAAGCGGCGATATCTCGGATCGAAGCGACCAACGGCGACGTCAACGCGGTGATCCATCCGCTCTTCGAGGAGGGGCTGGAGGCGGCTCGCGGCGATCTGCCGGACGGCCCGTTCAAGGGTGTCCCCTTCCTGCTCAAGGACCTCGGCGCCGCTTTCGCCGGCCAGCCCCTTCACCTTGGCATGAGCTACCTGAAGGAGCGCGACTTCCGCGCCCCGGTGGACACCTACCTCGCCCAGCGCTTCCGCGCCGCCGGGCTGGTCACGATCGGCAAGACGAACGCGCCCGAGCTGGGCATCCTGCCGACCACCGAGCCGCGCGCGCACGGCGCCACCCACAACCCCTGGGACCTCGGCCGCACGCCGGGCGGCTCCAGCGGCGGCTCCGCCGCGGCGGTGGCGGCCGGCATGGTGCCGATGGCCCACGCCAACGACGGCGGCGGCTCGATCCGCATCCCCGCCTCCAACTGCGGCCTCGTCGGCCTCAAGCCGAGTCGCCAGCGGATCAGCGAGGGGCCGCTGGTCGGCGACATCATGTCCGGCCTCACCTGCGAGCTCTGCGTCTCGCGCTCGGTCCGCGACACCGCGATCCTGCTCGAGGCGGTGCACGGCCCCGCGCCCGGCGATCCCTACGTAGCGCCGCCGCCGGAGCGCCCCTACAGCGAGGAGGTGGGCGCCGATCCCGGCAAGCTGCGGATCGCGCTCTGGACCGAGACGATCGTCGACCAGGACGCCGACCCCGAGGTCGTCGCCGCAGCGCGGGCGGGAGCGAAGGCGCTCGAAGGGCTCGGCCATGAGGTCGAGGAGCCCGACACGAGCGCGATCGCGAGCCTGCCGATCATCGAGCCCTTCCTCGTCCGCTGGGCCGCCGGTCAGGCGCAGGCGCTCGAGCAGCTCGGCATCATCGGCGGCCAGCCGGTCGGGGCCGAGGACGTCGAGCCGCTGACCTGGGCCCTGGCCGAGATCGGCCGGGCGCGCAGCGCCGGCGACTACCTGGCGGCGGTCGGCCAGCACCAGGTGATGAGCCGGATGTTCGCCGGCGTCCACGAGTCCGGCTTCGACCTGCTGCTGACGCCGACCATGGGCGAGCCCCCACCGCCCCTGGGGACCTTCGACGATTCCGGCCCGGACCCGATGGTCGCCTTCGAGCGCGCCTTCCTGGCGGGCTGCTTCACCGCGGCCTTCAATGCCACCGGCCAGCCGGCGATCTCCCTGCCCCTGCACTGGACGGGCGACGGCCTGCCGGTGGGCGTGCAGCTCGTCGCCCCGTTGGGACGTGAGGATCTCCTGCTGCGGGTCGCCTCCCAGCTCGAGCAGGCGGTTCCCTGGGCGGACCGCACGGCGCCCACCTTCGCCACATGACCGTCCCGATACCCTGCCAGCGATGAGCGAGATCCGCGGCGTCATAACGGCGATGGCCACTCCCTTCGCGCCCGACGGGGCGGTGGACGAGGTGGCCGCGCGAAGGCTGGCCGCTCACCTGATCGAGCACGGCTCGCACGGTGTCGTCGTCGCCGGGTCCTCGGGCGAGGCGGCGACGCTCGACGACGAGGAGCACATCGCGCTGCTGGCGGCGATAGTCGACGAGATCGGTGGCGAGGCGACTGTGATCTGCGGCACCGGCACCAACGACACGCGCCACTCGGTCGAGCTGACCAGGGCCGCCGCAGATGCAGGCGCCGAGGCGGCGTTGATCGTCACGCCGTACTACAACAAGCCGACCAAGCCCGGCATACGCGCCCACTTCGAAGCGATCGCCGCGGCCGTTCCCGATCTTCCCCTGATCGCCTACAACATCCCCTCCCGCGTGGTGGTGAACGTTCCGCCCGCCGACCTCGCCGAGCTGGCCGAGATCGACAGCGTCGTCGCCGTCAAGCAGGCCAACAACGACGAGCTCGGTCCGATCGCCGGCCTCGACGTGCTCGCCGGCAACGACGAAATATTCCTCCGTACGCTCGAGCTTGGCCTGGCCGGGGGCATCCTCGTCGCCTCCAATCTGGTCGGCGAGCAGATGCGCGCGATCTGGGACGCCGTTCAGGCCGGGGACCTCGAGCGGGCCGGCGAGATCGACGCCGACCTGAAGCCGCTCTACGACGTCCTCGGCGTCGTCACCAACCCGATCCCGCTCAAGGCGGCGCTGGAGATGGCGGGCCTGATTCCCGCCGGCGGTCTGCGGCTGCCCCTGGTCGAGGTCGATTCCGGGCAGCGCGCCGCCGTGCGTGCAGCGCTCGACGCCGTCGGCGTGCCGGTGGTCTCCTAGCCTATGGCGTCGAAGCTGAGAGTTCTGCCGCTCGGCGGCCTGGGTGAGATCGGCAAGAACATGACCGTGATCGAGTACGACGGCCGGATCGTCGTCGTCGATACCGGCCTGATGTTCCCGACGCCCGAGATGCTCGGCATCGATCTGGTCCTGCCCGACTTCTCCTACCTGCGCGACCGCGTCGAGGACATCGAGGCGATCGTCCTCACCCACGGGCACGAGGACCACGTCGGGGCGCTGCCCTACGTGCTGCGCGAGATCGGCATGCCGCCGGTCATCTACGGCGGCCTGCTGACGGTCGGCATGGTCCGCTCCAAGCTCGACGAGCACAAGATGAAGGACGCGCCGCTCGAGGAGCTGCCGGCGGGCAAGAAGGTCCAGGCGGGGCCCTTCGAGCTCGAGCTCGTCCACCTCTCGCACTCGATCCCGGACATGCGCGGCGTGATCGTCGGCACCGGGGTCGGCAAGATGCTGATGACGGGCGACTACAAGTTCGACCAGACCCCGGTCGACGGCCGCCCCGCCGATATCGCGAGGCTCGCCGAGCTCGGTCGCGAAGGCCTGCTGCTGCTCTGCGGCGACTCGACCAACGCCGACCGGCCGGGGATCGCGCCCTCGGAGTCGAGCGTCGGCCCGGCCCTGCTGGAGACCTTCTCGGCCTGCAAGGGCCGGGTCATCGTCACCTCCTTCGCCTCCAACATCCATCGCGTCCAGCAGGTGATCGACGCCGCCGTTGCGCTCGACCGGCGGGTCGCGCTGGTCGGACGCTCGATGCGCAAGAACTTCAACATCGCCTCCAGCCTCGGCATCGCCGATGCGCCCGCCGGCCTCTTCATCCAGCCGCGGGAGATCGAGGACTTCCCCGACGAGAAGGTGATCGTGATCTCGACCGGCAGCCAGGGCGAGCCGCTCTCGGCGCTGCGGCGGATGGCCAACAACGACCACCGCGACGTCGAGCTGCACTCGGGCGACACCGTCGTCTTCTCGGCGACGCCGGTGCCGGGCAACGAGCGCGCGGTGAACGAAACTATCGACCGGATCTACGAGATCGGCGCCTCGGTCGTGACCGCCAAGGACGCGCCGATACATGCTTCGGGGCACGGCTGGCAGGAGGAGCTGAAGCTGATGCTCAACCTGACCAAGCCGCGCTACGTGATGCCGGTGCACGGCGATCATCAGCGGCTGCGACTGCACGCGGGCCTCGCCCACTCGGTGGGGATCGACCCAGAGAACGTCTTCCAGGGCCGCAACGGCCTGCCGCTGGAACTGGATGCGGACGGGGCGGCATTCGGCGAGGAGGTCCATGCGGGCGTCGTCTACGTCGACGGCGTCAACGTCGGCGAGCCCGACGACGTCGCGCTGCGCGACCGGCGCGAGATCTCCGCCGACGGGATCTTCATCGTCGTCGCGACGATCTCGGCCGAGGACGGCAGCGTCGTCGCCGATCCGGAGGCGATCGTGCGCGGCGTCGCCCTGCCCGAGGGCGAGGAGTCGCTGGTCGAAGAGCTCAAGGACGTCGTCGAGGACTCGCTCGAGGACGCCGCCGAGGCCGGCACGCGCGAGGTCCACCTGATCCAGGAAGACGTCCACGAGGCGATCGCCAAGCTGGTCTACGAGAAGCTGCGCAGCCGGCCGATGATCCTGCCGGTCGTCGTCGAGGTCTAGCGGATGGATAGCGGGTGCGCCGCGGCGGGAATTGACACCCCAGCGCTGCGCGCTGGGGTGAATCTGGCGCGCGGCTTCGCCGCGCAAAAGTCGGATTGCATTTCCGCCGCTTCGCGACATTCCCGCCGCGGCGCACCCGCTATCCGTCAAGCCATCCAAGCTTCAAACGGCCCGGCGACTAAAAAGGCCCGCCGGTCGCGTTGGGGAGAACCGGCGGGCCTTTGTGTCTCGTCCGTGGGGGAAATTAAGCCGGGGCGCTAAAGCGGGTCTAAAGCCGGGTTAATTCCCCGCTCAGATCTGGCGCTGCGCAGCGGCAGCATGACGCGGAAGAGCGCCCCTCCCAGGTCGGATTCGCCCACCTCGACGCTACCGCCGTGCGACCTCGCGACGGCGCTGACGATCGCGAGGCCGAGGCCGCTGCCGCCGCCGATCGCCGTGTCGGCAGGGCCCTCGCCACGGACGAAGCGCTCGAAGATCTGTTCGCGGAGCTCCGCCGGCACACCGGGACCGTCATCGGCGACCTCGACCACGGCGCTCGTGCCCTCGGCACGCAGGCGCAGCTCGATTCGCGAGCCCGGGGGGATGTGGCGGGCGGCGTTGTCGAGCAGGTTGAGCACCACGCGGTGCAGCTCGTCGGGATTGCCGTCGACCGGCAGGGGACGCTCGTTCTCGACCCGCAGCTCGCGTTCGCCGATCGTCGGCGCGACCTCCGCCGCCGCGTTGCCCGCCAGCTCGGCCAGATCGCAGCGGGTACGGGCGCCGATGCGGCCGGCGTCGGCTCGGGCGAGCAGCAGGAGGTCGCCGACGAGGCGGCTCATGCGGCCGGAAGAGCGCAGCGCGGAGTCGACCATCGCCCGCTCGTCCTCCTGCGCAGGCTCTTCGAGCGAGGCCTGGAGCAGCTCGAGGTTGGCGAGGATGCTGGTCAGCGGGGTGCGCAGCTCGTGGGAGGCGTCGGCGACGAACTCGCGCTGGCGCTTCAAGGCGGCTTCGCGCTCGGCGCGGGCGGCGTCGAGCGAGCGCAGCATCGCCTCCAGCGTCCTCGCCAGCTCGCCGACCTCGTCGTCGACACGCGGCTGGGGCATATGGCTGGAGGGGTCGCCGGTGTCGGCGATCGTGCGAGCCGTGGCGGTCAGCGAGGCGATCGGCCGCATCGCCCGGCGGGCGATCGCCACGCCCGCGAGGCTGGCGAGCAGGGTGGCGCCCAGCACGCCGGCCGCGATCAGGAGCCAGAGCCGGCCCACGGTCGAGTCGACGTGCTGCTCGTCGCGACCGTACTGGACGTAGCCCGCGATGCGTCCGGTCTGGCGGCTGCGCAGGGCGACCGTGACGACCCGCATCTCGCCGATGTCGTGGATGCCGACCACGGGAGCGCCAAGGGGGGCGGCGTTCGGGCTTGCGTCGAGCTGCGTGCCCTGCGCGTTGTAGATCCGCACAGACGCGTCGTTCGGGCTGGCGAAGTCGCCCAGGTCGGGCTCTTCGACGATCAACGTGTTGGTGATCGTGTCGACGATCCGCACATGAGAGGAGAGCGTGGCGACGGCTCCCTTCATCTCGCGGTTGAAGTCGTCGCGGACGCGCTGCGCGGCGAGGTTGCCGACGATGACCCCGAACAGAACCAGGATCGCCAGGGTCAGCCCGGCGGAGACGCCGGCAAGGCGCCAGCGCACCGGCCAATTTCCCGGCCGTAGGGTGGCTAGGCCTTGAGGACGTAGCCGGCGCCGCGTTTGGTGTGCAGAAGCCGTGTCTCCTCACCCGCCTCGAGCTTGCGCCGCAGATTGGAGATGAAGACGTCGATCGTGTTGGTGGCCGCCATCGGGTCGTAGCCCCACACCTCGTCGAGCAGACGCTCGCGTGAGACGACGAGGCGCTCGTTATGCATCAGGTATTCGAGCAACTCGAACTCGCGGTTGGTCAGCTCGATCTCGCGCTCGCCCCGCCGCACCTCGCGCGTGTCGGGATTGAGGCTGAGGTCGCCGACCTGCAGCGAGGCCGAGCCGCGCGGCGGCCGGCGGCGCAGCAGAGCCCGGATCCGCGCGAGCAGCTCCTTGCGCTCGAACGGCTTGACCAGGTAGTCGTCGGCGCCGCTGTCGAGGCCGCCCACCCGGTCCTCGGTCTCGGCCCGCGCGGTCAGCATCAGGATCGGCACGTCGCTGTCGGCGCGCAACCGCTGGCAGACCTCGATCCCGTCCATCCGCGGCAGGCCGAGGTCGAGCACGACGAGGTCGGGAACGAAGCCGGCGGCTACGTCGAGAGCGTCGATCCCGTCAGCCGAGGTGCGCACTTCATAGCCCTCGTTGCGGAGCGAGCGCCGCAGCACGTCGGCGATCTCCTGGTCGTCCTCGACGACCAGCACCCGCCCGCCCGACAGATCGGTCTCATTTGCCAGCACGCAGCGATGTTAGCCCGGCTTCGACGCGTTCTCATCGGCTTTTAGTGCGAATTTAGGCACGGACATAGCGGGGAAGGCGCATGTTCAGGCGCACTTGCCATCTGCCTCGCTTGCGATGATCGATCGCAGTCGTGAGCCCAGCCGCCGCCGTCCATCTACATGCCCACAGCGAGTACTCGCTGCTCGACGGCGCCTGCAAGATCGACGCGATGGCGGCCCACGCGGCCGAGCTTGGACAGCCGGCGCTCGGGCTGACCGACCACGGCGTGATGAACGGCGCCGTCGACCTCTACAAGGCCTGCCAGAAGCATGGGATCAAGCCGATCGCCGGCCTCGAGGCCTACTTCGTCGACGACGTCGAGACGATCAAGGAGAAGCCCAAGTACGAGCGCAACCACCTCACCCTGCTGGCCGAGAACGACACCGGCTTCGCCAACCTGGTCAAGCTCACTTCGGCCGGCTTCCTGCAGGGCTTTTCGCGCGGCAAGGCCAACGTCGACATGGAGATGCTCGCCGCTCACGCCGAGGGGGTGATCGTCCTCACCGGCTGTCTGCAGTCGCGCTTCTGCCGGCGCCTGGTCGAAGAGCGCGCCGAGGACGCCCGCAGTCACCTCGACGACCTGATCCATGCCTTCGGCCCGGAGCAGGTCTACTTCGAGGTGCAGGAAAACGGCATCGAGGAGCAGGAGAAGGCCAACCAGGGGATCGTCCGCTTCGCCCGTGAGTTGAACCGTCCGCTGGTCGGCACCGCCGACGTCCACTACCTGCGGCGCGAGGACTTCGATAATCACGCGGCGCTGCTCTGCGTGCAGACCAAGTCGACGCTCGAGGCGCCGAAGATGAGCTTCGACACCAACGAGTTCTTCCTCAAGAGCAACGAGGAGATGAGCGAGTCCTTCGCCGAGTGGCCCGAGGCGGTTCCGACGACGCTGGAGATCGCCGAGCGCTGCTCGCTGGACATCGAGCTCGGCAGCCTGCTGCTGCCGCGCTACCCGACCGAGGACGGCGAGGAGCCGGAGGCGATGCTGCGCAGGATCGCCGGCGAGGGCCTGCGGGCCCGCTACGGCGACCCGGCGCCGGCCGATGCCGTGGAGCGAATGGAGTTCGAGCTCGGGGTGATCGAGGAGATGGGGTTCTCCTCCTACTTCCTGATCGTCTGGGATTTCGTCCGCTACGCGAAGGAGAACGGCGTCGCCGTCGGCCCCGGCCGCGGTTCGGCGGCGGGCTCGATCGTCTCCTACGTGCTCAGGATCACCGACCTCGATCCGCTTGCCGAGGGCCTGATCTTCGAGCGTTTCCTCAACCCCGGGCGTAAATCGATGCCGGACATCGACATCGACTTCTCGGTGCGCGGGCGCGAGCGGATGATCCGCTACGTCGGCGACAAGTACGGCCGCGAGTCGGTCGCCCAGATCATCACCTTCGGCAAGATGGCGCCTCGTGCGGCGACCCGCGACGCCGCCCGGGTGCTCGGCTTCGACTACGCCAGCGGCGATCGCCTCGCCAAGCAGATCCCGGAGCCGATCATGGGGCGCAGCCCCTCCTTCGAGGAATGCCTGAAAGCGGGTCAGGAGCTGAAACGGACCTACGACACCGAGCCCGACGCGAAGCGGATCATCGACGTCGCCCAGGGCCTCGAGGGGATAATCCGCAACAACTCGATCCACGCCGCCGCGGTGGTGATCGCCGACCGGCCGCTGCACGAGGTGGTGCCGCTGCAGCTCGCCGAGGATCGCAACGCGCCCGCCGGCGGCGCGAACGGCAACGTCTCGGGCAAGCCCGAGCGCCAGTACAAGATCGTCACCCAGTATTCGATGGGCCCGATCGAGGAGATGGGCCTGCTCAAGATGGACTTCCTCGGCCTGCGCAACCTCGACGTGATCGAGGACGCGATCGAGATCATTCAGCGCTCGCGTGGCGAGGCCGTCGACATGGAGAAGATCCCGATCGACGACGCGAAGACCTACGCGATGCTCGCGGCGGGCGACTCGACCGGTGTGTTCCAATTCGAGTCCGAGGGGATGCGCGACGCCCTGCGCAAGGTCGGGCCGACCGAGTTCGCCGACATAGTCGCCCTCGGCGCCCTCTACCGACCCGGCGCGATGGCATACATCCCCGCCTACGCCAAGGGCAAGCGGGACCCCTCGACCGTGCGCTACCCCGATCCGCGGCTGCGGGCGATCACCGAGGAGACCCACGGTTGCGTCATCTACCAGGAGCAGCTGATGGAGATCGCCCGGTCGATGGCCGGCTTCTCCGGCGCCGAGGCGGACGACCTGCGCAAGGCGATCGGCAAGAAGAAGCGCGACCTGATGGCGACGATGAAGGACAAGTTCATGCAGGGCCTGACCGAGTCCGGAACCGCCGCGCCCGTCGCCAAGGACCTCTGGAAGCTGAACGAAGCGGCCGCCGACTACTCCTTCAACAAGTCCCACGCCGCCTGCTACGGCCTGATCTCCTACCGCACGGCCTACCTCAAGGCCAACTACCCGGCCGAGTACATGGCGGCGGTGATCTCCTCGGTGATGAACACCAAAGACAAGGTGCCGTTTTTCGTCAACCGCTGCGCGGAGATGGGAATCGAAGTGCTGCCGCCCGACGTCAACTCCTCCGACCACAGCTTCGTCGTCTCCGAGAAGGCGATCCGTTTCGGTCTCGACGCGGTGAAGAACGTCGGCCACGCGGCGGTCGAGGCGATCCTGCGCGCCCGCGAGGACGCGCGGATCGAGTCGATCTGGGACTTCTGTGAGCGGGTCGACTCGCGCGCGGTCAACAAACGGGCGATCGAATGCCTGGTCAAGTGTGGGGCGCTCGACTCGACGGGCGCGACCCGGAAGGGGATGCTCGAGGCGTTGCCGGCGGCCCAGTCGGCCGGGCAGAAAGCCCAGGAGGACGCGCAGCTGGGCCAGGGCTCGATCTTCGACTTCGGCGAGGCCACGGCGGGCGGAGGAGAGGCCGCCGGCTCGAGCTCGCACCACCGGCCGCCGATCTCCGCGGCCGAGTTCGAGCGGCGCGAGCTGCTGGCGATGGAGAAGGAGACGCTCGGCACCTACCTCTCCTCTCATCCGCTCTCGGAAGTGCGCGAGGCGCTGCGCGCTCGCGTCGACTGCGGTCTGGCGGACCTGGCCGGGAAGCCCGACGGCGCCTGGGTGACCGTCGGCGGCATCGTCGCCGAGAGCAAGAAGATCCGCACCAAGAGCGGCAGCCAGATGATGTTCGCGACGCTCGACGACATCGAGGGCCAGGTCGAGATGCTGGTCTTCAAGGCCGACCAGGCCGAGAGCGCCGGGGCGATCGAGCCCGATGCCGTGGTCCTCGTCCGCGGCCGGATCGACCACAAGGACCGCGGCGAGACGAAGCTCGTCGTGCAGGAGGCCGAGCGGTTCGAACCCGGCGTCGAGGAGATGACCCGGGCGAGCGCTGCCGCTAGGGCGCCGGCGGCTCCCCTGCGACTGACGCTTGCCGCGGCGAGCCTCGGCAACCCGCACCTGATCGAGGAACTGAAGACGGTCTTCGAGGGCCATCGCGGCGACGCCGACGTGTTCCTCGCGATTCCCGGCGAGGACGGCAAGGCCCGCGAGTGGAAGCTCGGCGAGGAGTTCAGGGTCCGCCACTCGAGCAAGCTGCTGGCGGAGCTGGACCACGTCCTGGGCGCCAGCGCCCTGGCCGCGTGATAACCGGCGCATCTCGGCGTCCTCGGTCGCTCGCGTGCAGAGCACGCCCCGCTCCCTGCGTCCACCGATCTGCTTGGTTCTCACGCGGCTAGGCGGTCTCTAGACTTTCGCTATGCCTGCTACGCGCCAGAAGACCGGTGAGTGTCGTCAGTGCCGTTCCTTCTGCGACAAGATGGTCGAGCCGCGCAGCTGCGTCGAGCTCGGTTGTCGCTTCATCTACAGCTTCGTCGACGGCCTGACCGGGACCCAGTACGTCGGCTGCATGCAGGAGGTCTTCGCCGCCAAGATCGAGCTCGACGCGGTCCTGCAGCCGGGCGGCTTCGGCGGCGTCAAGATGACCGGCGCCGCTCTGCCCCACTGCCCTTTCTCGGTAGAGCGCGCCTACGCCGGGGCGGGAAGCGAGTACGACTGCGTAAACCGCCGCTTCTTCGACTGCACCGACGGCGGCCCAGAGGGCCTGCGGGCGTTCGATCTGCGCGACCTTGCATCGGAGTCCCCAGGCATCTAATTCGACACGGTTCCATGTAGGCTTCGCCTCATGAGCGATTCTTCAGCGGTGGCAGAGGCAGAGCAGGTGGCGGTGGACGCGACGGCGGGCGGCGCCGGGGCCCAGGAGCCCAAGTTCACGCTCGAGCTGAACCAGGACCAGCAGGACATCCGCGACTGGGTCCACGGCTTCGCCGAGGGGGTCGTGCGCCCGGCGGCCGCCGAATGGGACGAGCGCGAGGAGACGCCCTGGCCGGTGATCCAGGAGGCGGCCAAGATCGGCCTCTACGGCTTCGAAGCGCTGGGCCAGTTCTTCGGCGACGACACCGGCCTGACCCTGCCGATCGCCAACGAGGAGCTCTTCTGGGGCGACGCCGGCATCGGCATGGCGATCATGGGCACCTCGCTGGCCGTCGCCGCGATCTTCGGGCAGGGGACCCCGGAGCAGATGGGCGAGTGGATCCCGCAGTGCTTCGGCACGGAGGACGATCCCAAGGTGGCCGCCTTCTGCTCCTCGGAGCCGGACGCCGGCTCCGACGTGGCGGCGATCCGCACCAGCGCCAAGTACGACGAGGCGACGGATGAGTGGGTGCTGAACGGGCAGAAGGCCTGGGCGACCAACGGCGGCATCGCCGACGTCCACGTGGTGATCGCCTCGGTCGACCGCGAGCTGCGCTCGCGCGGCCACGCGGCCTTCGTGATCCCGCCGGGCACGAAGGGCTGCGAGCAGGGCGCGAAGGTGAAGAAGCACGGCCTGCGCGCCTCCCACACCGCCGACGTCCACCTCGACGACTGCCGCATACCCGGCTCCTGCCTGCTCGGCGGCAAAGAGAAGCTCGACGAGCGCCTCGCCCGTGTCCGCGAGGGCAAGAGCTCCAAATCGCAGGCGGCGATGCAGACTTTCGAGGCGAGCCGGCCGACCGTCGGCGCGCAGGCGATCGGCATCGCCCGCGCCGCCTACGAGTACGCGCTCGAGTACGCCAAGGAGCGGCAGCAATTCGGCAGGGCGATCGTCGAGAACCAGTCGATCGCCTTCGCCCTCGCCGACATGAAGATGGAGATCGACGCAGCCCGCCTGCTCGTCTGGCGCGCGGCCTGGATGGGCCGCAGCGGCCAGAAGTTCGAGAACGCCGAGGGCTCGATGTCGAAGCTGAAGGCCGGCGAGGTCGCCGTCTGGGCGACCGAGCGGGCGATCCAGATCCTCGGCGGCAACGGCTACACGCGCGAGTTCCCGGTCGAGCGGATGCACCGCGACGCGAAGATCTACACGATCTTCGAGGGCACCTCCGAGATCCAGCGCCTGGTCATTTCCCGCGCGATCTCCGGCGTCCACATCAAATAGCCGCCGACCGTGGCGCATATTGAAGCTTTGTCCCCCTTATAGGGGGCAAGGCTTCAACATCCGGCGGGCTTCCCAGCGACGGCATCCACTTCTTGAAGCTTCAACCGATTGGCCTGCGATCATCGCGCCCGCGATGACCGAGCCGCTGCCGCGTGAAGTGTCGAAGCCCTGGGGCAGTGAGCTTTGGTATGCGCATACGGATCGCTATGCGGGGAAAATTCTGCGGGTGAATGCCGGGCAGCGTCTGTCGGTCCAGTACCACGTGGCAAAGGACGAGACCTCCTATCTTCTCTCAGGCAGAGCGAAGATCAGCCAGGGCCCGTCTGCCGACCTGATGCAAGTGCGCGAAATCGGACCAGGGGACGCTTGGCGCAACGAACCGAACGTCGTTCACACCATCGAGGCGATCGAGGACTCGGTCGTGCTCGAGGTTTCCACGCCGGAGCTCGACGACGTCGTTCGTTTGGACGATCGCTACGGTCGCGTGGACGCGACTCCTGAGCCAGGCTGACGCGACGCGAGCAGCACGTGGAAGCGCGCATCGCCGTCGCTCAGGCCTTGCGGCGTTTGAGCCCGGTCTGTCGCAGGCGCTTCGCTGCCGTCACTTCTTTCTTGTCCGGACCTTTCTTGTTGGGGCCGGGAGTCTCGAGCGTCGCCGGTAGGCCCTCGAAACGGGGCTCGGAGAGGAAGGCGGCCAGGCCCTGCTTGCCCATCTCGCCCTTGCCGATGTTGGCGTGGCGGTCGCGGCAGGAGCCGAGCGGGGCGGCGGCGTCGTTTACGTGCAGGCAGCGGAGGCGATCCAGGCCGACCTTCTCGTCGGCTTCGTCGACGACCTTGCCCAGATGCTCGGCGTCGGTGACGTCGTAGCCCTGCACGAAGAGGTGGCAGGAGTCGAGGCAGAGGCCGAGGCGCCTGCCGCCCCCGGCCAGCTCGATCAGCTCGGCGGTCTGGTCGAAGTCGCGGCCGAGCAGGCCCTTGTGGCCGGCGGTCTGCTCCAGCAGGAGGGGGCAGCTGTCACTGTCCTTCAGCGCCGCTGCGATGACCTTGGCGGCGCGTTTGATCGACGGTCCCAGCGGCTCGCCTTTCTGCGCGCCCGGGTGGAGGACGACGCCGGCGGCCCGGATTCCGTCGCCGATCCGCAGGGCGTGCGTCAGCGAGGCGAGTGACTTCTTGCGCAGCTCTTTGTCTTTCGAGGCGCAGTTGATCAGATAGACGGCGTGGATCACGACGGCTTCGACCGGGGAGGCGTCCATCGCCTCTTTGAAGGCCGCGAAGTCGTCGGGGCCGTAGTCGGTCGGCCGCCACATCCGCGGACTCTGGTTGAAGATCTGGATAGATTCGCAGCCGCGCTCCTCGCCGCGCTCGATTGCGTTGGCGAGCCCACCCGCCGTGGAGACATGCGCTCCGATCAACATGACCAGCGACAACCCCCGTTTGAGATTTGCTCCCTCGCCGACCGGTGCGCTGCACATCGGCGGGGCGAGGACGGCACTCTACAACTGGCTCGCGGCGCGCCACGAGGGGGGTGCGCTGGTGCTGCGGGTCGAGGACACCGACCGCGAGCGGTCGACCGAGGAGAACGTCGAGCAGATCCTCGACGCCCTGCGTTGGCTGGAGCTGGACTGGGACGAGGGGCCCGTATCGCAGGCGTCTCGTTCCGAGCGCCATCAGGTGGCGCTGGGGCGCCTGCTGGAGAGCGGCGCCGCCTATCGCGACTCGGCAACCGCGAAGGACGTCGAGGCCTGGAAGGCGGAGCACGGCGCCGGTCGTGGCTACCGGGGTGAGTCAAGCGACGTCCCGGACGCAGCCGTGCGGTTGCGGGTGCCCGACGAGGGCGAGACCGTGGTCGCGGACCTGATCCGCGGCCCGGTCAGCTTCCCCAATCGCAGCTACGACGACTTCGTCATCGCCCGCGGCGACGGCTCGGTCCTCTACAACTTCGCCGTCGCGGTCGACGACGCGGAGATGGGCATCACCGACGTGGTGCGCGGCGACGACCATCTCTCCAACACGCCGAAGCAGCTGCTGGTGCTCGAGGCGCTCGGCTTCGAGGCGCCGCGCTACGCGCACCTGCCGCTCCTGCACGGCCCCGACGGCCGCAAGCTCTCCAAGCGCCACGGCGCCGCCTCGGTGCAGGAGCTGCGCGGCGCCGGCTACCTGCCGGCGGCCGTGCGCAACTACCTCGCCCTGCTCGGCTGGGGGGCCGACGACGACGCGACGCTGATCCCCACCGACGAGCTGGTCGAGCGCTTCCGGGTCGCGGACGTCGGCAGGGCGGCGGCGATCTTCGACGAGAAGAAGCTGCGCTGGGTCAACGGCCGCTACATGCGTGAGATGCCGCTCGATCGGTACGTGGAGGCCGTGGCGGCGCACCTGGGCCGTTCGGCGGACGAGCGCCTGCGGGCGGCCTGCGAGATCGTGCAGGAGAAAGCGCAGACCCTCGAGGAGGTCTGGCCGCTGATCCGTTTCCTCTTCGAGCCCCCGGTCGAGGACGAGAAGGCGTGGCGCAAGACGATGAAGGACGAGGCCCCGGCGGCGCTGGAAGCGTCGCGGGTGGCGCTTGCCGCGGCGGACGGGTTCGACGCGGCCGGGGTGGAGGCGGCCCTGTCCCCGCTGCCCGACCGGCTGGGGCTCAAGCCCGGGCGCGTCTACCAGCCGATTCGGGTGGCGATCAGCGGCGGCACCGTCTCGCCCGGGATCTTCGAGTCACTGGCCGTGCTCGGTCGTGAGGAATCGCTGCGGCGCATCGATGCGGCGCTGGTGCGCCTTCACGCATAAAGCGGCACCCAAAATTGGGGAGGCCAAAGCTAAACCGTGCGTCCTCTGCTGCCGATGACGGGGCAGAGCGACTTTGGCTATGGCGACGAGCAAGACGCAGAGCAACGGGAAGGTGCACTCGGCCGACGCGCCGCGTGGCGCCGCCGCGCCCGCGCCCGGGGCACGCCTCGCGGCGGCCTTCGAGGCGGTGGAGAAGTTCCCGGCGCTGATCGAGTCTCGCGCTCGCGTGATGCAGGCGGCGACCGCCGAGACCGCCCGCGTGGGCGATCTGGTCGAGGCCGTCGAGGCCGACGTCGCGCTGACGATCGCCGTCCTTCGCTTCGCCAACCGCGCCAGCAGCCTCGGCAACATCGGCGGCGTGCCCGCCGCCATCGACGTCCTGAAGCCCTCCGGCGTGCTGGCGATCGCCGGTACCGCGCCGGTCTTCGACTTCTTCGAGCCCAATGGCGGTTGGGAGCTGCGCCCCGAGCAGTTCCGCGTCCACGCCCTCGCGACCCAGCAGGCGGCGGCCCGGATCGGGCGGGAGATCGGCTGGGAGGATCGCGACGAGCTGGTGGTCGCGGCGCTCCTCCACGACATCGGCCGGCTGGTCATCTCCAAGCTCCACCCAGGCCGCAAGACCTACTTCGACGCCACCTCGCGCACGCCCGAGCAGCGGATCCGCGAAGAACGCGACCAGCTCGGCATCGACCATGCGCTGGTCGGCGGCGTGCTGGCGCGGCGCTGGAACGTGCCCCAGCGGATCGCCGTTGCGATCGAGCGCCACCACGCCGAGGACGCCGAAGGCCTCGCAGCGGTGGTCGCGACGGCCGACATGGTCGCCCACTACTCCCAGGGCGAGGCGGTGACGCCGGAGCGCCTGCGTGAGACCGCGAAGCGCTGCGGGCTCGGCGCCGACGGCCTGCGTGAGCTGCTCTACGAGCTTCCCTATCCGCGCGAGCGCGAGTCGCGGGTCAGCGAGCCGTGCCCGCTCTCCGGTCGCGAGCTCGACGTCCTCCGTCACCTGTCGGAGGGCATGGTCTACAAGCAGATCGCCGGCGAGATGCAGCTCTCGGTCTCGACCATCCGCACCCACCTGCACAACGTCTACGGCAAGATCGGCGCCGTCGACCGGGCCCAAGCCGTCCTGACCGCCCGAGATCGTGGCTGGATTTAAGGGCGCCGGCGGGGAGGGTCCTGTCGCGGAACCCGCCCGAGCTGCGCTCTAGTCGATGAGCGACTCTCGTAGCGCTATCGCTACGGCATGGGTGCGGTTCTTGGCTTCCAAGCGTCCGAGCACATTCTTCGTGTGCGTCTTGACGGTTTCCTCGCTGAGGCCGAGCTGGCGTGCTGCGGCGGCGGTCGAGCCGCCGTCGGCCAGCAGCTGCAGGATCTCCCGCTGGCGGCGGGTGAGCTTGCCGCGGCTGCCGCTCGGCGGCACCGCCGGGTCGACGAAGCGCTGCTGGTCGAGGGCGGCGCGCACCGCCCGGGCCATCTCCTCGGCGCCGGCGGTTCGCGCGACGTAGGCGCTGGCCCCGGCCTGCAGCGCGGCGGAAGCCAGGTGGCGCTCGGGGCGCTCGCCATGGGCGACGATCCCCATGCCGGGCGCCGTCTTGCGCAGAGTGCGGATCGCCTCGTTGCCGTAAAGCGGGGCGCCGGCGGTATCCGGCTCACGCCGCATGGCGATGACCGCGACATCGACGCTGCCGATGTCGCGGATCAGTCCGATCGCCTCACCGCGGGTCTCGCTCTCGTGGATCTCGAAATCGCCGGCCAGGGCCTGGCGCATGCCCAGCCGAACCAGAGGCTGGGCGTCGATCACAAGGCAATGTGGGCGCTCGCTTGGAACCACTCGATCCTATACCCAGCAAAATCCGCTCTGTGCGGTAGAAAGGGCCTGTGATCTCGATCACCTCGAAGTCGCGCTACGCCGTCGTCGCGATGGCCGAGCTCGCCCGCTCGGGAGAGCGGCCGGTGCCGATCAAGGAGCTGGCCGAGCGGCGAGGCATCCCCGAGCAGTTCCTCGAGCAGCTCTTCTCGACCCTCCGCCGCTCCGGCTTGCTGACCAGCCACCGGGGGATGAAGGGCGGCTACACGCTCGCCCGCGCGGCAGACGAGATCACCGTGCTCGAGGTGGTCCAGACCCTCGACGGCAAGGTCGGCCAGGAGGCCGACGAGGCGGGCGGCATCTGGGCAGAGGGTGTCGGCGCCCTGCGCAAGGTCTTCGGCCAGACGACGATCGCCGAAGTGGCCCGCCGCGAGGCCGAGGAGGCCGGCTCGGGGATGTACTTCATCTGATGAGGATCGGGGCTGAGGCTTCGGCTGTTGTCGGCGGGACGCCGATGGTCGCGCTGCGGCGGCTCGGCGAGGGGCTGCCGGGGGAAGTTTGCGTGAAGCTGGAGTACTTCAATCCCGGCGGCTCGGTCAAGGACCGGATCGGGGTGGCGATGCTGGACGCGGCCGAGCACGAAGGGCTGATCGAGCCGGGGCGGTCGGTGATCGTCGAGCCGACCAGCGGCAACACCGGGATCGCGCTGGCGATGGTCTGCGCGGCGCGGGGCTATGAGCTGATCCTGACCCTGCCCGAGGGAATGAGCCGCGAGCGGGCGAAGCTGCTGCGGGCCTACGGCGCCGAGGTGCGTGAGACGCCCTCGCTCGGCGGCATGACCGAGGCGGTCGAGCTGGCCGAGGCGATCCGCGAGCAGCGCAAGGGCTTCATGCCCCAGCAGTTCTCGAATCCCGCCAACCCGGCCGCGCACCGGACGACGACCGCCGAGGAGATCTGGCGCGACACCGACGGGAAAATCGGCGCCTTCGTCGCCGGGGTCGGCACGGGGGGCACGATCACCGGTGTGGGCCGCATGCTGCGGGAGTGCAGCCCGGAGACGCTGGTGGTCGCGGTCGAGCCGGCCGCTTCCCCGGTTCTCTCCGGCGGCCCGCCCGGCCCGCACAAGATCCAGGGGATCGGCGCCGGCTTCGTGCCGGCGGTGCTCGACCGCTCGGTGATCGACGAGACGATCGGCGTCAGCGACGAGGACGCGCTGGAGACCGCCCGGGTCGCGGCGAAGCGCGAGGGGGTGCTCGCCGGCATCTCCGCCGGGGCGAACATCAAGGCGGCCCTTGAGGTCGCCGCGCGGCCGCAGATGGAGGGCAGGCGGGTCGTGACCGTGGTCTGCGACTCGGGCGAGCGCTACATGTCCCTACCCTTCTTTGCTCCATGACGAATATTCCGCCACCTCCTCTGCTCCCACGAATGCCTGAAGAATCAGATATGGACAGGGATTCGTTTCCGCGTCCGGGGGTGGCGGGTGTTTGAGCGGATCCTTCCGGAGATTCGAGCGGACGTGGCCGCCGCGCGCGACCGCGACCCCGCCGCGCGGGGCGTCTCCTCCTTCGAGATCCTGATCGGCTGGGCGGGCGTGCAGGCGCTGCTCGCGCATCGCCTCGCCCACGCCCTGCGCGAGGCCGGGGTGCCGGTGGCGCCGGGCGCGATCGCCTACATGGCCCGGGCCGTGACCGGGGTCGAGATCCACCCCGCGGCCAAGATCGGCCGCGAGCTCTTCATCGACCACGGCTCCGGCGTGGTGATCGGCGAGACCGCCGAAATTGGCCGGCGGGTCACCCTGTACCAGGGGGTGACGTTGGGCGGCACCGGCTTCCAGCCCGGCAAGCGGCACCCGACCCTCGGCGACAACGTCACGGTCGGCTCGGGCGCCAAGCTGCTCGGCCCGATCGCCGTCGGCGACGGCGCCAAGATCGGCGCCAACACGGTCGTCGTCGAGGACGTGCCGCCCTCCTCGACGGTGGTCGGCAACCCCGGCCACCTGGTCAAGGTGGAGGGGCGGCGGCCGGAGGGCCCTGATGCCGACTGGATCCACCTGCCCGACCCGATCGCCGAGGCGATCAAGACGCTCTCGGAGCGCATCGCCAAGCTCGAGCAGCGGCTCGCCGAGCTCGACGGCGGCGAGGGCGCGGTCGGGAACGGGGAGGAGCTGCGGCCGCGGACGGGCCGCTCCTCCGCCGGAGGCTGAGCCGGCCGTTCCCGTCTCTATTCTCGGAGCGATGCTCCAGACCGAGCCCGAGACGCCCGCCGGCGAGCCGGACACCCCGCCGGGCGCGCCGACGGAAGCGGGCGCGGACCGCGCCGAGCGGCTGCTGGCCGACCTGAACGAGCCCCAGCAGCAGGCGGTGCGCCACGGCGAGGGGCCACTCCTCGTCCTCGCCGGGGCAGGCTCGGGCAAGACCCGCGTCCTCACCCACCGCATCGCCTATCTGCTCGCGACGGGACAGGCGCGGCCGGGGGAGATCCTCGCGATCACCTTCACCAACAAGGCCGCGACCGAGATGCGCGAGCGGGTCGAATCGCTCGTCGGTCGCGCGACCCGGGCGATGTGGGTGACGACCTTCCACTCGGCCTGCGCGCGGATGCTGCGAGCCGACGCCGAGCGCCTCGGCTACTCGCGCGGCTTCACGATCTACGACGAGTCGGACTCGCTGCGGATGCTCAAACGCTGCATGGAGGAGCTCCACGTCGACCCCAAGCGCTACCCGCCGCGGGCGATCCGCTCGCAGATCTCGGGCGCCAAGAACCAGCTGATCGACGCCGATGCCTACGCCCAGGCCCAGGGCAGCGTCTTCGAGGAGACGACGGCCGGCGTCTACCACCTCTACGAGAAGCGGATGCTCGACGCCAACGCGATGGACTTCGACGACCTGCTGGTGCGCACCGTGAATGGGCTGGAGCTGTTCGAGGAGGCGCGCGAGCGCTGGCGCCGCAGCTTCCGCCACGTTCTCGTCGACGAGTACCAGGACACCAACCACGCCCAGTACAGGCTGCTGCAGCTGCTCACTTCCGAGCACGGCAACCTGATGGTCGTCGGCGACGAGGATCAGTCGATCTACGGCTTCCGCCACGCCGACATCCGCAACATCCTCGACTTCGAGCGGGACTTTCCCGAGGCCGACGTGGTCAAGCTCGAGCAGAACTACCGCTCGACCCAGACGATCCTCTCCGCCGCCAACGCGGTCGTAGAAAACAATCGCGAACGGCGGCCGAAGCGGCTCTGGACCGAGCTGGCCGGCGGCGAGCCGGTGCGTCTGCGCGAGCTCTCCGACGAGCACGAGGAGGCGCGCTGGGTGGCGGGAGAGATCGAGCGCCTCGGCGAGGAGGAGGGGGTGCGGCGCGAGGATGTCGCCGTCTTCTACCGCACCAACGCGATGAGCCGGGTGCTCGAGGACACGCTCAACCGCTTCGACGTCCCCTACCAGGTGATCGGCGGGACCAAGTTCTACGAGCGGGCGGAGGTCAAGGACGCGGTCGCCTACCTCAGCCTGCTCGCCAACCCGGCCGACCAGGTCTCCTTCGCGCGGATCGTCAACTCACCCCGCCGCGGCATCGGCAGTACCAGCCAGGGCCGACTCCTCTCCCACGCGAACACGACCGGGATGACGATCTGGGATGTGATCGAGCGGGTCGAGGAGGCGCCGGGGCTGGGCGGCGCGGCGATCAAGTCGATCTCCCGCTTCTACGAGACGATGGCCGGGTTGCGCGAACGCGCGGAGGCGGAGGGGCCCGTCGCCGGCCTGCTCGAGGCGACCCTCGAGGAGACGGGTTACCTGGAAGCGCTGGCCGCGGAGCGCACCGTGGAGGCCGAAGGGCGGGCCGAGAACCTCGAGGCCCTGGTCGCCGGCGCCGCCGAGTTCGACGTCGAGCGCGAACGGGAGGGAGAGAGCGAGGCGCCGCCGCTCGAGGAGTACCTGCAGCAGATCTCCCTCTACTCCCAGCAGGATGACCTGGGCGACGAGTCGGTGATCACGCTGATGACGCTGCACAACGCCAAGGGCCTCGAGTACGACACCGTCTTCGTCGTCGGCTGCGAGGACGGCTCCTTCCCCCACATGAAAGCGCTCGAAGAGGGGGGCGAGGAGGAGGAGCGGCGCCTCTGCTACGTCGCCATCACCCGCGCTCGCAGTCGCCTCTACATGACCTGGACGCGCGAACGTAGCCTCTTCGGCCGTGCCGAGAGGAACCTGCCCTCGCGCTTCGTCGACGAGCTGCCGGAGGAGCTGACCGAGCGCAGCTCCAGCGCTGTCGGGGCGGGGATGAGCTGGGGGGGCGGGTCAACCGTGGAGGCCGCTACGGCGATAGATCCCGGTCCGACCCTGGAGCTGCGGACCGGCGATGACGTGATCCACGCCAGCTTCGGCGACGGCGTCGTCACCGCGGTCGAGCCGGGAGGGGTCGTGGTCGTGCGCTTCGCCGGCGACGGCGCCGAGCGCAAGCTGATGGCCGACTACGCGCCGATCCGAAAGCGGTAGCGATGGCGGCGCGGATCATCGACGGCAAGGCTGTCGCCGCCCGGGTTCGGGAGCAGGTGCGGGCCCAGGTCGCGGAGCTGCCGACCCCGCCCGGCCTGGCGACGATCCTGGTCGGCGAGGACCCCGCCTCGGCCGTCTACGTGCGGATGAAGCGCGAGGATTCCGCCGAGGTCGGCATCGAGTCCTTCCACCACGAGCCCGGCGGCGACGTTTCCCAGGAGCGGCTCGCCGAGCTGATCGAATCGCTGAACGCCGACGAGCGCGTGCACGGCATCCTCCTGCAGCTGCCGCTCCCCGGCCACCTCGACCAGGACCCGCTGATCTCGCTGATCGACCCGGCCAAGGACGTCGACGGGCTGACGCCGATCAGCGCCGGGCTGCTCGCGCAGGGCCGCGGCGAGGCGATCGCGCCCTGCACGCCGTCGGGCGTGATGGAGCTCCTGCGCGACGCGGAGATCGAGGTCGAAGGAGCCCGCGCGGTCGTGATCGGGCGCTCGATCCTGGTCGGCAAGCCGCTCGCCGCCCTGCTCCTGGCCGCGAACGCCACCGTCACCCACTGCCACTCGCGGACCCGTGACCTGGCCTCGATCTGCCGCGAGGCCGACATCCTCGTCGCGGCGGCCGGTCGGCCTGGCCTGATCGTCGGCGAGATGGTCAAGCCGGGCGCGACCGTGATCGACGTCGGCACCAACCGGGTCGGCGGCAAGCTGGTCGGCGACGTCGAGTTCGACTCCGTCAGCGAGCGCGCCGGCGCGATCACCCCGGTGCCCGGCGGCGTCGGGCCGATGACGCGGGCAATGCTGCTCGTAAATACGCTGGCTGCCGCCCGAAGCCGGGTGTAGTGTCGCCACGACCCCTATTCCCGGAGGAGATGCAGATGGAATTGGACAAGCTGAACACGGGTGAGAAGGTCTCCGCGGCTTCCGCGATCCTGCTCTTCGTTTTCATGTTCTTCGAATGGTTCGGCGTCAAGGTGTCCGGGGTGTCGGGCTTTTCGGGAACCGTCGCCACCGGCGAAGGCGGCAGCGCCTGGGACGCGCTCGACGTGATCCCGATCTTCCTCATGCTGGCGATCGTGGTCGCGATCGGCGTCGCGGTGATCCGGCTCACCGACGCCGACCTCGAGCCTCCCGTATCGCTCAACGCGATCGTCGCCGGGCTCGGCGGGCTCGCCGTGCTGCTGATCCTCTACCGGATCATCTCCCCACCCGATTTCGGCTCCTTCGGCGGGGTCACCGTCGAAGCGACGCTCAAGTTCGGCATCTTCCTCGGCCTGATCGCCGCCGCCGGCATCGCCTACGGCGGCTACAGCGCGATGCGCGAGGAAGGCGCGACCTTCGGTGGCGAGGCCGACCGCCTTTCGGGCGGCCCGCCACCGCCACCGCCACCGCCGCCTCCGTCCCAGCAGCCCCCGCCTCCGCCGCCTCCTCCAGCCGGGCAGTAGGGGTCGTTACGCCACCGGCGTGGCTTCGGCCGCGCCGGTGGCCACTTGCTTCGCAAATGCGATTATCGTCATCATCGGGTTCACGCCGACGGCGGTGGGGAAGAGGGAGGCGTCGGCGACGTATAGCGCCGTGACCCCGTTGACCGCGCCGTCGGCGGTGCAGACGCCCTCGGCCGGATCGGCGGCGATCCTCGCCGTTCCCTGCGGATGGAAGGCCTCGAGGCGCAGCTCCGAGGGCTTGAAGCGGGTCGCCTCGAACTCGGCGACGCCGCCGGGGCGCAGAACCGGGGCGCGGCCGATGTTGGGGTAGACCTCGGTAGCACCGGCCGCGAAGTGGACCTCGGCGGCGCGGGCGATGCCGAAGACGATCCGCCGGGCGTCCTCGTCGCTGAGTGCGTAACCCGCGCGGATCGAGCCGTCCCGAGCGATGCCGACGCGACCAACGGACTCGTCGGTGAGCTGGACCCCGATCGAGCTGATGTGACCGAAGTCGAGAATCGCCTCCTGGTGCTCACGCCCCGATCCCTGCAGCCAGGCGCCGCCGAAGGGAAGGGGGGTGAAGGTCGCCTCGAGCAGCAGCCGCTCGGACTCCCACTCGTCGACGTAATAGCTCTGCATCACGCCGTCCCAGCCGCGCACCTCCTCCTCATAGCGCGCCCCGACCCAGCAGGCGGGGTGGATGTGGAGGTTGCGGCCGACCTGATCGCCGCCGAGGCCCGAGCGCAGGAGCAGCTCGGGGGTGCCGAACGCGCCGCCGGCGACGATCGTCGCGCGGCGTGCGCGCACCGTGTAGGGGCGCCGGTTGCCGTTGCGCTCCCCGTCCCGGGCGGCCACGCAGTGCACTCCAGCCGCGCGGCCGTTCTCGACGAGGATCCGGCGCGCCTCGACCCCGGTCCGCAGGCGGGCCCTGGCGGCCACCGCTCGCGGCATGTAGCTCACGTGCATCCCCCGCTTGGCGTCGATCCGACAGCCGTAGGGGCAGGAGCTGCACTGGACGCAGTTGCCTGCGTTGCGGGATATCGGCCCGCCGCTGGCGCCGATCGCCGCCGCGCCCTCCATCGCGAGCTGGCCGTTGCGACCCATCCGCTCCGGGTCCAGCGGGGTCACCCGCAGGAACTCCTCGGCCTCGGCGAAGTCCGGGCCCAGCCGGCCGGCCCACTCGACTCCGTAGCGATCTTGCCAGTGCCCGAGCACCGACTCGGGGGCGCGGAAGCAGGTCCCCGAGTTGATCACGGTCGTGCCGCCGACCGTGCGGGCCACCGGCACAGGGATCGGCGGCCGGCCCTCGGCGATCGTCAGGCCGCCGTCCCGGTAGAGCGAAGCGATCGCATCGAGCCGGCTCTCGGGATAGTTCTCGCGGTTGTAGCTCTCGCCCGCCTCGAGCACGATCACGTCCAGGCCCGCCTCGGCGAGGGTCGCCGCGGCGACCGCGCCGCCGGCGCCGGAGCCGACGACGACCACGTCGCATTCCTCGCCCCCGGCCGGCGGCCTGGTCTCGCCCAGCGACCCGGCCGGCCCCGGCGGCGAGCCGTCGCCGACGCGGCAGCTCGTCTCCAGGCCCAGTCGATCCTCGACCCGTGGATCGACCGCGTAGCCGAGCGTGGTGAAGGTCTTCGCCATCAGGATCAGCTCGTGGTAGAGGCCGAAGCGGGAACGCTCCATGCGCCCCAGGAAGTCTTCCCGCGCGGCCAGGTCGAGACGGCTGAAGCGCCACGGAAAGGGCAGCCACTCGAAGAGGCGCAGGGCCAGGCGGATGCGGGTCAGGACGCGGGGCGAGAGCGAGGTGAGAAAAGCGCCGACCGGTCCCGCGACGTCGATCTCACGCTCGGCCGCGGGCAGGCCGTCGAGGGCGGGGGCCATCGCTTCGCAGATCGAGCTGAGGGTGCGTTGCTCGGTGGCCGACAACCCCGGCGGGCGCTGTCAGCCCGGCGCGGCGAGCCGGTCCACGCGCCCCGCCAGCGACCAGAGCCAGAGCGCCAGCAGGGCGAGGAAGCCGTCGACCAGGAAGTTGAGCAGGTAGATGAAGACGTGCTGATCGATCAGGAAGAAGGCGAGCGAGCCGAGCGAGGAGGCGGTCTTGCCCGCCACGAGGACCAGCAGGATCGGCCGGTAACGGACGATGTCGGCCTGGGCGACGAGGCAGATGCCGGTGATCACGACCATGTAGGCGAAGGCGAGCGCCAGCCAGAGGTCCTCCTGGGTGTGCGGCGCCCGCGTGTTGTTGCCGAACCATTCGCCGACGTCCGAGATCGTGTCGAGGACGCCGCTGGGGACGGCGATGAAGAGGATGCCTACGATGGCGAAGCTGACGGCGAGCAGCCGCAGGCTGAGTACGACGAAGGCCTCTGCTTTCGCTCCCCGCATGCGGGCGGACAATACTGGCCAGGCAGCCAGGTGGTGGGCGCGGGCTACGGGCAGAGGGTTCCGCTTAACTTTTTGGTGTGGAGGCGGAATGCGGGCAAGGGGTTCCGCTTAACTTTTTCGGTGTGGCGCGATCAGCCTGACCGTGAACGGATTGACGAAAAAGTACAAGACGCTCCACCCCTTACCCGCATTCCGCTTCTGGCTCCGGTAGCTGCCTAGAATCCCGGCGATGATCGAGCGCGAGCAGGTACTTCACGTCGCAAGACTTGCGCGGCTGCGCTTGAGCGAGGAAGAGGTTGAGCGGATGGCTGGGGAGTTGTCCGGGATTTTGGGGCACGTCGATCGGATTGGGGAGCTGGAGTTGGACGAGGTGGCTCCGACGTCGCATGTGGTGGCGCTGGAGAACGTGTTGCGGGCCGACGAGCCGCGGCCGAGCTGGTCCCGTGGCGCTGTCTTGGAGCAGGCGCCCGATCCGGTTGAGGGCGCCTTTCGGGTTCCCTCGCCGCGGGCCGAGAGCTGATGTCCGAGCTCCTGCGCATGAGCGTCGCCGAGGCGGCGACGCGGATCCGGGCGGTCGAGCTCTCTCGCGAGGAGTACTTCGACGCCTGGCGCGACGCCGCGGCGGGCGACGAGCTGAATGCCTATCTCTGGCGCGCGGAGGACCGGGCGGTGGAGAGCGACGGCGCGCTGGAGGGGATCCCGGTTGCGGTCAAGGACCTCTTCTGCACCGAGGGGGTCGAAACCACGGCCGGCTCGCGGATTCTCGAGGGCCATCGGCCGCTCTACACCGCGACGGCGGTCCGGAAATTGACCGAAGCCGGGGCTGAGGTGCTCGGCAAGACCAACATGGACGAGTTCGCGATGGGATCGTCGAACGAGAACTCCGCTTACGGGGAGGTGCTCAATCCTTGGGACAGGACCCGCGTCCCCGGCGGCTCCTCCGGAGGGTCGGCCGCGGCGGTGGCGGGCGGGCTTGCGCCCTGCGCGATCGGCACCGACACCGGCGGCTCGATCCGCCAGCCCGCCGCGCTCTGCGGCATCGTCGGCCTCAAGCCGACCTACGGCGCGATCTCCCGCTACGGGATGATCGCCTTCGCCTCCTCGCTCGACCAGTGCGGGCCGCTGACGCGCGACGTGACCGACGCGGCGCTGCTGCTCGCCGCGATGCAGGGCAGGGATCGCTGTGACTCGACCTCCGTCGGGATCGAGGGCGGAATCGAGCTGCCGGGTCGCGAGGACCTCGAAGGGCTGCGCTTCGCCGTGCCGACGGAGCTGGCCGGCGACGCGGTCGAGCCCGGGGTCCGTGGGGTATTCGAGGCGACCCTGAAGCGGATCGAGGGGCTCGGCGGCGAGATCGCCGAGGTGGCGCTGCCGCACGCCGAACACGGCATCTCCGCCTACTACGTGATCGCTCCCGCGGAGGCTTCATCCAACCTCGCCCGCTACGACGGCGTCCGCTACGGGATGCGGGCGGAGGCCGACGGCGACGTGGTCGAGATGTACGAATCGACCCGCGCCGCCGGGTTCGGCGACGAGGTCAAGCGGCGGATCATGCTCGGCGCCTACGCGCTCTCCTCCGGCTATTACGAGGCCTACCACGGCCGTGCGCAGAAAGTCCGCACGAAGATCGCCGAGGACTTCGCCGCGGCGTTCGGCGGCTTCGACTTCGTCGTCACGCCGACCTCGCCCTCGGTCGCCTTCGGGCTCGGCGAGAAGACCGACGACCCGCTGGCGATGTACATGAACGACTTCTTCACGGTGCCGATGAGCCTCGCCGGCATTCCCGCGATCTCGATCCCCGCCGGCCTCGCCGAGCCCGAGGGCGGCGGCCCGCAGCTGCCGGTCGGCTTCCAGATCGCCGCGCCCGCCTTCGCTGAGCAGAAGCTGCTCGACGCCGCCTACGCGCTCGAGCAGGCGATCGGCTTCGACGCAAAGCCGGGGGAGCGGGCCGATGGATGAGCTGGAGGCGGTGATCGGGCTCGAGATCCACGTCCAGCTCTCGACCCGGACGAAGATGTTCTGCGGCTGCGCCCTCTCCTTCGGCGACGAGCCGAACGTGCACACCTGCCCGGTCTGCCTCGCCCATCCGGGGGTGTTGCCCGTGCCAAACGAGGAGGCGATCCGCTATGCGCTGAAGATCGCCGCCGCGCTCGAGTGCGATGTCGCGCCGCACTCGATCTTCCACCGCAAGAACTACTTCTACCCCGACAATCCGAAGGCCTACCAGATCAGCCAGTACGACCTGCCGCTTGCCGTGGACGGAACGCTGGGGGGAATTCGCATCCACCGCGCCCACCTCGAGGAGGACGCGGCGAAGACGATCCACCTCGGCGAGTCGGGCCGCATCCACGGCTCCGGCGCCTCGCTGATCGACTTCAACCGCGGCGGCACGCCGCTGGTCGAGATCGTCACCGAGCCCGACCTGCGCAGCGCCGCCGAAGCCGGCTCCTGGGCGCGCCTGCTGCGCACGACCGTCAGCCAGCTCGGCGTCTCCAACGTCAACATGGAGGAGGGCAGTCTGCGGATCGACGCCAACGTCTCGGTGCGGCCGGCCGGCAGCGAGGCGCTCGGGACGAAGACCGAGCTGAAGAACATGAACAGCTTCCGCTTCCTCGAACGCGGGATCGAGGCCGAGCTCGCCCGGCAGCGCGGGCTGGTCGGGGCGGGGGGGACGGTGGTCCAGGAGACCCTCCACTTCCACCCCGAGGACGGCTCGCTGACCGCCCTGCGCTCGAAGGAGGAGGCGCACGACTACCGCTACTTCCCCGAGCCCGACCTGGTGCCGCTGGCGCCGACCGAGGCGATGCTGCGGGAGGCGCGCGAGTCGTTGCCGGAGCTGCCCGAGGCGCGGACGCGGCGCTACGAAAGCGAGCTGGGGCTCTCGGCCGAGAACGCCGTCCAGCTCGCGGCTGAGCCGGGGGAAGCCGCCTACTTCGAAGCGGTCTGCGACGAGGCGCCCGCGGTCGAGGCGCAGACGATCGCCAACTGGGTGACCGGCGAGCTGGCCGCGGCGCTGCGCCAGGCAGAGGGCGGAGCCGCAGCCGGCTCGAAGGTCACGCCGGAGTCGCTGGCGACTCTCGTCGCCATGGTCGGCGAGAAGAAGATCTCGCACGGCAGCGGCAAGCAGGTGTTGGCGACACTGGTCGCCGACGGCGGCGACCCGGCGGCGATCGTCGAGCGCGACGGCCTCGCCCAGATCTCCGACAGCGGCGAGCTCGAGGCGATCGTCGCCGCCGCGGTCGAGGCCAACCCCGAGGCCGCCGAGCAGATCCGCTCCGGCAACCAGAAGGCGATCGGCGCCATCGTCGGCGCCGTGATGAAGGAGGCCAAGGGCCGCGCCGACGGCGGCGAGGTCAACCGGTTGATCAAGGAGAAGCTGGGAATTTAGCCACCGTGCAGGCCAGCCAAGGGGGGCGAATCCATGTCCCCGGCGGCTTGGGTGGTTGTGGATAAGACAATCGCGGTGGTCCTGCTGGCCAACGCGAGCATCATGAGAGCGTTGATAGCGCTCGCATCGAAGCTCGTGGACCGCCGAAAGGACACGCCGCAATAAGAAACGGCCCTGGGAAAGAACCCCAGGGCCGTTCAGGTTTGTGGATAACCCAATCGGATGAAACTTTAGCGCTACAGGGCCGACGGCGTCAACGGACGCCTCCGGAATGTGGCGTTCGTTGCTTGTAACAAAATGTTACAAGGTGTACGGTGACTTCATGGCCTGGAACGTCGTAATCGCCGGGGGTGGATTCGGTGGGGCGATGGCGGCTCGGGAGCTGGAGCGGATCATGCCCAGGCAGTCGGCGCGACTCACTCTGGTCAACGACGTCAACTTCATGCTCTACACGCCGTTCCTGCCGGAGGCTGCGGCGGGGACGCTGGAGCCGCGCCACGTGGTCACGCCGCTGCGCGAGATCCTCGACCGGACCTACCTGCGGCTCGGCACGATCGTGGGGCACGACCCCGAGGCGCGCACGGTCGAGCTGCGCACCCGCGAAGGCGAGGGCGAGCGGCTTCCCTACGACCAGCTCCTGCTCGCTCTCGGCTCGGTCTCGCGGGTCCTCCCGGTACCCGGTCTCGCCGAGCACGCGGTTGGCTTCAAGAGCCTCGCCGATGCGATCTGGCTGCGCAACCACGTGGTCGAGACGCTCGAGGCGGCCAACGCGAGCGAGGACCCGGCCCGCCGCGACGAGCTGCTCACCTACGTCTTCGTCGGCGGCGGCTATGCCGGCCTCGAGGCGCTCGCCGAGCTGCAGGACTTCGCCGCCGACGCGATGGAGAGCTACCCGCGCGCGCGGCTGCACGGCATGCGCTGGGTGCTGGTCGAGGCGACCGGGCGGGTCCTGCCAGAGATCGACATCGGCCTCGCCGGATACGCGCTGCGTGAGCTGCGCGGCCGCGGCATCGACATCCGGCTCGAGACCACGCTGGAGGAGGTCGGCGCCGACCGTGCGCGCCTCTCCAGCGGCGAGACCCTTCCGACTCGCACCGTCGTCTGGACCGCAGGGGTCGCGCCGCACCCGAGCCTCCGCCAGTTGAGCCTGCCGCTCGACGAGCGCGGCCGCGTCCCGGTCGACGACCACCTGCGCGTGCGCGGGTCGGATGCGGTCTGGGCGGTCGGCGATTGCGCCGCGGCGCCGGCCCCAGACGGCGGTTTCTACCCGCCGACCGCCCAGCACGCCGTCCGCCAGGGCCCGGTCGCGGCGCGCAACATCGCCGCCGAGCTGGGCGTCGGCAGCCCGCGTCGCTTCGAGTACCGCGGCAATGCCTCCTTCGTCAATCTCGGTCGCTACAAGGCGGTGGGCCGGGTCGGCGGTCGCAAGTTCCGTGGCTTCCCGGCCTGGTGGATGGCGCGGACCTACCACATGAGCCAGATCCCGGGCGCCGCCCGCAAGGCGCGCGCGGTGATCGACTGGACCGCCAGCCTGCCCTTCCGCCGCGACCTCGCCGAGGTCGGCTCGATCGGGCATCCCGAGCGTCTGGGCGAGTGACTCGCCGCGGCGCGACAATGGATCCGTGGGCTTCGAGTATCTCTTCATAGCCGGGCTCTTCGGCCTGTCGACGGCGATCATCGGCCGGGCCAAGGGCAGCTCCTTCTGGCTCTGGCTGCTGATCGGCGCCGTGCTGCCGCCGCTGGGCCTGGTCGCGGTCATCCTCTACCGCAGGGACAAGGACGAACCCGAACGGCAGTGCCCCAACTGCCACAAGGCGGTCAAGCTCTACGTCCAGGTCTGCCCGCGATGCGGCGCCGACCTGTACCTGCCCGATCCGGCGGCGGTGCGACATCCCGGGGTGGAATAGAGGACAGGCGTGCCGGGTAAAGGTCCGGCGACAATCTGACGAGGAGATCGTGTGGGCTGGATCTCGAGGCTGGCTTCGCTGACGCTGTTGCTCTGGCTCGGCTGCATCGCCGCTGCCTCTGCCGCCACGCTCGAACCCGTCGGCGACTTCTCCCAGCCGATCTTCGTCGCCTCGGACCCCGCCAACCCGGCCGATCTGTTCGTCGTCGAGCGCGAAGGCAGAGTGGTGGAGGACGACGCCGGCAGCCGCAGCGTCTTCGCCGATCTCACCGCTCTGGTCAGCTGCTGCGAAAGCGAGCGCGGCCTGCTCTCGATCGCCCTGGCCCGGGACTTCGACGCTTCGGGCCGCTTCTACGCCGCCTACACGGGCAAGACGGCGGCGGGGGGCGCGGAAGGCGACGTGCACGTGGACGCCTTCCGCCACGAAGGCGGCGCGCTCGTGCGCGAACCGCTCTTCTCCGTCGGGCACTCGGTCAATGCGAATCACAACGGCGGCCAGCTCGAGCTCGGACCGGACGGCAACCTCTACATCTCGACCGGCGACGGAGGCGGTGGCGGCGATCCCTTCGAAAGCGGGCAGGACCTCGGCAGCCTGCTCGGAAAGATCCTCCGCCTCGAACCGCATCCGGGCGCCGAACCGCAGGTCTGGAGCTACGGCCTGAGGAACCCGTGGCGCTTCTCGTTCGACCGCCTCGACGGCGCCATGGTGATCGCCGACGTCGGCCAGAGCGCCCGCGAGGAGATCGACGTCGCCCCGAGCCCCGCTCCCGGTGTCGTCGGCGGCGACGGCGGCAACTACGGCTGGAACTGCCGCGAGGGCTTCATCGCCTACACGAACCCGGGGGCGAGCTGCACGGGGGCCAGTGGCTTCGCCGAACCGGTCTTCGACTATCCCCACGCCGATCCGGGCAACGGCACGGCCCACGGCTGCTCGATCGTCGGCGGCTACGTCGTGCGCGATCCCGGCCTCGGCGACCTCTACGGTCGCTACCTCTACGCCGACTACTGCGTCGGCGAGATCCGCTCGCTGGTCCTGCCCGCCGGCGGCAGCGGACTCGCGGCCGACGACAGGTCCGCGGGACTGGACGTCGCCAACCCCGTCTCCTTCGGCGAAGACTCGTGCGGCCGCATCTATGTGATCGCCCAGGCCGGCACGGTGTATCGCTTTGTCGGCGCAGCCGCCTCCGCCTGTGGAACGACCCCCGGGCAACCGGCCCCGCCGGGCGGTGCCGGTACGACGCCGGCGCGACCGCGCCCACCGGGCCAGATCGCCACCGCGAGGCGCAAGCAGGCGCGGTTGGGGCTGTCGGTCCGGGCGAGCCGGGCCGACGGAGGGCTGAGGCTGCTCCTCGTTGCGCGCCTGACGCCGTGCGGTGAGCAGGGAGGCGAGACGGTGCAGCTCAACCGCGGCGGCCGTCGCGTCGCCGGCAAGCAGCTGGACGGGCGTTGTGCGGCGCGATTCCATCGCTGGATTTCGCACCGCTCGACCTTCCGCGCGCTGCTCCCGGACGGCGGCTATCGCAGCCAGGTGCGGACGATCGCGTTGGCGAAGCCGAGGCCGTAGCGGACGACGGCGGGCTTCTTCGAGTGGCCGTGGAGGCGCTTGGCGACGGTCACCGGGACCTCCCTGGCGGGAATGTCGCGCTTGATCGCCTCGATCATGAACTCGGAGGTGTGGAACTGCTCCTGGCGCAGGACGAGCTGGGGGAGCACGGTCGTGCGCACCGCGCGGTAGCCATTGGAGCAGTCGCTGACCTTGGTGCGGGTGATGAAGGAGACGAGGCGGTTGAAGAAGACGATTCCCAGCTCGCGGGCGAAGTGGTTGTCGTCGGCCTCGCCGAGCACGCGCGAGCCATGGGCGACGTCGACCTCACCGTCGAGAACGGGCTGGACGAGGCGCGGCATCTCGGCGGGCAGGTGCTGGCCGTCGGCGTCGAGGGTGACGACGATCCGCGCGCCCGATTCGACCATCAGGCGGTAGCCGGTGCGCAGGGCCGCGCCGCCGCCGCGGTTGATCACGTGGCGGGCGACGACCGCGCCGTGTGCACCGGCGACGTCGCCGGTGCCGTCGCGGGAGCCGTCGTCGACGACCAGCACCGCGGTATCGACGCCGCAGACCTCGCTCGGCATCAGGTCGAGCACCTGGCCGACGTTCTCGGCCTCGTTGTAGGCCGGGACCAGGATCGCGACCTTGCCGCGAAAGCGCTCAGGCAGATCCGCCTGGCGGAACTCCTCCCAGGCGAGTCCCTCGAGCACGGCGGAGAGCTGGCGCGCGTTGCGGGCGGCCTGCGAGAGCGCCCGCAGGACGAGCAGGAAGAGGATGAAGATCGAGAAGACGGCGAGGCCGAGGATGCGGCCGCCGTTGCCCTTTTCGAAGGAGAAAGCGGAGAGCAGCCTGTCGGTCAGCTCGGTTCCGGAGACGATCGCCAGGCCGATGCCGGCGGCGAGCAGGATGAGGACGTCGACGTTGCGCAGCGCGCGGCGGCGCAGGATCGCGTAGGCGACGGTCGCCGCCGCGATCAGCAGGCCGGCGGCGCGCAGCGCCGTCAGCTCGCCGGGGAAGATGCCTGCCGCGGGGACCATGGACCGCCGGAGGATATGGCCGCACCCAGTCGCGCCAGGGCTACGCCGGCAAGCGGAAAGATCAGCGTCATCAGGATCTCGTTGCGCCGCGGCGCCGCAAGCGAGGCGGCGCCGACGACGGTGACGAGGACGATCGGCGTCGCCATCGCGACCAGCTCCCACCAGCGGCGGCGCAGCCCGAGCAAGACGAGGCCGCCGAGCCCGAGCAGGACCAGCAGGACCTGGACGATACGGCCGGCCGCCGATTCCATCGCTTCGCCTATCCCTGCGCTCCACATCCTCCCGACCTTGCGCACGGTCATCGCGGCGTAGCCGAGCGGGTCTTCGCCGAAGTACCTGGAGAAGTTCTGCTTGCCGATCTTGCCCAGGGCCGAGTCGCGCGGCAGGTCCGGATAGCGGGCGGCCACCCGGTCGAACAGGGGCGTGGGGTCGACGCGTTCGAGCGCTTCGGAGTGGGGCGGGAGGTCACGGTGCCGGTAACGCTCGAGCAGCATCGCCTTGACCCGCTGGTATTCGCCGTCCGCGGGCAGGAAGGTGCCGACGTAGAGCGCCTTGCCGCCCCCGGTCGAGATCGGCACCGTGCGATGCAGGGTCACCTGGTTGTGGATCGTCCAGGGGACGATCGGAACCAGCAGAGCCGCAACGAGCAGCCCGGCGCCGGCGAGGGCGGGCTGCCAGCCACGCTCACGGCCGATTCGGACCGCCGCAAGCAAGGCAAAGGCAACACCGACCAGCAGGTACTCCGGGCGGATCAGGGCAGTCAGGCCGAACAAGAAACCTGGGACTAGCCATTTCAGCGCACGGGTCCTGTCACGGGGGCAGGGGGGGTTAGCGGACTCACCCGTCCGAACCCCCCCTACCCCCGCGCCACCCGTGCGAGAGGCCATTGCGCCGATATCCGCTGCCCACAGGAACGCCAGGATTGCGGAAGGCAACGTGAAGATTGCGGGGGGCTCGCTGTATAAGGCTCCGATGGAGTGGATGAAGGGTGGATAGACGGCGACACAGAAGGCGGCGATCAGGCCGGCGGGGCGGCAGTTGAGGCGGCGGCCCAGGAGGTAGGCGACGACGATCGCTGCCAGGCCGAGGAGGAGCTCGACGATTCTCGCGGCGCCTTCGCGGGGACCGGCGGTGGCGTAGAACGCGGCGGCGTAGAGCAATGGCGCTCCGGGGGACCAGTCGCTGGCGTCGCGGAAGCTCGGGCCGCCGTAGCTGCCTTCCTCATACAGCGACTTGGAGAGCGCGTAGTAGGCGTGGGCGTCGTCGCCGGGGGTCGCCAGGGGCTCGACCACGCGGTAGGCGCGCAGGCCGAAGCCGAGCGCGAGGACCAGAGCCAACAGAACCAGGGTCGTGCGCCCGTGGCGTTCGGGCAGGCTTCGGGCCCAGTGCGAGATCTGGCCGCTCATTGCCGCGCAGGCTATCCCGGCAGACGCATCCGACATTGACCACAGCCCAAGGGGGTCAATGTCGGATGCGCCAATGCCACAGGGCATCCGCGGCGACACCGGCCAGGGCCGCCACGAGCGGAATCGCAACCAGGGCCCGGCGCGGCGATGCGACCAGCAGGGCTCCGGTGGCGGTCACCGCGATCAGGACCACGCCAAGCAGCAGGGCCTCCCAGCGACGCTGCCGGGCGAGGACCCCTAGTCCCAGCAGCCCGAGCGCGACGAGCAGCCAGTGCAGCACCTCCCAGACCGGCTCGCGCATCACGTCGCGCGGCCCATGCCCCCAGATCAACCACAGCTTCGAGGCGACGAACCCGGCGTACTCGAGCGGATGCTCGCTGACGTCATCCCAGAGCCGTTCACGCCCCATCCGCGCCAGCGCGGCGTCGCTTTCCAACCCCGGGTACCGCTGCTCGGCCAGCGCAGCGAGTATCTGCTCCAGCCTCGCATCTGCCGGAAGCTGCTTCGCGAGTCCCGGGTGCCGCGCCAGAACCTCTTCGCCAACGCGTTCGGGATCGCCGCCCGAAGGCATGTAGCTACCGGCAAACAGCACCTGCCCGCCTCCGGTCGAGATCGGCACGAACCGCCCCAGCGCCACCTCGTTGCGAACGGTCCAGGGCACGACGACCACCGCAAGCCCAACGAGCATCACCAACGCCTGAACCAGGCCAGCTCGCCAATCATCCCGCCCCCGACGCGCGAAGACGACAACAGCTATCGGCAAAGAGATCGCCAGGTACTCGGGCCGGACCAATGCCAACGCTCCAAGCAGCAGCCCCGGCGCCAGCCACCCTCGCGCGGGTGGCGGAGGGGAAGGGGGGGTTCGGACGGGTGAGTCCGCTAACCCCCCCTTCCCCTCCGACAGGACCCGCGCGCCAGGGCCGGCCGGTCCCGCAGCCCAGAGCATCGCCAGCACCGCCCCCGAGAGCAGCGTCGCGGCAAGCGGCTCCGACATCAGCATGCCCTGGTACTCCAAAAGCGCGGGGTAGATCGCCACCGCCGCGGCGCCGACCAGGCCCGCAGGCGGACCGGAGAGTCGGCGTCCGATCAGGTAGGCGAAGAGCACCGACAGCGTCCCGATCAGGGCAAGGACGAGACGAGCCGTGCGTTCGTGGACACCCCCCGACAAGGCGTAGACGCCGCCGACGAACAGCGGCAGCCCGGGCGAGTAGTCGCTTGCCGGCTGGGTCGCGCCCGGCCCGAGCGTGAAGCCGTCGCCGCGCTCCAGGTTGGCGGCGATGCTCGCGTAGCCCTGCGCGTCGTAGACGGGCGCCCGTCCCTGCCAGGCGTTGTCCACGCGCAGGCCCAGGCCGAGCAGCAGGATCGCGACCAGCGCAGCGAGCCCGATCCGCCCGCCGTTGCGCGCCGCCAGTCCGCTCATCCAGGGGATGCTATGTCGCCCCCTTCCGTTACCCTGCCGCGACCTATGCGCGTCCTAATTCTCGGGGGCGACGGTTATCTCGGCTGGCCCACCGCCCTGCGCTTCTCGGCCCGCGGGCACGAGGTCGCCGTCGTCGACAACTTCTCCCGCCGCCGCTGGCACCGCGAACACGGCACCGATTCGCTGACCCCGATCGGCGACCTGGACGAGCGCATCGAGGCCTGGCGGGAGAGCTCCGGCGAGCAGATCCGCCGCTACGTCGGCGCGGTCGAGGACGGGGACTTCCTCGACGAGGTGGTCGCCGAGACCCGTCCCGAGGCGGTCGTGCACTACGGCGAGCAGCCCTCGGCGCCCTACTCGATGATGTCGCGCGAGCGCGCGGTCGAGACCCAGCACACGAACGTGATCGGCAACCTCAACCTGCTCTTCTCGATGCGCGACCACGTCCCCGACTGCCACCTGGTCAAGCTGGGGACGATGGGCGAGTACGGCCAGCCCAACATCGATATCGAGGAGGGCTACATCGAGATCGAGCACAGGGGCCGCAAGGACACCCTGCCCTTCCCGAAGCTGCCGGGCTCGCTCTACCACTGTTCCAAGGTCCACGACTCGACCAACATCCACTTCGCCTGCCGCACCTGGGGCCTGCGCGCGACCGACCTCAACCAGGGCGTCGTCTACGGGATCGAGACCGAGGAGACCGCCGGCGACGAGCGCCTGATCACCCGCTTCGACTACGACGAGATCTTCGGCACGGTGCTCAACCGCTTCTGCGTGCAGGCGGTGATCGGCCATCCGCTGACGGTCTACGGCACGGGCGGCCAGACGCGCGGTTTCCTCAACATCCGCGACACGCTCAGCTGCGTCGAGCTGGCGGTGGCCAATCCCGCCGACGCGGGCGAATTCCGCGTCTTCAACCAGTTCACCGAGCAGTTCTCCGTCCTCGAGCTGGCGGAGCTCGTCAAACACGCCGCCGAGCGCCTCGGCTACGCCGTCTCGATCGACCACGTCGAGAACCCGCGGGTCGAGAAGGAAGAGCACTACTACCACGCGATCCACACCAAGCTGCTCGACCTCGGCCTCGAGCCGACCCTGTTGGGCGAGGAGCTGGTCGAGTCGATCATCCACGCGATCGAGCGCTACAAGGGCAACGTGATCGAGGGCTCGATCGACCCGCGCACCCGCTGGAACCCCGCCGGCGCGGCAAAAACCCCCGCTGGCCAGGCGTAGGCCCGCTGGTACCATCGCCGTTCCGATGAGAGCCGCGGACGCGTTGATGAAAAGCCTCGAGGCCGAGGGTGTGAAGAACATCTTCGGCATCCCCGGCGGGGCAAACCTGCCGACCTACGACGCCCTCGTCGACGCCGGCTTCCGTCACATCCAGGTGCGCCACGAGCAGGGCGGCGGTCACGCCGCTGAGGGCTATGCCAAGGCATCGGGCAGGGTGGGGGTGGCGTTTGCCACCTCGGGCCCGGGCGCGACCAATCTCGTCACCGCGATCGCCGACGCGATGATGGACTCGGTGCCGACCGTGTTCGTCACCGGCCAGGTGCGGACCGAGCTGATCGGCACCGACGGCTTCCAGGAGGCCGACATCCTCGGCGCGACGCTGCCCTTCGTCAAGCACTCCTTCCAGGTCACCGACCCGCGCCAGATCCCCGAGTACGTGCACGAGGCCTTCCACGTCGCTGCGACGGGTCGCCCGGGACCGGTGTTGCTAGACATCCCGCAGGACCTCTCGCGGGCGGAGATCGACTACTCGCCGCGCAGCGAGCCGGTCGAGCTGCCCGGCTACAAGCCGATGGGCAAGGGCAACATCAAACAGGTGCGGATCGCCGCCAAAGCCCTCGCCAACGCCAAGCGCCCGATCCTCTATACGGGAGGCGGCGTGGTCAACGGCAACGCTTCCGAGGAGCTGCGCGAGATGGCGGGCGCCGACCGTTTTCCGGTCACCTCGACCCTGATGGGGCTGGGCGCCTACCCGGCCTCGGGGGAGCACTGGCTGGGGATGCTCGGAATGCACGGCACGGTGACCGCCAACTGGGCGATGGACAACGCCGACCTGATCGTCGCGATCGGCGCCCGCTTCGACGACCGCATCACCGGCAAGCTCTCCGAGTTCGCGCCCCTGGCCAAAATCATCCACATCGACATCGACCCGGCCGAGATCTCCAAGAACATCGGCGCCCACATCCCGATCGTCGGCGACGTCAAGCTGGTGCTCCCGGAGCTGAACCGCGAGTACCGGGCGCTGCAGACGGACAGCTCGCGCCTCGACCCATGGTGGAAACAGCTGCGCGAGTGGCAGGAGCAGCACCCGCTGCGCTACGAGCCGGGGGTCGACGTCGAGATCAAGCCGCAGTTCATGGTCGAGGCGATGCACAGGGCGACGAAGGGCGACGCGATCGTCACCTCCGACGTCGGCCAGCACCAGATGTGGGCGGCGCAGTACTACGGCTTCGAGCAGCCACGTCACTGGATCAACTCGGGCGGCCTGGGGACGATGGGCTTCGGCCTGCCGGCGGCGGTCGGCGCCAAGGTCGCCCGGCCCGACGACGACGTCGTCTGCCTCGCCGGCGACGGCAGCCTGATCATGAACTGCCAGGAGCTGGCGACCTGTGTCACCGAAGAGATCCCGGTCAAGGTCTTCCTGATGAACAACGGCTACATGGGGATGGTCCGCCAGTGGCAGGAGCTGTTCTGGGACCGTCGCTACAGCTCGGTGCAGATGGGCGCCAGTCCGGACTGGGTGAGGCTGGCCGAAGCCTTCGGCGCGACCGGGATGCGCTGCGAGAACGCCGGCGAGCTCGAGGGCGCGATGGTGAAGGCACTCGAGACCGACGGCCCCGTGCTGCTCGACGTCCGCGTCGCCCAGGAGGAGAACTGCTATCCGATGATCCCGCCCGGCGAAGCCGCCCGGGACATGGTGGAGGCCCCATGAGTCTCCTGACCAAGCAGACCAAGGACGCAGGGAGCGTGGTGTGCTTTGCACACGAGCGACCGAGGACGCAGGTATGCGCCGCGTCAGGAGGCTCATGATGGAGGCCGGGACCCCTCAGATGGTGAAGCTGGAGGACCTGCACGTGCCCGGGCAGCTGAGCGGGCGCAAGCACATCCTCTCGATCCTGGTCGAGAACAAGCCGGGCGTCCTGGCTCGGATCGCGGGGCTCTTCTCGCGCCGCGGCTTCAACATCGACACGCTCGCGGTCGGGCCGACCGACGATCCCACGGTCTCGCGGATCACGCTCACCCTCGACGGCGCCGTCCACCCGATCGACCAGGTGACCAAGCAGCTGCACAAGCTCGTCAACGTGCTGAAAATCCGCGACATGGAGCCGGAGGAGACGGTCGCCCGCGAGATGGCGATGTTCAAAGTCTCCGCCGCGGTCGAGAGCCGCGCCGAGATCATCCAGTTCGCCGAGATCTTCCGCGCCAAGATCATCGACGTCTCGCGCCGCGCGATGACGATCGAGGTCACCGGCTCGGCCGACAAGATCGAGGCCTTCGAGCGGATGATCCGCCCGCACGGCCTCATCGAAATGGTCCGGACGGGCGAGATCGCAATCGCCCGCGGGTCTGACTGAAAATGACGGGCCCAGATCACTGCCATACGGCGTCCTCGGTCGCCGAAGTAGCGCTGCTACTCCGGCTCCCTGCGTCCTTGTCTGGCAGCGCCTGGCCCGCGTCATTTTCTAGCCAGACGGCCAAGGGTCGGGACCGTGGTCGTCTCTGAGCGCCTGATCTCTAGCCTCCGACCGGCGGTCGCTCGCGCTCTGGCCCGTGGCAAGAGGACCCTTGTGAGCGTTACTGCTCCGGTTGATTTTGAGGATCCGTGTGCCGTGGCATTTTCTTCTCGCCTCGCGTCGGATCACTGGTTCTGCTGGGAGCAGCCCGACCGGGGGTTCGCCCTGGCGGCCGTCGGGGTCGCGCATGAGGCGAGCTCACGGGGGAATTCGCGTTTCGCCGATGTGGCCGGAGAGTGCCTGCGGCTCAACGAGGGCGCCGTGCTGGATGAGCCATCCGGATTGCCCTCGGGGGCAGGGCCTGTGTGGACCGGCGGGTTTGCGTTCGATCCGGAGGGGGCGGGGTCGCCGGCCTGGTCGTCGTTCTCGCCGGCCTCGCTGACCCTGCCGGAGCTGTCGATCTGCCGGGTCGGAGACGAGTGCCTCCTGACGGTCAACCTGATCGTCTCGCCGGATGATGATCCCGTCGTGGCCGCCGAGCGGGCTGGCGCGCGGCTTGCCGGCCTGCGCCCCGATCCGCTGCCGATGCTCGATCCCCACCTGACCGACCGACCCGAGATTCGCAGCGTGCGGTCGCCGCGCGAGTTCGAAGCGGCGGTCGAAACGGCCACAGAGCGGATCGCCGAGGGCGAGATGAGCAAGGTCGTCCTCGCCCGTGAGGTGACGGTCGAGGCTGCCTCAGCCCACGATCCAGCCGCCGTCTTCGGCGCCTTGCGTGAGCAGTTCCCGTCCTGCTTCTGCTTCTGCCGCGGGACCCCGGAGGCGGCCTTCCTCGGCGCGACCCCGGAGCTGCTGATCCGACGCTCGGGCGCCGGCGCCTCGAGCGTTGCACTGGCGGGCTCGACCCGCCGCAGCTCGGACCCCGCGGTGGACGACCATCTCGGCGAGCAGTTGCTGCGCAGCGACAAGAACCGCCGCGAGCAGCACATCGTCGCCGAGCGGATCGTCCGCAAGCTGCGTCCGCACGCGGTCTGGGTGCAGACCGCACCCGAGCCGGAGGTGGTCAAGATCGCCAACATCCAGCACCTGGCGACGCCAGTGATCGCCCAGCTCGCCGAACCGCGCTCCGCGGTCGAGCTGGCGGGAATGCTGCATCCGACCCCGGCGGTCGGCGGCGAGCCCTGGCCCGGCGCCGTGGACACGATCGTCGAGCTGGAGCGGATGGACCGCGGCTGGTACGCCGCTCCCGTCGGCTGGATGGATGCCACCGAGGACGGCGAGTTCTGCGTCGCGCTGCGCAGCGCCCTGCTGCGCGACCGCGAGGCCCGCCTCTTCGCCGGCGTCGGCGTGGTGGCGGGCTCCGAGCCGGCGGCCGAGCTGGAGGAGACCGAGGTGAAGCTGCAGGCGCTGCTGCCGCTCGTCGCTGAGTAGGCGGGTGGGGAGGAGTCGGGTGAGCCTCTCCCTGAGGCCGTTGCGCAGCTGAATCGCGGCCGAGGTTCGGAGCGCGGATCCGTGAGCCTCATGGAGAGGCTCACCCGACTCCTCTTGCTCGACGCTACGGGTCGGCGAGAGCGGCTTGAACGCGCTTGGTGAGCTGCTGGTGGAGGGCTGCGTTGGCTTTGCGGTCGGTCGCTACCTCGATCAGGACCGTGCCCGCTGCAAGCGCTTCCGGTAGCTCGGAAAGCGACTCCAGCTTGCGGTGCGGGAGGTCGAAGAGGGCTGCGGTCTTGGCTACGTCGACGCCTCGGGGGGTGCCGAGGAGGGACTCGAACTCGGCGCTGTCGAGCGCCTGCTCCTGTGGGAGGAAGTGGAAGATTCCGCCGCCTTCGTTGTCGATGACGACGATGCGGACCGGGGTGGAGACTTCGCGCAGGGCGGCGAGGCCGCCCAGGTCATGGAGCAGGCCGAGGTCGCCGGTGACGATCGTGGTCGGTTTGCCGGTCGCGTGGGCGGCGCCTATGCCCGACGAGATCAGACCGTCGATTCCGTTGGCGCCGCGGTTGCAGAGGAAGGTGGCGTCGACTTCGGCGGAGGGCAGGAAGGCCTCCTGGTCGCGGATCGGCATGCTCGAGGCGGTGTAGACGAGCTCGCCGTCGCTGTGGGCGGCGCCAAGCGCTAGCTGCAGACCGGGCTCGGTAAGAGCGCCGCCGGCGTCCAGCTCCGCCTCGATTGCCTCCCGCGCGGCCCGCTCCGCCCCCAACCACATCGCCGGCGCCGGGCGATCCTCGCCGAGACGCGCCGCCCAACCGGATGCCAGCTCGGTCGGGTCGGCCCGCAGCAGCGCCGCCGCCCGGCGGGTCGGCTCGTTCCAGTCTCCCAGCGGGTCGACGACGATCTGGTCGGCGCCGGACTCGGCCAGCCAGGAGCGCAGCGGCTTGCTCGTCGGCATATCGCCGAAGCGCAGGACAAGGTCGGGCGACGCGGTCTCGCGGAAGCGCTCGTCGCGCAGCAGGAGGTTGTAGGCGGTGACGACGTGCGAGCGGTCGTGCGGACCGCAGCGCAGTTGTGAGGTCGGCTCGGCGAGGATCGGATAGCCGGCTGCGCGGGCGAGGCGGGCGAGCGGCTCGCGCAGCTCGGAGTCGAGCTGGCGACCGGCGACGATCACGCCGATCTCGGCCTCGGCGATGTGTTTGGCCACCTCGTCGAGCAGGAACTGCGAAGGCTCCATGTCGATCGGCGTGACCGCCGTCAGCGGCCGGTTGCCACGGCCGTCGAGTGCGAGCGGGTCGGTCGCGCTGACGCTGCCCTCCACCGCCAGCGGCGCCAGAGGCTCGCGCAGGGGGAAGTTGAGATGAACAGGTCCGGGGCGCGTGTCGCCGCGCGCGGCGGCGAACGCGCGGCAGGCGGTCGCGCGGAAATGGAGCAGACCGTCGTCGTCGGCGTCGTGAGTGCCGACGTCGCAGAACCAGCGCACCGATTCGCCGTAGAGCTTGAGCTGGTCGATCGCCTGGCCTGCGCCGATCCCGCGCAGCTCCGGCGGACGGTCGGCGGTCAGCACCAGCAACGGCACCGCCGAGTGGTCGGCCTCGCATATGGCCGGGTGGAAATTGGCGGCGGCGGTGCCGGAGGTGCAGAGGATCGCTACCGGCACCCCGGTGGCCTGCGCCGCACCCAGGGCGAAGAAGGCGGCGGAGCGCTCGTCGACGATCACGGTAGCTTCGATCTCCGCCTGTCGCCACAGAGCCAGCGCCAGCGGGGTCGAGCGCGAGCCGGGGGAGAGGACGGCGTGGCGCAGCCCGCACCGCGCCAGCTCCTCGGCGAAAGCAGAGGCGAGAGCCGTATTGCGGTTGGTCGAATCCATCGCCGGGAACCTAGAGGAGCCCGCCCGATGTTGAAGCCTTTTCCACACCATGGGTGGGCAAATGCTTCAACGAACGTCGAGACGATGCGCATCGAGGGCTGCCTCGTCGATCTCGACGCCCAAGCCGGCGCCCGGGGGCGGGTGCAGCATGTCGCCGCGCAGCTCGCACTCGGTTGACGCGACGGTCGACGCGAAGAGCCGCTGGGTGGCGAGGCCGTGGGCGAGGCTCTCGTCCGCGGTGCGGCCGAGGTCGCCCAGCGATTGTGCGACTTGCAGCGCCGCCGCGACACCCACCGGCCCGTCGAGCGCGCTGGTCACGTAGGCCGGCAGCACCTCGGCGATCTCCAGCGCATCCTCAGGGCCCCCGACCTTGGAGAGCTTGATCCCGGTCAGGGCAAAGGCGCCCGAGGCGGCAACCCGCTCGGCATCCGCCCGGCACTCGACGCTCTCGTCGGCCGCGAGCGGGATCGAGGTCGAGCTTGCCACCTCCACGGCTTCCTCCGTCGTCGCCACCGGCTGCTCGGCGAGCTCGATCTCGTACGGCTCCAGCGCGGCAAGCGTGCGCTTCGCCGTCTCCACATCCCAGGCGCCGTTCGCGTCGACCCGGATCCGCACCCGTGGCCCGAGCGCCTCGCGCACCGCCCGCACCACCCCCACATCGCGAGACCGCAAAAACCCTCCCTCGAGGATGGTTTTTGCGGTCTCGGCGCCGAGCTTGAGCTTGAAGGTGGAGAAGCCGTCCGTGGCCCAGTCTTCCGCCGCAGAGACTACGGCGGCCGGATTGCCGGCGATCAGGGTCGCGTTGCAGCGGATGGGAGCCGGGGACTCCCCGCCCGCACCGCCCTCGACCGCGGCCCGCTTTCCGCGCAGATCCAACAGCGCGGTCAGTGCCGCACAGCGGGCGGGAGCGGAGAAGGCGAGCGAATCGTCTCTGACAACTGTCTCGTCGAGCGCGTCGCGTCCAGCCAGCCGGCGCAGTTCCCCGACAACCGTCGTCAAACTGCTGCCGCCGCGCAGCGAGAGCGGAACCGCTTCGCCAAGGCCCTCCAGGCCGTCCTTCGAGCGCAGCCGCAGCAACACCATCTCGCGCTGCGTGAGGCTGCCGGCCGCGGTCACGTACGGCTCGCGGAAGGGCAGTGCGTAGGGGACGACCTCGACCGCGGCGATGCGCATGAAGGGAGCCTACGCTGCGATCAGCAGGCCGATCGAGACCAGCAGGCTGAAGGCGCCGAGCAGCGCGCCGGTGCCTGCGAGGGCCGCGTTCAGCGACGGGCCATCAGTTCGGTTGCTCATCGCCCGCATGGGTTTGATCGCCATCGGCAGCGAGAGGAAGCCGATCAGCGGTAGCGCGCGCCCCTCGCCGGCGACGACGGCGATCGGAAGCACGACGTAGGCCCCGAGGACCAGCAGCCGGTAGAGCGCCACCGCGTTCCCGCGTCCCACCCGCACCGCAAGCGTGTTCTTGCCCGCCCGACGGTCCGTCTCCAGGTCGCGGACGTTGTTGACGACGAGGATCGCCGTGGCGAGGAAGCCGACTGCGATCGAGAGGCCGAGCGGCAGCGCGTCGAGCCGCTCGACCTGGACGTAGTAGGAGCCGTTGACGGCGACGAGGCCGAAGAAGAGGAAGACGAAGACCTCGCCGAGGCCGGCGTAGCCGTAGGGACGGGGGCCGCCGGTATAGAGGACGCCGGCGGCGATCGAGAGCGCGCCGATCAGCAGGATCACGATGCCGGCGACGATCGTCAGGTAGACGCCGCAGGCGATGGCGACGCCGAAGGCGACCCAGGTCGCGACCAGCACCCGCTGCGGCGTGACCAGGCCGGCGGAGGTGACCCGCACCGGTCCCAGGCGATCGACGGTGTCGGCGCCGCGCTTGGCGTCCGAGTAGTCGTTGGCCAGGTTCGTCCCGATCTGGATGAAGACCGAGCCGACCAGCGCCGCGAAGAACGCCCCGACCCTGGGAAGCTCACCAGCCCATTCGACGGCCGCCGCCGTGCCCACGAGCACGGGAGCTATCGCCGCGGGCAGCGTCCTCGGCCGCGCAGCCATCAGCCAGATCCTCATGCGGGCCTTCCTCGGGCGGGTCGCATGCGGGAAATGGGGGTCGAGGACGGACCGTGGCCCGCCCGCAGTGCCCCCCCTTCCCCCATGACAGGACCCGCCCGCCGTGTGTTCACGGGCGCCTTGGGAACTTGGAGAAGTCGGGCTGGCGCTTTTCCTTGAACGCCTCGCGGCCCTCGCGCGCCTCCTCGCTGCCGTAGAAGAGCAGGTTGGCGTCGTGGGCCAGCTGCTGGATTCCCGCGTAGCCGTCCTCGTGCGCGTTGAAGCCGGTCTTGACCAGGCGCAGGGCGAAGGGGGAGAGCGCGAGCATCTCCCGGCACCAGGCGACCGTCTCCCGTTCCAGGTCGTCGACCGGAAAGACCGCGTTGCAGAGGCCCATCTCCAGCGCCTCCCCGGCGTCGTACTGGCGGCAGAGCAGCCAGAACTCCTTCGCCTTCTTGGTTCCGACCAGGTCGCGCAGCAGCGAGGCGCCGAAGCCGCCGTCCCAGGAGCCGACTCGCGGCCCGGTCTGACCGAAGCAGGCGTTGTCGGCGGCGATCGTCAGGTCGCAGCAGACGTGCAGCACGTGGCCGCCGCCGATCGCGTAACCGGCCACCATGGCCACCACCGGCTTCGGCAGCCGCCGCATCTGCACCTGCAGATCGGTGACGTGGAAGCGACCCAGCGAGGCGCCCTCGGCGACGTAGCCGCTGTCGCCGCGGACCGTCTGGTCGCCTCCCGAGCAGAACGCCCTCCTGCCCTCCCCGGTGAGGACGATCACGCCGACCTCGGTGTCCTCGCGGGCCAGCTCCAACGCGGCCGAGACCTCGACGAGGGTGTGGGGCCGGAAGGCGTTCAGCACCTCGGGCCGGTCGATCGTGATCTTGGCGATCCCGTCGGCCTTCTCGTAGCGGATGTCGGTGTATTCGGCGGCGGCCCGCCACTCGATCGCGGCGTAGAGATCCTGCTCGGACGGAGCGCCCTTGTGTCGTTTCGGCATGATGGGCACGATATCCCGGCCTCGATGAAGCTCGACGACTGGCTCGCCCAGAGATCCCAAAGCTGTCCTGACCGCACCGCGCTGATCGCGGACGGCGCCGAGGTCACCTACGCCGAGCTCGAGGCGGAGGCGACCTGGGTCGCGCGGCGGCTGGAGGCCCACGGCGTCCGCCGCGGCTCGACCGCCGCGCTGACGATGGAGCCGCGTCGCGAGCAGGTGGTCCTCGTCCACGCGCTGATGAAGGTCGGCGCCGTGCTGCTGCCGCTCAGCCCGCGTTTGACCACGGCCGAGCGCGCCGCCGTGATCGCGGCCGAGGAACCCACCGTCGACCTCAGCGACCCCGGCGAGCTGACCCAGACCGAGGCCGACCTGCCGCTGCTCGGCGAGCACGACATGGACGCGCCCTGCTGCCGGGTGCTGACCAGCGGCAGCACCGGAGCACCCTCTCCGGTCGAGCTGACCTACGGCAACTTCCTCTGGAGCGCGGTCGGCTCCGGCTTCAACATCGGTGTCGAGCCTGCCGACCGCTGGCTTTGCTGCCTGCCGCTGAGCCATATCTCGGGCCTGGGCATCGTCATGCGCTCGGTGATCTACGGCACCGCTGCTGTGCTCCACGACGGCTTCGAGGTCGATCGCGTCGCGGCCTCCATGCAGGACGACGGGATCTCGCTGCTCTCGCTGGTGACGACGCAGCTGATGCGCCTGTTGGATGCCGGCGCCGACCTCTCCGGGCCGCGCGCGATCCTGATCGGCGGCGGGCCGGTCCCCGAGGAGCCGCTCGAAGAGGCGACGGCTCGGGGCGCGACTGTCGTCCAGACCTACGGGCTGACCGAGGCATGCTCGCAGGTGACCACGCTCGCGCCCGCCGACGCCCAGCGGAAGCTCGGCTCCGCCGGCCGGCCGCTGCTGACCACCCACCTGCGGATTCGGGACGGCGAGATCCTCGTCCAGGGCCCGACGGTGGCGCCGAGCCGGGTCGACTCCGACGGCTGGCTGCACACGGGCGACCTCGGCAGGATCGACGATCAGGGCTTCCTCTACGTCGAGGATCGGATCGACGACATGATCGTCAGCGGCGGCGAGAACGTCGTTCCGGCCGAAGTCGAGCAGGTCCTGCTGCGCCACCCCGAGGTCGCCGACGCGGCGGTGGTCGGACGCGAGGACCCCGAGTGGCAGCAGGCGGTGACGGCGGTGGTCGTGCTCCGCGAGGGCTCGGCGACCACTCCCGACGACCTGCGCCGGCACTGCGCCGAGTCGCTGGCGGGGTTCAAGGTGCCGAAGCGGGTCGAGCTGGCGGCGGCGCTGCCGCGCACGCCCTCGGGCAAGCTGCTGCGGCGCGCCCTCCGCTAGGACGGTAGCCTGCGCGGCATGAAAACCGACGACATCTTCTACGACAAGGACGCCGACCTCTCGAAGCTCGAGGGGAAGACCGTCGCCATCCTCGGCTACGGCTCTCAGGGCCACGCGCACGCGCTCAACCTGAAGGACTCGGGCGTCGACGTCGTCGTCGGCCTGCGCCCCGATTCCTCCAGCCGCGCCAAGGCCGAAGGCGCCGGGCTCGAGGTGCTCGGCATCGCCGATGCGGCGAGCCGCGGCGACCTCGTCATGGTGCTGCTGCCCGACGAGAAGCAGGCCGAGGTCTGGGAGGCCGAGATCTCCGACGGGATCGCCCCGGGCAACCTGCTCCTCTTCGCCCACGGCTTCGCGATCCACTTCGAGCAGATCGTCCCCCCGCCCGGCGTGGACGTCGGCATGGTCGCCCCCAAGGGCCCCGGCCACCTGGTCCGCCGTCAGTACGAGGAAGGCCACGGCGTGCCCTGCCTGATGGCCGTCCACCAGGACGCGAGCGGCGGCGCCCACGACCTCGTTCTCGCCTACGCCGCCGGGATCGGCGGCGGCCGCGCGGCGATCATCGAGACGACCTTCAAGGACGAGTGCGAGACCGACCTCTTCGGCGAGCAGGCCGTGCTCTGCGGCGGCGCCTCCGAGCTCGTCCGCGCCGGCTTCGAGACCCTGGTCGAGGCCGGCTACGACCCGCGCCTCGCCTACTTCGAGTGCCTGCACGAGCTCAAGCTGATCGCCGACCTGATGTACGAGAAGGGAATCCAGGGGATGCGCTACTCGATCTCCAACACCGCCGAGTACGGCGACATGACCCGCGGCAAGCGCGTGATCGGCGAGGAGTCGCGAGCGGCGATGAAGCAGATCCTCGGCGAGATCCAGTCGGGCGAGTTCGCCAAGGAGTGGATCGCCGAGAACCGGGCTGGCGGCGAGAACCTGGCGCGCATGCGCGAGGAGGGCGCCAAGCACGAAGTCGAGGAGGTCGGCGGCGAGCTGCGGGACATGATGCCCTGGATCGACCAGGAGTTCTGAGCCGGCGGTAGGCCCGGAGGCGGTGTGCCTCTCCGGGAATTGAGGTCGCTCGCGCTTCGCGCTCCGCGACGATGTTTGAGCGCGACTGCGTCGCGCAATTGACAGATTGCATATCGCCGCTTCGCGACATTCCCGGAGAGGCACACCGCCTCCGGGCTAACGAACGCTTCAGCTCTCGAGGTTCCAGCTCATCGAAGCGCTTCAGCTTTCGCCGAGGACAACCGGGCTGCTCCCCCGTCCGGGGGCTACGCGGACGGAAAGTTGTTGCTCTCGCCCTTTGAGAGCGCGTGATCGCTGGCGACCTGCTCCATGTCGTCGCCCTCGGGCAGCTTGCCGTCGCGGCCGACGTAGCCGTCCTTGCCGCCGACGACGACGTAGACGGCGTCCTCGCTGTCACTCAGGTTGCGAAGCCCGCGGACCGTGGGTGCGTCTACTCGGGCCAGCCCACCGGCTTTGAGCTCCTGGCTGGAGCCGTCGCCGAATTCCAGCTTCACCCACCCCTTGTGCAGGAAGTACAGCTCCTCCTGCTCTTCGTGGTAGTGGCGGCTGGTCGTGTAGGACGGTGGTATTACGACCGCGTTGACGCCGAAGGCGGTCACCCCCAGCTCCTTGCGGATCTTGCGGAAGCCGTAGCCCTCGCCGAGGTCGGAGAGGTTGGCGACCGCGTAGCCGTCGCCCTTCACCGCTCCCTGCTGGCCGGTCTCCGACATCGCCCGGATCGTACGCGAGACGCCTCGGCGAAGCGTCGCCAGGGTCCACCCGCGCGGGTCAATAACCTTGGCCGCCCATGCCGACGACGACCTCGATCCAGATCCCGGCCGAGCTCAAGCCCGCCGACGGCCGTTTCGGTTGCGGGCCTTCGAAGGTCCGCCCGGAGGCGCTGGCGGCGCTGGCCGAGCGCGGCGCACTGATGGGAACCTCCCACCGTCAGGCGCCGGTGCGCGACCTGGTCGGTCGCATCCGCGCCGGCCTCGGTGAGCTGTTCGGCCTGCCGGACGGATACGAGGTGGCGCTTGGCAACGGCGGCACGACGGCTTTCTGGGACGCCGCGGCGGTCTGGCTCGTCCGCGACCGAGCCCTCCATTTGACCTACGGCGAGTTCTCGCAGAAGTTCGCCAAGGTGACCTCCGCCGCACCGTTCCTCGCTGACCCGATCGTGGTCGAGGGAGAGCCCGGCGATGCCCCCGAGCCGGTTGCCGACCCGGGCGCCGACGCGCTCGCCTGGGCGCACAACGAGACCTCCACGGGTGTGATGGTCGACGTGCGCCGTCCCGAGGGCGCCGGCGAGGCGCTGGTCCTGGTCGACGGCACGTCGGGCGCCGGTGGGTTGCCACTCGACGCGTCCCAGGTCGACGCCTACTACTTCGCCCCGCAAAAGGCGTTCGGCGCCGACGGCGGGCTCTGGCTGGCGGCGCTGAGCCCGGCGGCGATCGAGCGGATCGCACAGCTCGACGGGGTCGAGGGGCGCTGGCGACCCGCCTTCCTCTCGCTGCAGACGGCGCTCGAGAACTCGCGCAAGAACCAGACCTACAACACGCCCGCGCTGGCGACCCTGCTGCTGCTCGGCGACCAGGTCGAGTGGATGCTCGGCCTCGGTGGGCTCGACGCGTGCGTCGATCGCACGCGCGCCTCCGCCGCGCGCCTCTACGACTGGGCCGAGGCGAGCGACTTCGCGACCCCGTTCGTCGCCGACCCGGCGAAGCGCTCGCCGGTCGTCGGCACGATCGACTTCGCCGACTCGGTCGACGCGGCGGCGCTGGCCGCCGGCCTGCGCGCCAACGGAATCGTCGACGTCGAGCCCTACCGCAAGCTGGGGCGCAACCAGCTCCGCGTCGGCATGTTTCCGGCCGTCGAGCCGGCCGACGTCGCGGCGCTCACCGCCTGCATCGACTGGGTGGTCGAGAACGTGCCCGAGGTGACGCCGTGAAGGTTCTGGTCAAGGAGAAGATCGCCGACTCTGGCGTCGACCTCCTGCGCGAGAGCTTCGACGTCGACCTCGGCCTCGAGATGTCCGACGAGGAGCTGCGCGAGGCGATCGGCTCCTACGACGCGATCCTGGTCCGCTCGGCCACGCAGGTCACCCCCGAGCTGATCGAGCGCGCCGACAACCTCAAGGTGATCGGCCGTGCCGGCACCGGCGTCGACAACGTCGACATTCCCGCCGCGACCAGGCGCGGGATCGTCGTCGCCAACGCGCCCGAATCGAACTCGGTGGCGGCCGCCGAGCACACGCTGGCGCTGATGCTCTCCCTCTGCCGCAACGTGCCCAGGGCGCACGCCTCGCTGACCGGTGGCGCCTGGGAGCGACCCAAGTTCAAGGGCACCGAGCTCTACGGGAAGACGCTCGGCGTGGTCGGCTTCGGGCGCATCGGCCAGCTCGTCGCCAAACGCGCCCAGGCCTTCGAGATGGATGTCGTCGCCTTCGACAAGTTCGTCTCCGCGGAGCGCTTCCGCGAGCTCGGCGTCGAGGGCGCCGGGGATCTGGAGGAGCTGCTCAGCCGCGCCGACTTAGTCACCCTGCACGTGCCGAAGACGCCGGACACGATCGACCTGATCGACGCCGAGGCGATCGCGACGATGAAGGACGGGGCGCGGGTGATCAACTGCGCCCGCGGCGAGCTGGTCGACCTCGACGCCGTCCTGGCCGGCCTCGAGTCGGGCAAGCTCGGCGGCGCGGCGCTCGACGTCTTTCCCTCCGAGCCGTTCACCGAGCACCCGCTCTTTGGGCGCGACGACGTGGTGGTCACGCCGCACCTCGGCGCGTCGACTGCCGAGGCCCAGGACCGCGCCGGGATCGTCACCGCCGAACAGGTGATCGCGGCGCTGAGCGGCGGCGTCGTCACCAACGCTGTGAACATCGCCGCGGTCCGCCCCGAGGAGATGGAGGCCCTGGCCCCGTTCGTGCCACTCTGCGAAAAGCTGGGCCGCCTCGCCCAGGGCCTGGGAGACGGCTCGATCGGCGGCGTCTCGGTCGAGTTCCGCGGCCGCATCGCCTCCTTCGACACGCGTTTGCTCGGGATCGCGGCCCTGGTCGGCATCCTCTCCGGCCACACGGAGGAGCCGGTCAACCTCGTCAACGCGCCGCAGATGGCCGAGGAGCGCGGGATCGAGCTGGTCGAGACCAAGGACGGCGGCTCCAAGGACTTCACCGAGCTGATCACGGTGCGGCTCGGCGCGGGCGAGGACGCGGTCGAGGTCGCCGGCACCGGGGTCGGGCCGCGCAACGAGCCCTACCTGGTCTCGGTTCTGGGCGAGAGCTTCTACCTGCCCTTCGCCGATCACCTCGCCGTCTTCAGCTATGCCGACCGACCAGGGATGATCGGCCGGGTCGGGACGATGTTCGGCGAGGAGGGCGTCAACATCATCTCCGCGGCCGTCGGCGCCGAGCCCGGGGGCAAGAGCGCGGTGATGGCGCTGACCACCGACGCGCCGGTACGGGCCGAGACGATCGACAAGATCCTCGAGCTCGACGGCTTCTCGATCGGTCGCTCAGTCGACCTGTAGCGCAAGGTAGGCTCTCGCCCATGAAAGCTGTGGTGCTGACGGGGACCGGGGGATACGACGTGCTCCAGGTGCAGGAGCGGCCCGACCCGCCGGTCGGCCCTGGCGATGTCCGGATCGCCGTCAAGGCCGCCGGAATCAACTTCGCCGACACGATGGCCCGCGTCGGCCTCTACCCCGACGCGCCGAAGCCGCCCTGTGTGCTCGGCTACGAGGTGGCCGGCGAGGTCGAGTCGGTCGGCGACGGGGTCAGTGAGCTCAAGGTCGGTGACCGGGTCGTCGGCGGCACCCGCTTCGGCGGTCAGGCCGAGCTGGTCACCGCCCCCGCGGCCCAGGCGTTCGCGCTGCCCGCCGATCTGAGCTTCGAGCAGGGGGCGGCGATCCCCGTCAACTACGGCACCGCCTATGCGGCGCTGATCCTGATGGGCAGCCTGCGCAGGGGAGACCGCGTCCTGATTCACGCCGCGGCCGGCGGGGTCGGGATCTCGGCGACGCAGATCGCCCGCAACGCCGGCGCCGAGATCTTCGGCACGGCCTCGCCGTCGAAGCACGAGGCGATCCGCGCCCAGGGCGTCGACCACCCGATCGACTACCGCTCGCAGGACTTCGAGGCGGAGACGATGCGGATCACCGGCGGGGAGGGGGTCGACCTGGTGATCGACGCTCTCGGCCCCACCTCTTTCCGCAAGGACTACCGCCTGCTCCGCTCCGGCGGAAGGCTGGTCATGTACGGGCTCTCCGAGGGGACCAGGGACGGTAAGCGGAGCGTCGCAGCGATGCTGAAGAGCCTCGTCTCGATGCCGAGCGCGACGATGCCCTGGTGGAAGAGCCTGCTGATCATGAACGAGAACAAAGGCGTCTTCGGGCTCAACATGCTCAAGTGGTGGGACGCCGAGGGCAGCCTCGACCGCGTCCTCGACCCGCTGACCGAGGACCTCGAGGCGGGCAGGCTCGAGCCGGTCGTCGCCGAGGCGTTCCCCTTCGAGCGTGCCGGCGACGCGCACAAATTCATCGCCGAGCGCCGCAACGTAGGCAAGATCGTGCTGTTTCCTTCATAGACGCTCCGACCGATCGGCGGCGGGGACGACTCCGATGAAGAAGCTCCTGCTCATCTCGCTTGCCACCTTGGCGTTGCTGGCGCCCGGCGTCGCCCAGGCGGGCGAAAAGTCTTACACCGTGCTGCTCGCCGGCGGCGACGAAGCGAACTCGATCAAGATCTGGCTCAGCCCCGACGGGCGCGAATACGCGATCGACTCGCTCGCGCCGCTCGAAGTCGGCGGCTCGGTCTGCACGCATCCCGAAGGGAACCCGCAACAGCTGGTCTGCGCCGCGCCGACGATCGCTGGATTCGAAGTCAATGCCGGGGGCGATGCGGACCGGGTGTCCGTCGCGCCGAACGTGACGATCCCGGTGACGATGCGAGGTGGCGCCGGCGACGATGTGCTGATCGGCGGCAGCGGGCCCGACAAGCTGATCGGCGGTGAAGGAAATGACCGCCTCGTGGGAGGGCGCGGCGACGATCTCCTCTTCGGCGGTGATGGCGACGACGTGCTGATCGCGGGCCCCGGCCACGACGTCTTACGCGGCGGCGCCGGCGAAGACAGGCTGATCGAGGGGCCGGGCGCCGACAGCGTTCACAAGCAGCTCTGAGGCCGCGTTCTCACTCGGCCTCAGCGACCGGTCGGGAACCGACCAGGCGGCCGCCGACGAAGAGCAGGGCGATGAGGAAGCCGACGAACGAGAGCGCTGCGTCGAGCCGGAAGGCCGCCTGGATCCCGTCGACGAACAATTCCTGGGCGGAGAAGACGGTCGTGGTCAGGCCGAGGCCGATCGCGCCGCCGGCGATCTGGCACATGTAGAGGATCCCGCCGGCGAGGCTGCTCTGCGATTCGTCGACCGAAGTGACGCCGGCCGTAGTCGCGGTCGGGTAGAAGCCGCCGATGCCGACGCCGAGTACGAACATCCCCGGGACGAGGGCTGCATACCCGGAGCTTTCGGTCACCTGTGAGAAGAGGAACGGCGCGATCGCGATGCAGGCCGCGCCGACCACCGCCAGCGGCTTCGCCCCGAGGCGGTTGTAGAGCGGTCCGGCGACGAAGGAGACGAGCGCGAAGGTGGCGAGGAATGGCAGCACCCCCACGCCTGCTTCGAGCGGCGAGTAGCCGAGGTGCTTCTGCATGTACTGCGGCAGGTAGAGCAATGCCGCGAAGAAGGTCGCCGACATCAGCGTGATCGCCACGCAGGAGGCGCGGAAGCTCTCATTGCCCATGACCGCGCGCGGGATCAGTGCATTCATCCCGGACCTCAGCTCGATCCGTACGAAGGATGCGATCAGGATCGCCGCCAGCGCCAGCATCGCCACCACTTTCGGGTCGCTCCAACCCCAGTCGTCGACCTGGTCGAGCGCGACCAGCAGCGAGACCAGGCCGGTCGAGATCGTCGCGATCCCCGGGTAGTCGATTCGCTGGTTCGCCGCTTCGGGCTCCTTGACCTTGACCAGGTAGTAGGTGACGAGCACGGCGAAGGCGGCGACCGGCACGTTGAGGAAGAAGATCCAGCGCCAGCTCAGCGTGTCGGTGAGGACGCCGCCGATAAGCGGCCCGATCGCGTTGCCGAGTCCGGCCGCGCCGAGGATGATGCCGCCGGCGAGCCCGGCCTTCTCGGCGGGCAGCAGCTCGAAGGTCATGCCGAGGATCGCGGGCCACATCAGCGCTCCGCCGATCCCCATCACCACCCGGGTCGCGATCAGCCAGGTCTCCGTCTGCGCGGCGCCGCCCAGCGCCGACATCGAGGCGAAGATCGCGGTGCCGAGGAAGAAGGCGCGGCGGCGGCCGAACATGTCGGCGAGGCGCCCGCCGGTGACGATCATCACCCCGAAGGTCAGCGCGTAGGCGTTGACCACCCACTGGATCGTGTTGACGCTGGTGTCGAAGTCCTTCTCCATCGTCGGGATGGCGACGTTGACGGCGGAGAAGTCGTTGGCGATGACGAGCACGCTCATGCTCATCGCCAGTAACGCCAGAATGGTGGTGCGATCCAGCCTTGCGATCCGGGCAGCCTACGCTAAGCTGAGGCTGCGAATGACGCACCGGCTCGACAGCCTCGCGCTACTCCTTCTCCTCCCCCTTCGGGGGGAATAGCGCTGGGCGGCGCGATAGCCGCGAGAGACAGAGGTCATTCGAAAGCACTGGAGAAGGAGGCAGTCCGATGAGCACCACCCCGAGCACCGCATTTGACGCGAACCGCGTCCACATCTTCGACACCACCCTGCGCGACGGCGAGCAGTCGCCGGGCATCTCGCTGAACACGGCGGAGAAGGTCGAGATCGCCCAGCAGCTGGCTCGGCTCGGCGTCGACGTGATCGAGGCCGGCTTCCCGATCACCTCACCCGGCGACTTCGAGGCCGTCGAGGCGATCTCGAGAGGGGTGGAGGGGCCGGTGATCTGCGGCCTCGCCCGCACCCACAAGGCCGACATCGACGCCGCCTGGGGCGCGATCAAGGACGCCGAGCGACCTCGCATCCACACCTTCATCTCGACCTCCGACATCCACATCGAGCATCAGCTGCAGACGGATCGCGAGGACGTCAAGGGGCAGGCGCGCGCCGCCGTGACGCTGGCCAGGTCCTACTGCGACGACGTCGAGTTCTCGCCGATGGACGCGACCCGCGCCGACATCGAGTTCACCGCGGAGGTCTGCGCGATCGCGGTCGAGGAGGGCGCGACGGTGGTCAACATCCCCGACACCGTCGGCTACACGACCCCGGAGGAGTACGCGGACTACTTTCGCCGCCTCTACGAGCTGGCGCCGGCGCTGCGCGAGGTCGAGGTCTCGGTCCATTGTCACGACGACCTCGGTCTGGCCGTCGCCAACTCCTACGCCGGCCTGCTGGCCGGCGCCCGCCAGGTCGAGTGCGCGGTCAACGGGATCGGCGAGCGCGCCGGCAACTGCTCGCTGGAGGAGATCGTGATGCTGATCAAGACCAGGGAGGACGTGCACGGGCTCTCGACCGGGCTCAACAGTCGCGAGCTGGCCCGCACCAGCCGCATGGTCTCCCGCTTGACCGGCTACGCGATCCAGCCCAACAAGGCGATCGTCGGCCGCAACGCCTTCGCCCACGAGTCTGGCATCCACCAGGACGGCGTGCTGAAGGAGCGCACCACCTACGAGATCATGGACGCGACCGAAGTCGGACTGGAGTCGAACTCGCTCGTGCTGGGCAAGCACTCCGGCCGCCACGCATTGCGCGACGCGCTGGAGCAGCTCGGCTTCAAGATCGAGGGCAACGCGCTCAACGCCGCCTTCAAGCGCTTCAAGGAGATCGCCGATCGCAAGAAGCAGGTCACCGCTCTCGACCTGGAGGCGATCGTCTCCGACGAGATGCGCGAGCGCGCCGACGCCCACGAGCTGGCCTGGTTCGAGGTCGAGGCGGGCTCACGGCGGGAGCCGCTGGCCCGCGTCGCCGTCACCCTGCCCTCCGGTGAGGAGGTGGTGGGGGAGTCGAGCGGCGACGGGCCGGTCGACGCGATCTTCCACGCGATCCAGAAGGCCGCCGACACCGAGTGCGAGCTGCGCCAATACACGGTCGAGGCGGTGACCGGCGGTGAGGACGCCCTCGGCCAGGTCACCGTGATGCTGCGCGCTGCCGGGCGCCTGGCGACCGGCCAGGGGGTGGCGACGGACATCCTCGAGGCCTCGGCCCGAGCCTACGTACGAGCGCTGTCGAACGCACTCGAGGGCGCCGCGATCCGCGAGGCCGAGGCGGCAACCGCCGAGGCCGCGGTGGAGCGCACCCCGGGTCCGTAAAAGTCACACATTCTTTAGACGCTGCGCACCACCCGTGACGCCGGAGGTGTCACGGTGGCGGCATGCCCGCCGAGACCGTAAAAACCATCCTTGAGGGAGGGTTTTTGCGGTCTCGCGACGACGATCGGTCTCTTGCGGCCCTGGCTGCACGACAGCATGGGGTGGTCGGGCGTTTGCAGATGATCGAAGCCGGGTGGAGCCAAGGGGCGATCGAGAAGCGGATCCGAAGTGGGCGCCTGCATCGCCTGTATGCGGGCGTGTATGCGGTCGGGCACCGAGTGACGTCGAGGGAGGGCCGGTGGATGGCGGCGGTGCTTGCGTCGGGCTCTGGAGCGGTCTTGAGCCACTGGTCCGCGGCCGGGCTCTGGATGATCCGCCCCAACTCGCGTTCGATCGTCGAGGTCACCGCCGCGCGGAAGAGCCGCTCTTGGGACGGCATCCGTCGTCATCACAAAGCCCTGCCCGCTGACGAGGTCACGGTCGAGAAGGGAATCCCGGTGACCACGATTCCGCGGACGATCCTCGATCTCGCCGCCGGCGAGTCACCCGACGTCGTCGGGAATCTCCTGCGCGAGAGCGAATACCGCCGGCTCTACGACCGGCTCTCGCTGTGGGATCTGGTCGAGCGCTATCCGGGCAGACGCGGAGTGGGCAAGGCGCGGACTGCACTGGAGCGGCTGAGGGAAGAGCCCTGCGGCCGCAGCCGCAGCCGCCTCGAGGAGCGCTTCGGCTCTTTTCTCCGCCGTCATCGCTTGCCCCAGCCCCGCTTCAACGACTGGATTCTTCTGGGAGGGAAGCGCTACCAGGTCGACTGCCACTGGCCGGGAACCGGCCAGATCGTCGAGCTCGATGGCTGGGAGGGGCACGGCACCCGCGCCGCCTTCCGCGAGGACCGCGCCCGCGACAGGGCCTTGAAGGTCGCCGGTCACTCGGTCACGCGGCTTACGTGGAATCAACTCGAAGACGAACCCGAGGTGATCGCCTCCGACTTGCGTGCGTTGCTCAAAACCAACCCGCTCCAGGCCGGGCCGCAGCAACCTCCACCTGCCGAGTAGAGGTTGCTGCGGCCCGGCTGCGGAAGCCCCCGAAAGTCCCCCTGCCATTACAAACGTCTGTGATAACGTACGGGTCGTGAGCAAGGTAGCCACCGCGAACCCGGTTCCAGCCGACGCAACCGCGTCGGCTGTCGGTCGCCGGATCAAGGCGCTGCGTGAGGCGATGGGATTCTCCTTACGCGACCTGGCTGAGCGCAGCGGGGTCAGCGCGCCGATGCTCTCCCAGGTCGAGCGGGGGGAGACCAGTCCGACCCTCGCGGTCGCGGAGAAGATCGCGGCCGGGCTGGAGCTGACCCTCTCGCAGCTGCTGCGCCTCGATGAGGGCGAGCACGTCATGGTCACCCGTGCCGGTGGGCGTCGGCGCTATGAGCGCGGCGGGCACCGCTTCGAGGAGCTGACGCCGCCGCTGCCGGGTCAGCGCGTCGACGTCTCCCTGCACACCCTGAAGTCTGGCGCGGCGACCGGCGGGGTGGAAGACCCACCCATGCACGAGCCGGGCAGCCGCGAGACCGCCGTGGTCCTGACCGGCGTACTGGCGCTGACCGTGGACGGCACCCGACACGAGCTGCGCGCCGGCGACAGCGTCACCTTCGACGCTGATCTGCCGCACCACTTCGAGAACGACGGCGAGGAGCAGGCACGCTTCCTCGCCGTGATAGCCGCCGGACTGAGGAGGAGCTAGCCATGTCACAGACGATGTTCGACAAGATCTGGAGCGCGCACGAGGTCGCCGACGGCCTGCTCTACATCGACCTGCACCTGGTCCACGAGGTCACCTCGCCGCAGGCCTTCGACGGCCTGCGCCTGGCGGGGCGACCGCTGCGCCGACCCGACAAGACGCTCGCCACGGCGGACCACAACGTGCCGACCGACGGCACGATGGCGGCCCGCCTGATCGCCGACGAGCTCTCGCGGGTCCAGGTCGAAACGCTGGAGCGAAACTGCGAGGAGTTCGGCGTCCCCCTCTACTCGCTGGGCTCCGAGCGGCAGGGCATCGTCCACGTGATCGGGCCCGAGCTGGGCGTGACCCAGCCGGGCATGACGATCGTCTGCGGCGACAGCCACACCTCGACCCACGGCGCCTTCGGCGCGCTGGCCTTCGGCATCGGCACCTCCGAGGTCGAGCACGTGCTGGCGACCCAGTGCCTGGTCCAGAAGCGGCCGAAGACGATGCGCATCCTCTACTCGGGCGAGCTCGGCCCCGGCGTGACGCCGAAGGACCTGATCCTGGCGACGATCGGTCGCCTCGGCGCCGGCGGCATGGTCGGCCACGCGGTCGAGTACGCCGGGCCGGCGATCGAATCGCTCTCGATGCCCGGCCGGATGACCGTCTGCAACATGACGATCGAGGGCGGCGGCAGGGCCGGGATGATCGGCCCGGACGAGACCACCTTCGAGTGGGTGCAGGGCAGGGCGGCGGCGCCCGAGGATCTCGAGGCCGCGGTCGAGCGCTGGCGGCAGCTCCCGACCGACGCCGGGGCGAGCTTCGACAGCGAGGTCGAGATCGACGCCGCCGGCATCTCGCCGATGGTCACCTGGGGCACCAACCCCGGCATGGTCGTCGAGGTCACCGACTCGGTGCCCGACCCCGCCACGATGGAGTCGCCGGCCGACCGCGAATCGGCCGAAAGGGCCCTCGCCTACATGGGCCTGGCGGCCGGCACGCCGATGACCGAGGTCAAACCGGAGCGCGTGTTCATCGGCTCCTGCACCAACTCGCGGATCGAGGATCTGCGCGAGGCCGCCGCCGTGGTCGACGGGCGACGCGTCGCCGACTCGGTGCGGGCGATGGTCGTCCCCGGCTCCCAGCAGGTCAAGGCGACCGCCGAGGAGGAGGGCCTGCACGAGATCTTCCGCGCCGCCGGGTTCGAGTGGCGCGAGGCGGGCTGCTCGATGTGCCTGGGGATGAACCCGGACATCCTGATCGAGGGCGAGCGCTGCGCCTCGACCTCCAACCGCAACTTCGAGGGGCGGCAGGGCAAGGGCGGCAGGACCCATCTGGTCAGCCCGAAGATGGCGGCCGCCGCCGCGATCGAGGGACACTTCGTAGACATCAGGGACTGGAGCTGAGCATGCGACCGATAGACGTGATCGAGGGCAAGGTGTCGGTGCTCGACCGGCACGACGTCGACACCGACCAGATCATCCCCAAGCAGTTCCTCAAGCGGGTCGAGCGGACCGGCTTCGGCGAGTTCCTCTTCTACGACTGGATCCGCGACGGCGAGATCGAGCTCGAGCCCAACCCGATCCTGGTGGCCGGCCGTAACTTCGGCTGCGGCTCCTCGCGCGAGCATGCCCCCTGGGCGCTCGAGGACTTCGGCTTCGAGGCGATAGTCGCGCCGTCCTTCGCCGACATCTTCTATTCCAACTGCACCAAGGTCGGCCTGCTGCCGGTCGAGCTCGACGAGGAGCACTGTCGTGCGGTTGCCGAGGCCGGCGAGGCGCGGATCGACGTCGACGACCAGACGGTCACCTGCGCCGGCGGGGTCTTCGAGTTCTCGATCGAGCCGGACGTGCGGCACCGCCTGCTGAACGGGCTCGACGACATCGGCATCACCCTTGAGAGCGCCGCGGCGATCGACGCCTTCGAGGCTGCACAGGGCGCCGGAGCCGGCCCGGTCACGACGGCGCTCTGAGCGGCCCGATGGACCGGTCGATGAATACGGGCCCGCGCGAGTGGGATGCGGAGACCTATGACGCGATCTCCGACCCGCAATTCAAATGGGGGACGGAGGTGCTCAGCCGGCTCGAGCTGAGCGGGGACGAGTCGGCGATCGACGCCGGCTGCGGGTCGGGCAAAGTAACCGAGAAGCTGCTCGACCGCCTGCCCGGCGGCGAGCTGCTCGCGGTCGACGGCTCCGAGGCGATGATCGCCAAGGCCAGGGAGCGCCTGGGGGAGAGGGCGACCTACCTCGTCGCGGATCTCTCCGAGCTGGAGGTCGAGGAGCCCGTCGAGCTGATCTTCTCGACCGCCACCTTCCACTGGATCGCCGACCACGATCGCCTCTTCGCCCGCTTGCGGACGGCGCTGCGCCCGGGTGGTCGCCTCGTTGCCCAGTGCGGTGGCCAGGGCAACGTGGCCGAGCACGCGCAGGTGATCGCCACCGTCGCCGCCCGGCCCGAATTCGCCTCTCATCTCGAGCGGATGACCGGGATCTGGAACTTCGCGGGCCCTGAGGAGACCGAGGCGCGCCTCCGCGCCGCGGGCTTTGCCGAGGCGCGCTGCTGGCTCGAGCCCAAGCCGGTCACCCCGGAGAGGCCGCTCGAGTTCACCTCGACGGTGACCCTCGGCCCGCTGCTGGCACAGCTGCCGGACGAGCTGCGTCGCCCCTTCGCAGAGGCGATCCTCGAAGAGTCCGAGAAGCCGCTCGTCCTGGACTACGTGCGCCTCAACATCGAGGCAGGCGCCCCTTCCTAGCGAACCGCGACGTTTTGCTCAGCCGTCCGCCCACTCTGACGTGCCGTCGCCTGGGCGCCCCTATCGGCCTCTAAACGACGGCACGTCTAGAGTGCGGCGCTCGTGAGCAAGGCTCCCCGCATAGTCCTGCTGCCCGGCGACGGGATCGGACCCGAGATCGTCGCCGCGGCCCGGCGACTGCTCGAAGCGCTAGGCGCGTTCGAGTTCGACGAGCGCCTGATCGGCGGCTGCTCGATCGACGCCCACGGCGTCGCCCTCACCGACGAGGTCCTCGACGCCTGTCGCGCCTCGAATGCGGTTCTGCTGGGCGCCGTCGGCGGGCCCAGGTGGGACACCACCGAGCCTGACGCGCCCCGGCCCGAGCAGGGCCTGCTCGGGCTGCGCAAGGGGATGGGGCTTTTCGCGAACCTCCGTCCGGTGAAGCCCAGCCCGGCGCTCGTAGCCGCCAGCCCGCTGCGCGAGGAGCGAATCAGAGGCACCGACCTCCTCGTCGTGCGCGAGCTGACCGGCGGCATCTACTTCGGCGACAGCGGCCGCGACGGCGAATCCGCACACGACACCTGTGAGTACTCGACCGCCGAGATCGAGCGGATCGCCCGCGCCGGCTTCGAGGCCGCGCAACGCCGCGCCGAGGGCGGCGACCGCGCTCCCCGCGTCACCTCGGTCGACAAGGCCAACGTGCTCGAGACCTCGCGGCTGTGGCGCGAGGTCGTCAGCGGCGTCGCCGCCGACTACCCGGACGTCCAGCTCGACCACCTGCTGGTCGACAACGCCGCGATGCAGCTCGTCTCGCGCCCCGCCGAGTTCGACGTGATCGTCACCGAGAACCTCTTCGGCGACATCCTCAGCGACGAGTCGGCGATGCTGACCGGCTCGCTGGGCATGCTGCCGTCCGCCAGCCTCGGCGAGGCCGGCGCCCCGGGCCTCTTCGAGCCCGTCCACGGCTCGGCCCCCGACATCGCCGGACAGGGCGTCGCCAATCCGCTCGCCACCTTCCTCAGCACGGCGATGATGCTGCGCCACGGCCTCGAGCGGCCCGGCGACGCAGAGCGGATCGAGTCCGCGGTCGACGCGGTCCTGGAGCGCGGGCTCCGGACCCCCGACCTGGCGACCACGGGAGAGGCAGCCGTAGGCACCAGCGAGATCACCGCCGCCGTCCTAGGCCAGCTTTCCGTCTAGCCCATCGCGGTAGGGGTGGAACGTCTTGTACTTTTTCGCGGCCGACCATTGTCGGTAGCCATATGCGCGGCTCGAAAAAGTTAAGTGAAACCCCTACCGCGATGGGCTTACGGCATACTTTCCCGGCATGGAAACCGCGGAGCTGATCTGGCAGAACGGCGAGTTCGTGCCCTGGCACGAGGCGACCACGCACGTCCTCAGCCACGGCCTGCACTACGGCACCGGCGTCTTCGAGGGGATCCGCTGTTATGAGACCGAGCGCGGGCCGGCGATCTTCCGCCACCAGGACCATCTCGACCGGCTCGCCAAGTCGGCCGAGCTCTACTACTTCGAGCTGGCCTATTCCGGCGAGGAAATCGCCGCGGCGACTCGGGAGCTGATCCGCCGCAACGATCTGAGCTCCTGCTACATCAGGCCGCTGGCGTTCCGGGGCTACGGGAATCTCGGCCTCTACGCGACCGACGCCCCGATCGACCTCGTCATCGCCGCCTTCCCCTGGGGGGCCTATCTCGGCGAGGAGGGCCAGAAGCACGGCATCCGCGCCAAGGTCTCGAGCTGGCGGCGGATCGGCTCCGGCGGCCTGATTCCGCACGCCAAGGCGTCCGGCCAGTACCTGAACTCGATCCTCGCCAAGACCGAGTCGCAGAACGCGGGATATGAAGAGGCGCTGCTGCTCGACGAGCGCGGCTTCGTCTGCGAGGGCTCGGGCGAGAACATCTTCGTCGTCCGTGAAGGCCAGATCGTCACGCCGCCGCATGTCGCCGCGATCCTCGACGGGATCAACCGCAAGTCGGTGATCCAGATCGCCCGCGACCTCGGCTACACCGTGGTCGAGCGCGACATCGCCCGTTCTGAGCTCTACCTCGCCGAGGAGGTCTTCCTCACCGGCACCGCGGCCGAGCTGGTCCCGGTGCGCGAGGTGGACGACCACCCGCTCGGCGAGCCGGGTGAGATCACGCGCGTGATCCAGGCCAAGTTCCGCGACGCCCTGGAAGGGCGCGCCGAGGAGTACCTGGAGTGGCTCGACTTCGTCGAGGCGCCGGCAAGGGCGGACGAGTCGGCCGGGCGAATTACGCCTGCCGCCTAGCGGCTGGCGCGATCGCGCGCGCAAGCGGGCCTTCGGGCTCTCCCCGACTCCTCGTATCGAAAGGCATCAGATGGAACAGGTGAAGATCTACGACACCACCTTGCGGGACGGCATGGGAGGCCCCGGCATGTCGCTCTCGGTCGGTGAGAAGCTGAAGGTCGTGCACGCCCTCGACGCGCTCGGAGTGCACTTCGTCGAGGCCGGCTTCCCGAGCTCGAACCCGAAGGAAGCGGAGCTCTTCGAGCGACTCGCCGGGCTCGCGCTGGAGAACGCGACGATCGCCGCCTTCGGGATGACCAGGCGCGGGGGGGTGGCGGCGGCCGAAGACCCGGCGCTCGCGACTCTGGCCGACTCCTTCGCCCCGGTGGTCTGCCTGGTCGGCAAGAGCTGGAAGCTGCATGTCGAGAAGGTGATCCGGGTCCCGGAGGAGGAGAACCTGGCGATGATCCGGGACTCGATCGCCTTCTGCCGCGGCAGCGGCAAGCGCCCCGTCTTCGACGCCGAGCACTTCTTCGACGGCTACCGCGACGACTCCGACTACGCGCTCGAATGCGTGCGCGCCGCCGCCGACGCGGGCGCCGAGAACGTCACCCTCTGCGACACCAACGGCGGCAGCCTGCCCGCCTTCGTCGCCGCCGCGACCGCCGCCGTGGTCGAGGCGCTCGGCGACCGGGTCGAGATCGGCATCCACACCCACGACGACGCCGGCTGCGCCGTCGCCAACTCGCTGGCCGCCGTGGAAGCGGGGGCGAGGCTGGTGCAGGGGTGCGTCAACGGCTATGGCGAGCGCTGCGGCAACGCCAACCTGGCGACGATCCTGCCGGCGCTGCAGCTGAAGATGGGCTTCGACGTCGTCGCGCCGGAGAAGCTCGCCGCCCTGACCCGGACAAGTCACTACCTCGACGAACTCTGCAACATGACGCCGAACCCGGACCAGCCATACGTCGGTCGCCATGCCTTCGCCCACAAGGCCGGCATGCACGCCGCCGGGGTCGAGGCCGACGCCAGCACCTTCGAGCACCTCGACCCGGAGCTGCTCGGCAACCAGCGCGAGATCCTCGCCTCGGAGCTGTCGGGCAAGGCGACGATCCGCAGCCAGGCCGCCCGAGCCGGCCTGGACATGGACGAGGCCGGGGCGGCGCGCGCGGTCGAGCGGCTCAAGCAGCGCGAGCATCGCGGCTACCACTACGAGGCGGCTCCGGCCTCCTTCGAGCTGCTGCTGCGCCGCGAGGCGGGCAGCTACGAGCCCCTGTTCGAGCTGGAGAGCTTCAAGGTCCTGGTCGAGAAGCGGGCCGACGGCGCGGTCGAAACCGAGGCGACGATCAAGGTCAAGGTCGACGGCGAGCGCTACGTCCGCGTCGCGGAGGGCAACGGCCCCGTCAACGCCCTCGACGCCGCCCTGCGCGGCGCGATCGCCGACCGCTACCCGCACCTCGCCGAGGTCGAGCTGACCAACTACAAGGTGCGCATCCTCGACGAGAGCCACGGGACCGGGGCGGTCACCCGCGTCCTGCTCGACTCCTCCGACGGAGAGCGCGAGTGGGGCACGATCGGCGTCTCGGAGAACATCATCGAGGCCTCCTGGGAGGCGCTGGTCGACTCGCTCGAGTACGCCTTCCAGCCCCGCGGGTAGGGTGGCGGCCGTGGGCAGCGGTACCGACACCGAGCCGATCCCGCTGGCGAGGCCCGAGACCGGCGCTCGCGAGGAGGAGCTGGTCCTCGAGGTGCTGCGCTCGGGACGGCTCTCGCTGGGGCCGATGGGGGAGCGCTTCGAGCGCGACCTGGCCACGTGGCTGGGGGTGGAGGATGCCGTCGCCGTCTCGAGCGGCACGACCGGACTGCATCTCGGTGTCAGGGCGCTCGGCTGGGGCAAGGGGGACGAGGTCCTGACCAGCCCCTTCAGCTTCGTCGCCTCGGCGAACTGCCTGCTCTACGAGGGCGCCAGGCCGGTCTTCTGCGACGTCGATCCGGTCAGCCTCAATCTCGATCCGGCCGCGGTCGAGGCGGCCGCCGGAGAGCGCAGCGCCGGCATCCTTCCGGTCCACATCTTCGGCTTCCCGGCGGCGATGCCGGAGCTCGAGGCGCTCGCCGCCCGCCGCGGCCTCGGCATCCTCGAGGACGCCTGCGAGGCGCTCGGCGCGATCGACTCCGAGGGCCGCCCGGTGGGCACCCGGGGCAACCTCGCCACCTTCGCCTTCTACGCCAACAAGCAGATGACGACGGGGGAGGGGGGCGTGATCGTGCCCTCGGGCCCGGCGGTCGCCGCGCGGCTGCGCTCCGAGCGCAACCAGGGGCGCGCCGCGGACATGGGCTGGCTCGACCACGGCAGGCTCGGCTTCAACTACCGCCTCTCCGACCTCGCCGCCGCGCTCGGCGTCGCCCAGGTCGAGCGCCTCGACGAGATGCTCGCCCGCCGCTCCGCGGCGGCCGCCCTGTACGAACAGGGGCTGGCGGCGGTCGACGGCGTCTCCACCCCGACAGCCGCCCGGGGCGAGGAGCGGCGCAGCTGGTTCATCTACCCGGTGCGCCTTGCCGCGGAGATCGATCGCGACGCGGTCGTCGACCGCCTGGCCGAGCGCGGCGTCGCCTCCAAGGCCTACCTGCCCTGCATCCACCTCTTCCCCCACCTGCGCGAGCTCGGCTACCGCAAGGGTCAGTTCCCGGTCGCCGAAGCGGCCTCGGCCTGCTCGCTGGCACTGCCCTTCTTCCCGGCGATGAGCGAGTCGCAGGTGGCGCGGGTGTGCGAGGCTCTCGCCGAATCCCTCCATTGATGTCTCGCTTCCGCAAAGAACCCGACCCACGCTTCTGGCGCATCAACCGCTCGCTCGAGTTCGACTGGCCGCTGGCCGCCTACGACCTCGACCAGTCGAAGGCGCACGCACGTGCGCTGCGGCGGATCGGGGTGCTCGACGACGGCGAGCTGGAGCAGATGGTCGCCGGGCTCGACCGTGTGGGGGAGCGGATCGGCGCTCACGGCTTCGAGTTCGATCCCGCCGACGAGGACATCCACATGGCGATCGAGCGGCTGCTCGGCGAGGAGATCGGCCCCCTGGCCGGCAAGCTGCACACCGGCCGCTCGCGCAACGACCAGGTCGCCACCGACATGGCGATGGTCATCCAGGTGCACTCGTTGCAGGCGATCGACCTGGCCGCGGCGGCGATGGAGCGGCTGCTCGAGCTGGCCGAGCGCCACCGCGACTGGCCGATGCCGGGATATACCCACCTGCAGCGCGCCCAGCCGGTCTACCTCGGCCATCACCTGCTCGCCTACTTCTGGATGCTGGCCCGCGACGTCCTCCGCTTCCAGTTCGCTCTCGACAGCGCCGGCGTGATGCCGCTCGGCTCGGGCGCCCTCGCCGGGGTCAACTGGGAGATCGACCGCGGCGCCGTCGCCGACGACCTCGGCTTCGAACACGTCACCCACAACTCGATCGACGGCGCCTCCAACCGAGACTTCGTGCTCGACTACCTCTCGGCCGCCTCGATCTGCGCGATGCACCTCTCGCGGCTCGGCTCGGAGATCGTCATCTGGAGCTCGTCGGAGTTCGGCTTCTGCCGGCTCGACGAGTCGTTTTCCTCCGGCTCCTCGATCATGCCGCAGAAGGTCAACCCCGATTCGGCCGAGTTGCTGCGCGCCAAGAGCCCCCGGGTCGCCGCCGACTTCCTCGCCCTGCTGGGCACGATGCACGCCCTGCCACTGACCTACGGCAAGGACATGCAGGAGGACAAGGAGCCGCTTTTCGACGCGGTCGACACGGTCGAGTCCTGCCTCGACGCGACCGCGGGGATGCTCGCCGGGATCGGCTTCGATCGCGAGCGCCTGGCGGATGCCTCGGGCGACGAGATGCTGGCCGCCACCGAGATCGCCGACCTGCTCGTCCGCAAGGGGGTGCCGTTCCGGGAGGCGCACGGAATAGTCGGCGCTCTCGTCCGCGACGCGGTCGAGAGCGGCAGGTCGCTCTCCGAGCTGGCGCCGGAGGAGCTGCGCCGACGCTCCGAACACCTCGACGACTCCTTCTACGAGGTCCTGAAGCGCGAGAGCTGGCTCGAGTCGAAGCGGATCGAGGGCGGCACCGGCTCGGCGGCGGTCGCCGAGCAGATCGCACTCGCACACGAGACCCTCGCCGCCGTCAAGGCGCGGGTCCTCGACGAGCGCTCGTGAGGACCGCCGCCGCAGAGCGGCTGGCGATCGAGCTCTTCAACCGCTCCGTGCACACCGTCGCGCGTGAGCTGATCGGCTGCCGCCTCTTTCACGCCGGCTGCGGAGGCACGATCGTCGAGACGGAGAGCTACGAGCGTGACGACCCGGCCTGCCACGCCTACGCCGGCCTGACCGAGCGCACCAAGCCGCTCTTCGGCCCGCCCGGCCGCGCCTACGTCTACCTCTCCTACGGCATCCACAGCCTGCTCAACTTCGTCTGCGAACCCGAGGGCGAGGCCGCGGCCGTCCTGATCCGCGCCCTCGAGCCGACCGAGGGCGTGGAGCTGATGCGCGCCCGCCGCGGCAGCCGCCCCGACACCGACCTCTGCTCGGGCCCGGGCAAGCTGACCGAGGCCCTGGGTATAGGTCTAGACGCCAACGGAGCCGACCTCAGCGCCGATCCCTTCCTCCTTCTGCCACCCGAAGCAGCCTGGAGCGGCAAAATCGTCACGAGCCCCCGCATCGGCATCACCAAAGCCACCGAGCGCCCCTGGCGATTCAGCCTTATGGGGAGCCCATACGTATCTCGACCGCGGCCGGAGCAGGGGCCGTCCGGGTAGGGCTGAAACGTCTTGTACTTTTTCGGTGTGGGCCCTCGGGCGACAGCCCCGACCGCATCCCATCGAAAAAGTTAAGTGGAAGCCCTACCCGGACGGCCCGGCTCAACCAGCCGTGATTCCGCCACCGGCCCCGCCACCACCGGATTCCGGAGCCGCTTCGGGCGCCGCTTCAGGGGCAGGTTCGACTTCCGGAGCCGCTTCGGGCGCCAGCGCCGCTTCTTCTTCGGCCGGCGCCGATTCGGTCGAAGGTTCGACCGGCACGTAGCTTTCTTCTTCTGAGGATTCGCTGCCCGAGCCCCTCGACCCGGCCGCCTTTTCGCTTGCGCTTTCGGCGGCCCGTTCGGCCTTGATGCTTTCCCAGGCCGAGACGACGCTGGCCCAGATCAGCGCCGGGAAGGTTCCGCCCATCACCGGCCCGCCGTTGTAGAGGGTGGTCATCGGGGTGACCGTGTCGGCGTAGCCGACCCAGACGCAGGCGGTGACTTCTTCGGTCGCGCCGCAGAACCAGGCGTCGCCGTTTTCCTCGGTCGTGCCGGTCTTGCCCCACTGGCCGGGCGCGCCGATGTCGGCGTGCGTCCCGGTGCCGCTGCTGACAACCGTTTCGAGGATGCTCTTCGCCTCTTCGGCGGTGCTTTCGCTGAGCACCTGTTCGTGGGTCGAGTCGTTGTCGCCGCCCTTGATCGTGTGGCCCTCCTGGTCTGAGACCTGGGTGTAGGCGACCGGGCTGTCACCGGGGTCGGAGGCCAGGGTGCCGCTGACCCGGTCGCCGTTGTTGGCGAGGGTCGAGTAGGCGTAGGTCCAGCCGAGCGGCGTGACGCCTTCCTTCAGTCCGCCCAGGACCATCGCCGGGTTGGTCGAGATCGGGTCCCGGTAGCCCATTTTGTGGATCGTCGCGGCGATCGAGCGGGTGCGGTCCTCGATCGTCTTCCCCTTCAGCCCTTCGAGCGCGAGCTGGGCGTAGATCGAGTTGTCGGAGTAGGTCGTCGCGCAGATGATGCTGCAGGACCCGAGGTAGGAGTCCTCGTCGTTGTGGACGACGAAGGTTTCCCGCCCGTGCTTGCCGAAGTGGAATTCCTGCGGCGCCGATTCGTAGACCGTTTCCGGCGAGATCCCCTCTTCGAGCGCGGTGATCAGCGTGAAGGGCTTGATCGAGGAGCCCGGCTGGCGGTGGCCGAGCGTCGCCAGGTTGAAGGGCTTGGTTTCGAAGTTCGGCCCGCCGACCATCGCCTTGACGCCGGCGTTCTTGTTGTCGAGCACGACGACGGACGCGGTCGGCGGCAGGTAGCCGAGGTAGCTGTTGACGGCTTCTTCGGCGGCCTTCTGGAGTTTCAGGTCGAGCGTCGTCTTGACTTTGAGCCCGCCGAAGAAGGTCTTCGCGGCGCCGTAGCGTTCGACCAGCTGCTGTCGCAGCCAGGAGGTGAAGTAGGGGGCCTTGGAATCGAGCCTGGGAGGCTCGATGTCGCTTGGGGCGGGGAGGGCCTGTTTCGTGCCTTCTTCGAGCTGAGCTTGGGTGATGTAGCCCTGTTCGTACATCTTTTCGAGCACGATGTTGCGCCGCGCCAGCGCGTTTTCGGGGTAGATCTTCGGGTCATAGGCGGAGGGCGAGGCGATGATCCCGGCCAGGGTCGCCGCCTCCCACGGCTCGAGCACCGATGCGCACGGCTCCGCCTGCGTACCGCAGCCTGGGTGGGCCTTGCCGAAATAGGTGCGCGCGGCCGCCTCGATCCCGTAGGCGCCCTCGCCGAAGTAGATCGTGTTGAGGTACTCGGTGAGGATTTTGTCCTTGCTCCAGTGGCGCTCGAGCCGGTAGGCGAGGGCGGCCTCGCGAAACTTCTCCAGGATCGTGCGGCTGCCTTCGGCTTCGAGCGCGTTCTTGACGAACTGCTCGGTGATCGTCGAAGCGCCCTGCGCCGCGCTCTGACTGAGCACGTCCCGGACCAGCGCGCGGGCGATGCCCTGGAAATCGACTCCGTTGTGTTCGTAGAAGCGCGAATCCTCGATCGAGACCACGGCGTTCTTGATGTTGGGGGAGATCTGCCCGGAGGTCAGCAGGATCTTGTTCTGGTCGCTGGTCAGCGTCCCGATCGGCTCCCCCGAGGCGTCGAACACCTCACTGTTTTTCGCCGCCTTGAACTGGGCGAAGTTGTAGATCGCCGGCAGGTCCTGCGAAACCGCGGTCATCATGCCGAAGATCATCGAGACCACGGCGAGGACGCCGAGGCCAAGGAGGACGAAGAGGATGCGCAGCTTTTTCAGCCGCGGCCGCGCGGGCTTCGAAGATGCCGGGGGGGGCGGCGGAACCGAGCCGCCGGCCCGGCGGGGCTTTGTTCCGAGGACCGCCATCGAGGTATACGGCCCGGCAGGCGCTACCCGCCGGGCAGAGGCGGCAGTCTAGCATTGCCGTCGTGCCGGACTTGACGCGCAACGCGGTCGACGTGCTGCCCGATGGCATGCTCGACGAGCAGCTCGACCGAGGCTCCCCGCTGCGGGTCAAGCTCGGGATCGACCCGACGACCGCCGACATCCACCTCGGCCACACCGTCGTCCTCGAGAAGCTGCGCGAGTTCCAGGATGCGGGGCACCAGGTCGCGCTGATCATCGGCGACTTCACCGCGAGGGTCGGCGACCCGAGCGGGCGCTCCGCCCAGCGGCCGCTGCCCTCCGCAGAGGAGATCGAGGCCAACGCCGCCACCTACCAAGAGCAGGCGTTCATGCTGCTCGACCGCGAGCGCACCGAGGTGCGCTTCAACAGCGAGTGGTTGCGAATGGAGCCCGAGGCGCTGCTCGGGCTGCTCGCCCAGACGACGATCGCGAGGCTGCTCGAGCGCGACGACTTCCAGAAGCGGCTGAGCGCCAACTCGCCGATCGCCGCGCTCGAGCTGCTCTACCCGCTGCTGCAGGGCTACGACTCCGTCGCCGTCGCAGCCGACGTCGAGCTGGGGGGGACCGACCAGAAGTTCAACCTGCTCTTCGGACGGGATATACAGGCCGCGTACGGCCAGCAGCCGCAGTCGATCATGACGATGCCGATCCTGGTCGGGACCGACGGCAGGCAGAAGATGAGCAAGTCGCTCGGCAACTACGTCGGGGTCACCGAGGCCCCCGAGGAGATGTTCGGCAAGCTGATGCGGATTCCCGACGAGGCGATGGCCGAGTACTACCGCCTGCTGCTCGGCGCCGAGGCGCCGGCGGGAGCGCCCAACGAGGCCAAGCGAGAGCTGGGCCGGCTGATCGTCGCCCGCTTCCACGACGGGGACGCCGCTCGGGGGGCCGAGGAGCACTTCGACCGCCTCTTCGTCCGCCACGAGGCCCCCGAGGCGATGGAGGAGGTCGATCTCTCCGCCTACGTGGGCGACAACGGCGACTCGGTCCACCTGCCGCTGCTGATGGCCGGCGCCTTCGGGATCAGCTCCAGCGAGGCCCGGCGCCTGCTCGGGCAGGGGGGCGTGAAGCTCGACGGGGAGCCGATCCCGGCCGGAACCCTGGATCTCCAGCCCGGTGAGCTCGACGGCAGCGTGCTGCAGGTCGGCAAGCGCCGCTTCCGCCGCCTGGTTTCCGGCGCCTGAGCGGACATCGCGGTCGCCGGTCGCCGGCTCTAGGCAAAGTGCCGCCGCAGCGCTATACTCCCGCGTCCTTCTGGGATTGGCCCTGTGCCGTCCCATGCGCAAAGACGGCGAGTCCCGCCGCAGAGGCGCAGCGGTCTTTGAAAACTGAGCAGCGTGCACCCCGCGGACATTCGTGTCCGTGGGATGTTTGAGCCCGATCCACTCGGCGCGCCAGCGCACCGAGTGGTCTGATTTACCGTCATGTCGGTCGCCACGTATGTGTACCCGGCGATCAATGGGCATGACAACTCCGTTAAGAAGTACCTTTCACGGAGAGTTTGATCCTGGCTCAGGACGAACGCTGGCGGCGTGCTTAACACATGCAAGTGGTGCGACGAACCAGGGCTTGCCCTGGGGCAAAGCCGCGAACGGGTGAG